>Ga0255086_1000591_pt1 | contig 11501 bp, 23 predicted proteins | sample Colum_Cont_RepC__FD_188438 | JGI IMG/M metagenome (GOLD analysis project Ga0255086, IMG submission 188438) | Freshwater microbial communities from Columbia River, Oregon, United States - Colum_Cont_RepC_8d | ecosystem: Environmental > Aquatic > Freshwater > River | place: USA: Oregon | collected... | reverse complement strand
CCCAACACCCTCGTCCGTTGGGTCTGAAATCCCCATCAATTTTTTCTGGAGTACCAAACCATGTCCACGACTGCTTTTGACGATCAATTCTCCGCCGACCCCACGGCCCCAATGTCTGTACCGGTCCACCTCGAACTGGAGCCACACGTCGCCACCCGGCTCAAGACCCTGGTCCACAACCTGCACACCCAGGACAACCGTTGCACCTCGCACCCGGTGTTCGAGGTTCGCAAGGACATGGCTTTCTTGTCTGAACCCCAGGTATGTGATGAGTGCTACTGGGTGGACGACGCCGGCGAGCGCGTCACCGACCCCCAGCTGGCGGAGAAACTGACGGCCATCTGCCACGCCCAGCTGGAGGACACCGTCGAGCTGGACGGTGAGAAATATCGTGAGGAGTTTGTGCAGTATGCCCACGAGACCGTCGGTGTGTTCTTCACCCAGGCCGCGGCCGACCGGTTCATCCACGAGAACCAGCACAACCACCACAACAGCCCTCGTCCGCTCTACGTCTACATCTCGAGCGGCTGGAAAAACCCCGAGTGGCAGCTGGTCCGTGAGTTGCTGAAGACCATTGGCTCGGCTCTGCCCTCGACCAAGTAGGTCCAAAAAGAAAAAGGGCGTCCATCAGGACGCCCCAAGTAACCACCAACCCCAAGATACCCCCTCTAAGGAGTAACGCAATTATGTTCCACATCCGCTACCGGGTCAACGGAGAAGTACATGCCCGCCGCCTTGCCCGCCGGTACAGCTACAGTTCGGCGCAGTTGATAGCCAATCGCCACGACTGGCGCCAACAAGCTCGCGATCATTTCCGGTCTGTTTCCCCCAGCCGGGTGTCTCCGCAGATCGAGGACATCATCGAGATCTCCCTCCACGACGGGCACACGCTGCTCCAACGGATTTCCTTTAAGGGTCCTAACGAATGACCACCCATCGCGTCCCCTACCCCAACCGCGCGGAGATCCTGGAGCAGAACCTCCGTGCCGAACACCAGCTGGTCCACCGGCTGGAGACCCAAATCAGCGAACTGCGGGCCAACCATCAGGCCCGCCTGGAGAGACTTATGAGCGATAACCGCATCTACGCCCGGATGCTGGTCAACCTGACCCTGAACATTCAGGCCTGTATCTCGAACCACCGCTGGACCGAGGAGATCATCAACTGGATCCTCGACAACGCCGAGGGCGACAGCGCCGAGCTGCTCAACAATCTGGAAAACCTCCGACTGGAGGTGGATACCGGTCGAGGCGACGTCGGCTGCCTGAGCATGGTTAATGTCAAGGACGAGGACCAGCGCTGGGTATTCGGACGCTGTCGGAAGACCGACACTCTGGACGTCCTCCAATCCGGCCGTCTGGTTACGGATTAACAACAAGCCACTTACAGAAAGTTACAGAGGAGTGATGCACCATGTGTGAGATGCCAGATCACCTGCGCGAGGGGGAAATTGACTTTGTCCTCAACGCCCTGGCCGACGAATTCCTGGATGACCGAGAGCGGGACCTCCAGGATGACCTTTACTTTGATGACTATGCGGGGGATCGCCATGAGCACTGATCAGGTAAACCAGGCGAAACACCGCCTCGGCCGGGAGGTCGTGAATCTGCTCAGTGCTTCCACGGACCCCACCCTGGCGGGAGCCTGGGTGATCATCCAGGTTACCAACAGTCTCAGTACCCCCCCGGTGTTACTGAGGACCGCCCCCGGGTGTGAGCCACAGTTCGGCCTCAATGAGCCCGAGCCGGAAGCCCTGCAGGTCTTCCATTCCTACCAGGAAGCCCAGACCTGCGTTGACCGCACCTTGCAGTGGTACTCGGCAAAGTTCAGGCCGGTAATCCTCAAGGAGTACCTGGCCGGGGTGCTGGCCGTGAAGCACCAGGTTTTGAAAAGCCTCTAACCTCCCATTTTTGGAGAAGATCATGAATACTGTCGCAAAATCCAAAATCGACGCTGCCGTCGCCGCCGCCCGCAACACCCGCAGCAGCAACGTCCGCAAGGCCGCCCTGTTGTCCCTGACGGATTACTACACCGTCCTGGTCGCGTTCGATCTCACCCCGTTTTCGGAGGTCACCACCCCTCCGGAGCTGTACACCTACCTCGTCCCCGAGGCCCTCAAACTCACCGCGGGCGACGTGGTTGTGGTTCCCGCACGTACCAGCTTTGGTCTCGCCAAGGTCTACCACGTCGATGCGACCCCTCAGGTCAACCTCGATCTGGCTGACAACTACCGTTGGGTGGTCGACCGCGTCGACTTCAAGATCTACGAGCAGATGGTCGCCCGCGACAACGACCTCCAACAGGTGATCGCCGACGCCGAGCGTGTCCGTCTCCACCAGCAGATGCGCGAGCAGGTTTCGGTGATCGTCGGACCGGAGGCGCTGGCCGCGGCGACGGCTTTCCTGAAGGGGCCGGAGAAGGCTGCCGAACCAACCCCCCCCACCCCCATGGCCTCGAACGCTACCTGCGTGGCCGGGAATCTCATCCCCGAGGATGGAAGCCCGTGCAGGAGCTGCGGCGCAACGGCTGATGAGATCTGCCGAGGCGTCGTGATCAACAACCCCAACGCTTCTCAGGAGCAATAATCATGTCCAAGCCCCAAGCTCTCTGCATCCACAACGCGGACCTCGTCCGCCTGGCGTACCGCTGTGGTTTTCCGTCGAACCCTCCCGGTGGCATCGTCCTGCTCGATCGTGATGGCGCCCGCCACTTCGCCAACGCCCTGGGCGCGTTGGCCGACGACGTCTGGTATATCCCGCGCTCCAACTGCGAAACCAACTTTGACTTTAGGCAGCTGCTGCCCTACGTCGTCATTGTTGACCGAAAGGGGGATATCCTCTCCTACAATCGCCCGCTCAAGGGGGGCGGCGAAGGACGCCTTGCAGGAAATTTCTCGATCGGGTTCGGCGGCCACGTTGAGCTGCAGGACTGGAGCGTCACCTCCACCCCCTGGGTCACCTGCCAACTGGCGGTGGAGCGGGAGCTCCGGGAGGAACTCAGCATGCAGGGGCTCACCGCCCTGGATGATCCGCTTAGTGACCTGCAGCATACCCTGGCCGCCCTGATCATCTCCGAGGACAGTGATGTTGACGCTGTTCACTTGGGGGTCGTCCAGGTGGCCCAGTGGCCCTCGTTCCTGATGGACGCCGCGGAGATCCGCTCCAACGAACCTGACCAGGTTTGCAACCTGCGCACCCTGACGCTGGAGCAGGCCAAGGCTGAAGCCAGCCCCGAATCCTGGACCGCCAAGATCCTGGCGTCCGGCCTCCTGGACAAATTCGTGTCCTGATTGAATCTCGCCAAGGACGGCCCCAACCCCTCTATAAATGTGAGAATGACCATGCTGAAAGAACAAACCGCGGTGATGCAGGCCACCCAGCGCATCGTCCAGATCTACAAGGCCTCCAAGGGCAAGATCCGCCCCCACTTCATCCTGACCGGTCCGTCCGGTTGTGGCAAATCCCACCTGGTTCAGTATCTGGCGGAGGCCGAGGACCTGCACTTCATTGAAATCAACGCCGCCCAGCTCACCAAGGAGGGCACCAGCGGCAACAGCCTGTCCAAGGCGCTCGGTGTTCTGCGCCAGAGTGGCGGCGGGCTGACGATCTGCTTCGTCGATGAATTCGACAAAATGTTCATCAGTGGCAACAGCAACTCGGAGCTGGCGCACGAGACCACCAACGGGGTTCAGAATGAATTCCTGAAGGTACTGGAAGGCAAAACCACGCAGGTCTTTGGGGACTACGGTAAATACGTCGACGTGCCGGTCGACAACGTGCTGTTTGTGTTCGCCGGCGCCTTCAACGGCGAGGAGAACCTGACCATCGACCGCCTGCGCTCGTTCGGTATCAAGACCGAGTTCCTGGGGCGTGTCGGCCTGCTGTACAACATGGTCAAGCTCTCGCTCGACTCGATGCGGGTGGCTCTCGAAGACAGCAAGCTGCTGGCCAACTACCTGAAGCTCTGCCCCAGCATCAAGAAGGGTCAGGCCATCGACGCCATCATGGAAGTCGTTGGCCGCACCCACGAGATGAACACCCTGGGAATCCGCCTGCTGAACACGCTGATCCACCAGTTTTTCATCGGCGGCGGCCAGCTGCCGAAGGGGGAAGCCGACCGGGTCAGCTTCCAGACCCTGGACTTCAAGCCCCTGTAAGACACGGCGCCAAGGACGGCCCTAACACCGGAGTACAAAACCATGCCGAACGATCCGACCGGTAGCTTCACCATCTCCAGCAGCCTCTCTCTGGGGCCGCTTGTCGATGGGGAGCCCGCCAGTTCCAAACCCACCCCTGGAATTCATCTGAGTGCCAGCATCATGGTTCCTCCTCTGGGGGCCCCCCTTGAGTACCATTGGCGTAATTTGTCGAGGGAGGTCGCAGCGGAAATCCTGAAGAACCCTGCATTCTTCACGACGGAGCGCCCTAGCGAATACTCTGCCGCCCATATCACCCTAGACTGCCTGATTCTCACAAAAGACGAGCTGCAGACAGCCATGAGGGATGCCTATCGGGCCGGCTACCTGGCCGGACAACATTCCGCCAACTATCGGGGGTAGGGTCATGAACGGAAAATGCGCGAAACGCATCCGACTGATCTACCGGGCGCTCACCGCGGCTGGGGGAAACCCATGACGACCCCCAAGCCTAATACCCCCGCGTGGCGTTACCGTGATGCTTCTGGTACCCACTTCACGGAAGACTTCCAGGACATTCTGAACACCCCCGGTATCGAAGAGTGGACAGAACTGGTCGACTCACAGCTGCTAATCAGGGCCCAAAGGCGCCTCCGGTGGGCACTGGCCCACAAAGCCAAGGTTCGGGGGAACATTCTCTGGTTTAACTATCAGAAGGACGTCAGGCGCTGGACGGAATTCACCGATCTGGATGCCACCATTGACCGCTTGATTGCGGAGGGAAAATAACCATGACTGACCGCTTCGGAACAAGCCCCATTGAGGGGCTGACCCTCCACAACACCAGGTACCCCCAGTATTGCTACCTATCCGGTCAACCGGCGATTTACTTTTCAAAAAAGTTCACGCTGGAGGACCTCCGGCAGCGGGTCAACGATGCCAACGATGAGGGGGCAACCCATATCTACATACCGTCCAAGTTGGATAGCCCCTGCACAACCAGCGGTCGGCTCCGGGTCTGGTACGCCGAGGCTATCATCCGTGAGATGGAGGATTATGATGCCAAGCGCTAAAAAGTTCCATGTGGGGTGCAGCCCTCTCACCGGTACCGTCTATGCCGGAACGCTGGACAAGACCGGGCAGTGTTGGTCGAGCAAGCAGGACGTCACCAATGCGGCCGTCGGCGCCGTCTGTGAGCATGTCATGCTCAACAAGGGTGAGGTTAAGGTGAGCCTGAACGGCAAGCCCAAGTTCAAGATTACGGTTGAGGAAATCCAAAATGACACCTGAAACCCTGAAAGAGGCTATCCAGGAAGCCGAGCGCTTCCTCACCCGGGCAAAAGCCTTGCAGAAAGACCCGCAAGGCTTCGAGTACCTCTACTCCCCGAATCCCAAACGAGCAGCCGTCAAGCGGGCCAGCATGGACCTGACCCGCGCATTAGCCAAGTTGCGGAGGAGCAATTGACATGATCCACCAATCCCAACCCCTGTTCAGCTTCCTGCTGGACGACCTCCCGTCCCTCGACCCCATACGGGTCGTCGGCTGGAGCGACAACTCCCGGCAGCTGCAGCTGATCGTGCAGTGCTATGACAAAGCCTGGCCCATGTTCTGGGGGGCGCTGCCGCGCCCCCCGCTGGAGTTTCTCAATTCGATGGACGTGCCCTACGTCGTCAACAAGCTGTTGCCGGCCAAGGCCACCAAGAAGGACGAGGCGTACCTGACGCGGATCATCGAGGCGGTGAAGGCAGAGCTGCAGAACCTGGAGGTCGTCCCATGATGCAACCACGACGTTACCCACGAATCATTAAACACCGGATGGCCAACCTGGGGATTTACCCCTACGCCCAGGATGGTCCCCGGATCATGCACTTTGTACGCCGGGCCCAGTCCTACCACCAAACCTTGGTGAGGCAGAGCATCACCCTGACTCAGACCCTGAAGCGCTGCGTCGACCTGGAGACCAAGCTTGATGAAGCTCAGGAGAGGCTCCAGCAGTTGAGGGCAAACCAACCGGCAGCGATGGTTGATGACAAGGGCGTGGTATGGCGGACATCCTTAAAGCTTCCGGAGATCCCCCCGGTGAGTTCATCGGCCTATTCCTTTCTAGCTCTACCCCCACCCCAACACGGAGAAGTAATGATGAAAAAGCACGAACGTGACGCAGCCATTGCAAAGCTGGAAGCAGAAAAGGCGCTGAAAGAGGCTCAGGAGCAGGAGCCTGTGGCGTATATGATCCACGAATACCAGGGCACGGGTGAAAAGCGTCTACAGTTTCAACCGCATATTCCGAGCATCCGGGATGATGTGACAGGGCCGATTGTTACAGCACTCTACGCCCGCCCCGTCCCCGCTGCGCCTGCAGTGGCTGTGCCTGCTGTGCCGGAGGAGTGGGCCGGGGAATGGCTGCACAAGAGTGGTCGAGCGTACCGCGTAATCGCGGTCGCCAACACGGCAGCCACGGACGACCGCTACCCGCTGACAATTGTCTATCAGGACGACGGTGGCCGCACATGGGCGCGGCTTGCCAGCGACTGGCACGGAAGCATGACTCGCGCCCTGCTGCAATCCGCCCCGCAACATACAACAGGAGACGCAAGCCATGAGAAATGCAAGTGATATTCTCAACTCCATTGAGCACCAATTCATGTGGCTGCAAGCTGAAGAGGGCTGCGACTTCCAGCGTGAAGACGCTGTGCTGTACATAAGCAATGGGACAATGCAGGAGTTGCGACGCAGTCCAGACTTCTTTCATTTTTATAAGGCAGAGGACCTGTACACACATTACATGAACGACATCCGGCTCTACCGTGTAGACACGGCCGAAGATATCGCACACGTCTGTAAGAAGCCCTCCACACTCTAGGAGTATCCAAACCATGTCGCACTTGTATGTAATTTATATGGTGGGGCTGAGCCTAACAGCCCTGCTTTTTCTGCTGGTGCTCACTGTGGCTGTAAAGGGCAACGAGATCCCCGCAGAGGATATGCCTATGTACGCTGTAATATCCTCCCTAATGTGTGCGTGCTGGCCACTGTTCTGGCTGTGTGTTGCATACGAAATCCTGGTGGAAAGCCGATCCTAGAAGATTCTGACTGGAGTATCCCCGATATGTCATTGAAACCAAAACCGCTGGCGTGTCACCACGCCGGCCTGATCATGGCGCCGACCGGGGAGTCCTGGCTGGCCTGCACACCCAAGGCGGACGCCATCCCCATGACCCCTCCGTTCGAGACAAGAACGGCGGCGGGGTCCTGGTGGACGCCGATCCCCGGGCTCCCGATTTTCCACTCTGAGCTTGCCAAGCGGCCCAGTGACTCCCAGGATCTCAACCTCGTAGCCCTCTCCTCCCAGCTCCGCCTGCTGCGTTGGGCGCTGCCTATCCCCTACGAGGGGGACGAGGAACCCCCGGTGGTTTATATCCGCTGCGCTGATGCCGTCTCCGCGGGAGCTCTTGCCAAAACCCTGTCAGAATTCTCCTGGCAGGTGCGAACCGGGATGTCTCTGAACAGGCTGGAGCTGGAATCCCTGAGTCGCCCCCAGCAGACCAACCTGGCGGTGCTGTCGAACATCACCCCGGTGATATTGCATGGGGTGACCTACCATCAGGCCGACTTGATCCACCGGGTAGCCCACCAGCGGCGGGTGACGACCGTGATTGTGCTGTACACCGACGACCTGTTGGTAACAACCCCCGGGTTGCAGGTAGACATCGTCGACGTTCACGCTGCCCTTAATCACCTCAAGGTCCACTGCAACTGCTGCAGCCTGGGCGAGCTGTCACGCGCCCTGCTGCACCAATGGGCAATGCGTCGGTATGAGCGCCTGCAGTTTGGGGTGGAGCACTACGTCAAACTGCCTTGGGAGGGTGACGTTGACAAGCTGTAACAAAGCAGTTACGAAAGTTCACACAACGGCCCCACGCGGGCCGTTACACTTTGTCCCATTATTAGGTAAAGAGTATAAGGTATGAGCCAATACTACAGATGCCTCAAGGAGGCCCCCCATGGGTACTTTGGGTAAGCGATGGGTGACAGAATCCACCGCCCTCCGTCTCAACGCGGAGGAGGCCGAACGCAGGCGCTTCGAGTTCCTGAAGTCCTTGTTCCCGGCGGACCCCCTCATGAAGTTCCGTCGGGATCACACCTTCCGGCAGATCCGGATTGTGACCCAGGAGGACTTCAACCAGCACCCCCCAGTGGATATCAGCAGCCTTCCGAATGGCTACTGGCGGGACATGCAGAGCCAGCGTAATTTCTCGGGCCTGACCTTGCAGGCTGCCGAGAAGTATGAGGTCGAGGCCCACTTCATCCAGGTATGGGATGCCATGATGCTGAATCCGGCCAAGGTCCACTGCTACCCCACGCTCGACCAATGCACGGTGGAACAGCTGGTCGAGGAGGGGACCCATTGGCTGTGGGCGGGGTCCTGGAGGACCGTCCCCTTCATGATCCCCAGCGGAGGCATGGGAGGTAGGCTGTTTCACCCACAGGCCTCCTACAAGGCCGACACCGGCCAGTGGCGCCGGATCGCCGCCGGCACCCTCCTGCTAGGCCACAATTGGGAGAACCAGTGCCTTCATTGTGGCGTGGGCTGCCTCCGCCCGGATCATTGGAGGAACTTGCTGGCCTGGGCGGGGGTCTCCGGTAAGGGTCGACCCCCCAGGCCCGAGCATACCTCCCCAAGATACCGATATACCCCTGAAGAAAATAACGAGGAGCAACACGACGATGAAGACCACCAGTGAGTACCTTGAAGCCTTTCCCGAAGCCTTCGCCGCCCAGCAGGCCGCGCGTGAGGGGGTAGCCCCTCTGCTCGACCTGACTCTCCACGAGTACTGGGCTGAGTGCCAGATGCTGCGTCAACCCTCCACAACCCCCTGGGCCCTGACGGGGGATCTACGCAACAACCTGATCGACCAGGAGACGTTTGACTCCTGCCAGCAGGTCGCTTCCGATGACCGGAACATCCCCTTCGGTCTCCGGCAGAAGCTGGCCCGCCTGGTCCGGGGGAAGCAGGCATGAAGAAGACCCTCCGCCCCTACCAGGTGGAGGACCTCGCGTTCATGATTAATAACCCGAGGATCCTCAATCGTTCCGAACCCGCCACCGGCAAGACGGGCTCGGCCTGCGCCTACGCCGAGTACGTCTGGAAATATGAGGGGGGGAGCACGATCTTCGTGCAGCCCAAGTCCATCATCCGCAAAAACCTGGAAGAACTCCTGGCATTCGCCGACTTCGAGCGGGAGGATCTGTTCGTCTTCGACCCGAAGAGGGTCGACAAGCTGAAGCGTCCCCCCAAGGTCCTCCTGACGACTGCGGACAGCCTGACCCGCAACTGGGGGTTGATGAAGGCCTTGATGGCCAAGCCCCCCAAGCTGTTCATCGGCGACGAGATGCACCTGTACTACAGCACCGACGGCACGAAGCGGACCCAGCACTGGTACTCCGTGATGAAGGAGGTTCCCCGAATGTTGGCCATGACGGGGACAGCAATCCGCGGGCGGATGGATTCCGCCTACCCTATCATCAATGTCATCGAACCCCGGTACTACGGGACCGTCGGTCGGTTCATGATGGAGCACAGCGTTCAGGACTCGGCTGGCAAAGTCCTGGGATGGACGGGATATGACAAGCTGGGCCGTATCCTGCTCGCCCACGGCATCAACCGCACGTTTGCTGAGTGCTACGGCGCCGAGAAGAAGGTCATCCTGCCGGTCCCCCTGGAGATGTCTGTACAGCAAGCCCAGGCCTACGACCAGTTCCACACCCTGGCCATGCTGGAACTGGAAGGGGAGGAGGTCCTGTCCGCTACGTCGGAGGGCGTTCACGCAATCCGTTGCCGGCAGCTCCTGGCCCACCCGGAGTCCATGGGGGTTGCGGGCTGGAAGGCTGAGGTAAACGTCAAGGATCAGTGGGTTCTCGATGCCCTGCTCCCTCAATACGGGTCGGGCCTGCTGTTCGCGGTCCTCCGCCCAGAGCAAGAACGCTTGGTCGCCACCCTGAAGAAGGCCGGCGCCCGCGTTGCCCTGATCAACGGTGGAACCTCCCTGGCCCAGCGCTCCCGGATCGACCAGGAGTTCCAGGAGGGGAAGCTCGACTGGATCGTGGCCAGTCCGGCCACGGCCGGTGTAGGTTTCAACTGGCAGCGGGCAGAGTGCGTGGCATTCGTCAGCTGTGACTACATGGATGACAACGTGGTCCAGGCGTACCGCCGGGCCATCCGCGGGGTGCGTGAGACACCGTTGCCCATCTACATCCCTCAGTACGTGGGGACGATCGAGGATCGGATCCTCGAGATCATTGAGAAGAAATCCCGGCTGGCCTCCCTTGTCGATAAGACACGGGAAGCCTTGAAGGGCCTCCGGGCCCGTTGATATGAGAGACCAACCATGAAACAAATCAAACGCACGCACAACCCAGTCACTATCCTGGTTCTCTGGTTCCAATCCCTGTACGTCACGATGGGGATCATCAAGGGGGGCTACCCCGGCTGGAAAACCGAGTTGGTCATGCTCCCCCTGATCCTGCTGTTCCTGCCCGTGCTGGTGTTGGTCGATGTTCTGTTCGGTGTTCCGGAGGCCCCTCATGACTAACCGCCACACCTCCTGCCTGATCACATTCCTGTCGAAAGGCTCAGGACTCTCGCCCAAGGAATGGCTTGAGGGCTACCTCGACAAGTTCGACTGGAGCATCACCCATACCGCCGACAAGCTTGGGGTCAGCGACGAGGTGATCCGGAGCGGAGCCCGCCGGCATGGCCTTGACGTCTCCCGCCTGATCTACCGCCGCCGGGCGCGGAAGGGGCAGGCCGTCGCCCACCGTGTCGCTCACCTCGGGCGGTATGGCTTCAAGATCGGACAGGACAAGGAGTTCCTGCAGTTCTGGGCGGACAAGGGCTACAGTTGCCACTTGGCAGCGACCTATATCCCGATGCCAAGAACAACCCTGGTCCGCTGGGCAAAGGAGTTCGAGGTGGTCTTCAACGCCCGGACCCCCGGACACCTGCACAAGGAGCGACCCATCCAGAAAGCCCGGGCGGGTCAGGCTGCCAAGTTGTCCCGCAAGATCACCTGGCAGGGGAAAGTCTATACCCTGAGTGAGTTGTCCAGACTCACGGGGATCTCCAGATGCGGCCTGGCCTACCGCATCAAGCATTGGGGGGTAGACAAGGCCCTTACTGCCCAGCGAGACTTGAAGCGCGGCGGCCGCCCGGGTACCGCCGTCGGAACCCTCACCCCTTCTCAGGAGTAACAAAACCCATGCGAAAGAGACCACTCTCCCGCAAAGGCCCAGTGGCCCGCTTTGCAATCGAGTCCGCGATCTATGTCCTGGAGACAAAGGCTCGGCACCACTGCACACCGCAGG
>Ga0255086_1000586_pt1 | contig 11553 bp, 10 predicted proteins | sample Colum_Cont_RepC__FD_188438 | JGI IMG/M metagenome (GOLD analysis project Ga0255086, IMG submission 188438) | Freshwater microbial communities from Columbia River, Oregon, United States - Colum_Cont_RepC_8d | ecosystem: Environmental > Aquatic > Freshwater > River | place: USA: Oregon | collected... | reverse complement strand
GCCCGAACCGGACGGGACTGGGCTCGGAAGGATTGCGGCGTCGCTCTTGCAGTTGGGCGAGGAACTCGGGGAAAACCTCAGGCAACCTGGAACCCTTCAGATACTCGTCGGCGGCCTCCTTGTGCCCGCGGGCCCGGAGCGTGGCGTAGACGTGCAGTTCGAATTGCAGACCGAATTGCGTGGCCCCTTCGGTGTCTCCCAGAGCCTTGAGCACGGCGATGAGGGCCTCGGCCGTGGAGAATTGGTCCAGGCGTTCCTGCGATCGCAACCAGTAGCGACTGGCACCCGTTTGGTTGAGTCGGACCCGGCGCCCCCATCCCTGGACCCAGCGGAGCATCTCACCGGCTTGTCCCCAGTTGCCATCCAAGAGCAGCACCTGCGGCGCGGTTGAGCCGCCCGGCCGGGGCAGGAGGGTTTCCACCGGCTCGCCTTCCGGGTGCAGGATCCAGAGTTCGCGGTCGGGACGCGCGATGGCTTCGAGTGTCGGGGGGGCGACGCGCTGATAGACATGCGTGCGCGAGCCCTGAAGGGTTCGGGCGACCAATTTTCCGGTGCTGGTGGGTCGCCAGTACTCGCGGCGATGGATCAACACATCCACGGCCACCGGGCTCACGACCGGACGCAGTGCCGCACACAGGCACCAGCGCGGCGGCAGACAACAGCCGTCGCATCGGATCGTTCCGGCCAGGATGACGCTGCGAGCCATGGGAGACAGAATGCGTGGTAGGCGGAAAGGAGGGAAAAAGAAACCGCCGGACCTCCATGTGGAGGACCGGCGGTGTGTCCAGAGAGGAGACTCTGTAGTTTAGTAGGCGGCCTGAGCGCCCTTGATCTGGCGCTTCTGCATCCAGGGCATCATCGAGCGCAGTTTGGCACCGGTCTTCTCGATCGGGTGCTTCTCGCCGGCGGCGAGCAGGGCGTTGTACTTCTTGTAGCCACCCTTGTACTCGGCGACCCAGTCCTTTGCGAACTTGCCGGTCTGGATGTCCTTGAGCGCGGCCTTCATGCGCTTCTTGACCGAGGCGTCGATGATCTTCGGTCCGACGGTCACGTCGCCCCACTTGGCCGTCTCGGAGATCGAGAAGCGCATGCCGGCGAGGTCGACGATGAGCTTGAGCTCATGGAGGCACTCGAAGTAGGCCATCTCGGGCGAATAACCCGCCTCGACGAGGACTTCGAAGCCGGCCTGCACGAGGGCGCTGGCGCCGCCGCAGAGAACGGTCTGTTCACCGAACAAGTCGGTTTCGGTCTCTTCCTTGAAGGTGGTCTCGATGACGCCGGCGCGGGTGCCGCCGATGCCCTTGGCCCAAGCCAGCGCGATCTTCTTCGCGTTGCGGCCGGGGTTCTGGTAGATGGCGATGAGGCTGGGGACACCCTTGCCCTCGGTGTACTGACGACGAACGATGTGGCCCGGGCCTTTCGGGGCGACGAGGATCACATTGACGTCCTTCGGCGGAACGATGGTCTTGAAGTGGATCGCGAAGCCGTGGCTGAAGAGCAGCGTCTTGCCGGCGGTCAGGTTGGGGGCGATGTCCTTTTCATAAGCGGCCGCCTGCTTGGTGTCCGGCAGCGCGATCATGATGACATCAGCGCGCTTTACCGCCTCGGCGCTGGCGAGCACTTCGAAGCCTTTTTCACGGGCTACCTTGATGGACTTGGAACCTTCGTAGAGGCCGATGATGACGTTGCATCCGGATTCCTTGAGGTTCAGCGCGTGGGCGTGGCCTTGGGAGCCGAAGCCGAGCACAGCGAGGGTTTTGCCTTTGAAGACGCTCAGGTCGGCGTCCTTGTCGGTGTACACTTTAGCCATAAATGCGAGATCGAAGCGCCGATCATGGGCATATTTCGCGCCGAGACAAGAAGATCAGTGTACGGAATGGCCGTTCGATCCGGGTTTTGATGGGTTCAAACGGTTTCAGATGGCCCCAATCGAGGGTGAAAAATCGGGGCCGAGTTGGTGGTCACCGGCGGCCGTCGTACCAGAGATGACAGGCTTCTTTGTTGGTGAGGGTAGCCTTTGGCCGGATGGCTGCGGAGAGTATCAGGCGTCCGATTTCGAACGGCGTGTAGAGCTTGAGCTTCCGGGCCGAAGTGAGCAGTGGCGTCTTGGAGAGGATGACGATGCGCCGGTTGGAGGCGCGGGCCAGGGGCCTTAGGCGGTGCGTGAGATCGATTTCTTCCGCGGCGTAGAACTGCCCACTGAATCCACCGATTTTCCGGAAGGCCGCGGTTTCGACGAAGATGAACGAGCCGGCCATGAGGCGTCGGAGGCGGCTGGCGGTGTTCCAGAACGCGGTGCCGATGCGCCCGCGAAGGTCGTCGGTATCCATGCGAACGGTGGATCCACCCGCCAGGACACGACCGGACAGGATCGCTTCGATCATGGCTGCGAAGAGTTCGATGGAGGGTTGCGAGTCGGCATCGATGAAGACCAACCAGTCGCCACTGGCCACCGAAGCCCCGGCATTGCGGGCCCGGCCGATCATGTTCACCGCTTCAAAGACCACACGGGCTCCGTGCTCGCGGGCGATTTGAGAGGTGGCGTCGGTGGAGTTGTTGTCGCAGACGATGACCACTGCACGGAATCGAAGGCCTTTCGCGCCGCGTGCACGGCGGCCAAAGTGGACGGCAGCAGTTGCGCTTCGTTGAACGCGGGCAGGATGATGGAAATCGTCACGAGACGGAGAGACAGGCCTCCGAGGCCGGCATGGCGGAGTGAGGTGTGAGGGATTCCAGGTCCCAACCGGGGCCCGTTTCGGTGTCCCAGGGGGTGGACTCCCCGCACGCCAATCGGCGTTCCGCCAAAAGCCCGATCATGGCCGCGTTGTCGGTGCAGAAGGCCGGTTCGGCTATCCGCAATTCCAGCCGGCGTTTTTGCGCGGCCGATTGCAATTCGCGGCGCAGTCCCCGATTGCAGGCGACCCCTCCGCTGGCGGTGATGCAGCGGACGCCGGTCTTGATGGCGGCGGCGACGAGTTTGGTGGTGAGGGTGTCGACGATCGCGGCACGGATTCCGGCACACAAGTCGCGGAGGTCTTGCGGGGAATCGGCCAGACCGGGGTTCTTCTCCAGGAACACCCGAACGCTCGTCTTGAGGCCGCTGAAGCTGAAGAGGTGGTTGGGTTCGTGGCGCAACGGGCGCGGGAACTCAAAGCGCTCGGCTCGCCCCTCTTCGGCCAGACGATCCAGCACCGGGCCTCCAGGATAGGGGAGGCCGAGGAGTTTTGCGGCCTTGTCGAAGCATTCGCCCGCGGCATCGTCGAGGGTGCCTCCGAGGATCACCTGGTCGAGCTCTGCCCGGACGTGAACCAACAAGGTGTGACCGCCTGAGGCGATCAGCGAGACGTGGGCCGGGATTGTCGCCTCGTGGAATCGGGCCGGTTGCCCGGAAATCCACGGGGAGTACAGGTGAGCCTCGTGGTGGTGGATGCCGATGATCGGCAAACCTCGGGCGGCAGCCAACGACTGTGCTGCGGTCCATCCGGCCATGAGGGCCGCGGGCAAGCCGGGACCTCGGGTGGCCGCCACGGCGGTGAGGTCGTTCATGGAAATACCAGCGCTGTCCAAGGCTTGCCGGACGACGGGGATCAGGTTGCGGAGGTGTTCCCGGGTCGCCAGTTCCGGAACCACGCCGCCGTATTCGGCATGCAGCTGAATCTGCGACGCCACAATGTTGGAGAGCACCCGACCGTTTTGAATCACGGCAGCGCTGGTCTCATCGCAGGACGATTCGATGGAGAGGACCATTGTTGGCGGGTGTTCGGTTGGCGGGTACTCCCATGCCCCCTGACGGGGCGATGGCCGATCACTGTTGGGTCTTTTCGGCCGGCTTGGTCTCTTGCGGGGGCGCCTCGGCCCTGGGGGCCTTGCTGCCGGGTCGCTTGGCTAGGAGTCGGACTCCCTTGAGCAAGTCCATGGCCCGCTCCAGTTGCGGATCGGCGTCTGCGAGCACCAGTTCCCGAAGCCGCGACTGCTGCGCCACGGGATACAGGCGCAGGGTGTCTTCGATGCTGTTGGTGCCGCCGGGCATGCGACGCAATTGGATGGCCGCCTCGTCTTCATCGGTGATGGGAACGACGATGTTGGGCGAGATGCCCCGCTCATGGATCACCTTGTGGCTGGGTGTGTAGTACTTGGCGGTGGTGAGGCGGAGGGCTGAACCGTCATTGAGCGGCAGGATGTTTTGTACCGAACCCTTGCCAAAAGACTGCTCGCCAATGACCACGGCCCGCTCGAGATCCTGAAGGCAGCCGGCCACGATCTCGGAAGCACTGGCGCTGCCGCCATTGATGAGCAGAACCAAGGGATAGGAACGGACCTTGCCCTTGCCTGAGGCTTTACGCTGCTGGTCGGCCGCGCGGTTGCGACCCTCGGTGGACACGATGGGCTTGCCCTTGGGCAGGAACTTCTCCGAGACGGCCACGGCCTGGTCGAGCAACCCTCCGGGGTTGCCGCGCAAGTCGATGACGAGGCCTTCGAGGCCCTGTTTTTCGAGCTTCACCAAAGCCGATTCGAGTTCTTCGTCGGTTTTCTCGGCGAATTGGGTGATGCGGACATATCCAAGACCGTCAGTGCTGATGGGGAAATCCCGGTGGTTGTTTTGGTCCTTCACCGTGTAGACTCGGATGTCTTCTCGGGTGAGTGAGATGTCCTTGGGTTCATTGAGCGAGGGTCGGATCACGGACAAGGTGACCTTGGATTTGGGCTCGCCCCGAAGAAGCTTCACGGCGTCACCCATGCCGACTCGGTCGGTGGGCTTGCCGTTGATCTTCAGGATCTGGTCGCCGGGAAGAATGCCCGCCTCGAAGGCTGGGGTGTCTTCCATCGGGGCGATCACCGTGAGCATACCGTCCTTCACATGGACTTGTAATCCTACGCCGCCGTAGGTGCCCTCGGTGTCTTCCTTGAGTTCGTTGAACTTGGACACCGTCATGAATTCACTGTGCGGATCGAGGGTAGACAACATGCCCTTCATGGCCCCTTGGATGAGGTCTTTATAGGTCAGTTGTTCGCCGTCGACATAGTCCTTGCGGACGCGTTCCAACACTCGAGTGAACAATTCGAGCTGCTGATAGGGATCGTCGCGTTCGTCCGCCGCGCTGAGTTGGAAGAGTTTGGCCCCGAGGCCGACATAGGCCACGAGGGCGGCGATGAAGAGGGGGTAGATCAGACGTTTGTTCATCTCGGCGACTCCGACGTGTTGCTGCGTTCCACCAACCTAGATTCGTCCTCCAAAAAGGGAAGGGGGCTGTTCATTTTGTTCACGGAGGTGTCGCTTGCGCCCGATCCAGCGCAAGCGAGCTTGGCACCATGCTGATGGTGGGGATCGATTTGGCCTGGGGTGAACGTAACCGGGACGGAATCTGCCTGATCCAGGCCGATGGTCCGAGTGCTTCGATTCTGGAATCCAGGTGGACCTTGGGAGACGAGTCCCTGTGGGAATGGTTGCGGGTTCAGGTGGGCGGCCACCCCTGTGTGATGGCCGTGGATGCGCCATTGGTTTGCCCGAATCGGAGCGGATCCCGGCCAGTGGACCGACTCACCCACCGCCTCTTCGGACGCCAACATGCGGGGTGTCACCCCTCCAATGCCCGCTTGTGTGCGCGGCCTCTGCGGATCGCTCAAGGGCTTCAGTCCGAGGGTTTCCTGTTGGGTTGGGATTTGTCTGAACCGCGTTTGGCCATGGAGGTCTATCCCCATCCGGCCATGATCCGGTGGTTTGGACTGGAACGCATCCTCAAGTACAAGCGGGGGACGGTGGCAGAAAGGCGGCGTGAGTTTCGTCGTTACCAATCCTTGCTGCACAGTTGTCTTCAGTTCCGTTTTCCGGAATTGCACTTGGGAACCGTCGGAGAAGGACTGCTCGAAGCGGCCTATTCCAAGGAAGCGGAAGATCGGCTTGATGCCCTGTTTTGCGCCCTGATCGCCTACCATCATTGGCGACATCAGGGGCAGCAAAGCCAGGTATTGGGGGACGCTCAGGGCGGATTCCTGGTGTTGCCGCAGTGAACCGGTGCTCGCCGAAGAGCCGGTTGTGGACCGGTTGTGGACGTGGTTTCTGAATCGCGGGAGAGGCTCGCCTTGAGGCGGGAAGGCTGGCTAGCTTTCCCGGCATGGGACCTGTTGAAGCGCTTGTTCAGCCGCTGGGAGCGGCTTGGGCAGGAGCCTTGCTGGTCGGCGGTCTGGCGTTCCTTCACTTCCCTGTGCTTGGCCGGCGGGTTGTGGTTGGTGGGTGGCACGCCTTTCTCAGCACTGTTGTTGGCCCGCTTGGAGCGCCCCTATGACCGGATCCATCCGGTGAACTTGCCCGCGGCCGATGCCGTGGTGGTCTTGGCGGGCGACATCCAGTTCTCCAGTCGCGAACTGCTGTGGTTCGGGACCGGTTCGTCCTTTGAACGTTCCCTGACGGGCCTGGAGGTGATGCGTCAGGGGAAGGCTCGCACTCTGGTTGTCAGTGGAGGCCCTTTCAATTGGCTCGGAAGCGCCCGTTCCGAGAGCGATTTACTGACCGCCTGGATACGCTCCTGGCGATTGCCGGTGGGAGATCTCCAGCGGTTGCCCGCGTGCAAAGACACTCATGAGGAAGCGGTCGCGATCGGGGATATGGTTCGAAAACGCGGCTGGAAGCGGGTGATTTTGGTAAGCTCAGCATCGCATCTGGCCCGGGGAGCCGCCGCCTGCCGCAAGGAAGGCGTGGATGTCTTGCCCGTCGGGTGCGATTTTCAGGCTTTGGACGCCTTGGACCGGCCGGAGCGCTGGTGGGTGGTGCCGCGAAGCGAAGGGTTGATCCGTTTCGAGCGGTGGCTCCACGAAGAATTGGGCGGCGTGTGGTACTGGTGGCGCGGTTGGATTTAAGGGCCGGTCTAAAAATGGGGAGGCGGCGACAGGCATCGATTCTTTCCGGCAGCTGTGGATTGCCCTCAGCGGGTCGGTCGGTTTCCCTTGTCGCTGCTTGAGCAATGCGTTTTCAACCGAAGTGATCCAGGCGGCCGGCGGTCTGGTGTGGCGATCCACCCCGCGGGGGCGCGAACTCATCCTGATCCATCGAACCCGTTATGGTCCGGAGTGGGCGCTTCCCAAGGGCAAGCTGGATCCGGGCGAGGGTTGGCTTCAAGCGGCAGTTCGGGAGGTCGAGGAAGAGACGGGTTGCCGCGCCACCATTGAATCGTTTGCCGGCGGCAGTGTGTATGCGGTCAATGGCATGCCCAAGGTGGTCTTGTATTGGCACATGGCGCTTCAAGAACAAGGACCGGTCCAAGATACGCGGGAAGTGGCTGACCTCCGATGGGTGAGCGTCGACGAAGCTCTCAGTCTTTTGACCCACGCCAACGAGAGGTCGTTGTTGGCCCCGCTCGAGAACCGTGAACGGCCAGGCCGCTGACGATGGGCTACTTCTTGGCCGGCGGCAGCAGGAACAACCGCGCGTCTCCGGCTCCAAAGGACAATTGCACTCCGGGTAGTTCCGGACTGTCGTCCAGCAGGGGGTGTTCCCGGCCATCTTCTCGGCTCACTTCGCGCACTTCTTCTTCGGAATCGAACACAACCGTGGGCCAGGCCGTGTAGGCCATGTTGTGGTTGAGCAGCAAGACCGCACGCCGACCATCGGCATGATTCAGGGCTCCCACGAGGAAGGTGGACTCCGGATCCGATCCCACCCGCATCAGCGACAAGAGACCTGTGCGCGCCAATTCCGCGGAGGAGCTTCCAGTGGTGTAGCGCAGGACTCCCTGACCGGTGAGCCGCATGAGGATCGGCCCCCACTGTTCCAGTCCGGCATTGATGCGGCGCGCTTCATCATAGTGTCGGGTCTTGATGCCTTCGGCCGTGAGCAAGGCTCCCCCCTTGGGGAATTCTCCAGTGCCGCCGTTGCCCTTGCCTGGGGTCCAGTAGCAGAAGTAGAGGATCCCTTTGGAACCATGGGCGATGGACGCGTGGATCATCCACCGGATCTGGGCTTCAGTTGGGTCCATGCGATCGCCAAAGGGCATGGAGTGGAAGAAATTCCAGAAGGGGATGCCGGCAGCGACCGAATGCTTGCGCATCGATTCGAGGTTGCGGAGGTATTCCCCGCGGGAATCGTTCCCTGGGCTCATCAACGGGTAATGATCCATCGACAGGACGTCCGGTTTGACCGTCTCGATGAATCGCCGGAGGTATTCGTTGTAGTTGGTCGCCCTCAACTGCTCAGGAGCCGCATAATTGGGAAAGAGGTTGATGTAGCCCAGTCGGCCAGGTCGTTGTTCCCGCAGTGAAGCAACGCGGGCGGCCAGGGCCGGAAAGGCGGTGGTGCCGGGTTCGTCCGTGAGGCTGTATCCCCAACAGGCAGGTCCCTCGGGTAGGGGTTTGGATGCGTCTTCAGCATCGACCAAGACTTTCAATCCCAAGGGTTCGCAAACACGGATTTGTTCCTCGGCGGTGAAACCAGCCGTGCCAATCACGAGATTGAAATGGGCGTCTCGAATTTCGCGGTACCGCTCGGGCAGGTTGTTGGTGGCTTTGGGGGGAACCCAGAAGCCGATGGCGAATCGGTCTTGAGTGAACCGGGCCGGTGCCGCGCCCAGTCCGAGGGTCAGCAGCAACAGCGCTCCAAAGATTCGGATCATGTTGGCCTGAGATTGATCCAGTGGATACCAGGGATCCACCGGAATGATCGGAGCGAGAGCAGAGGCTGAGACGCGGCCACTCCCATCGGCTAACCCTGCACGATTCGAATCATGCGGGTTTCTGGCGCGGCGGCGGCGCAGGCGGCTGCCAGTTCGGATTCCGACGCGAAGAATTCGCCAGTCACCCGCCGACCTGAAACCTGGACCTCGACCGACGGTTCCCGCATGGGCCAAGGGGCCAGACGGAACGTGCCTTCGGCAAGGCGGTGCACGGTGACTTCATGGGTTCCGCCATCGTTCGTAGGCAGCGGGTGGAGCAAATTTGCGGCGCCTGGGTAATCGACGCAGGACAGCAGGGAGAGATTGTCGCAGGCTTGGAGGAGTCGAAAATTCTCGACCCAGGTGGCGGGCCACAAATCGTGGCTCGTGAACGCACCGGATTGTGCGCAAGCGTGACGGAGTTCTTCTTGCCGCTTTTTTTGGCCTTCCAGAAATGCCGCCATCTTGGGCCGGTCGATGGGACGCAAGGTCGAGTGGTCGGCCCGTTCGGTCAGCAAGTTGTAGGTGTGCATGGAGATCAGGATCGCCGCGTAGGGATCTTCGGCGGCGACGGCCTCCATGGCTTGGCCTCGCACCTGGAGGTAGTCCTCCAAATCGATTTCCTCGAAGGCACTGTATTTGCCGACCAAATCGATACCGAAGGCGCTGGGACGCCCTTCGCGGGTGACCTTGGGAGTGAGGTCGCGTTTGGCCCATCCATCATCATGACGTCGGATGCCCAGCAGCGTGTTCGGATGTGGGAATGGTCGCCGAAACTGCTCATTGCCCCAGGCGGTGGCGAATTCCCCCGCCAGACGTGCGTGTTCGGGGTGGGTGATGAGGAACCATCCCTCCTGGGTGCGGGCGCGGAGCATCGAATTGAGAAAGGTTCAGGACGTTTTCGGAAACAAGCTTTTGGCCAGGGTTCCCGTCACGGTGATCTGGGGTTGGTTGACGATTTGGCTCAAGCGCAGGTCCAAGGCCACACTGCACAAGGTGTAGGCCAGTTGGGGAGACAGCGCGAACCGGTCCATGAGGAAGTCGATGGCGTGATGGATGACATTTTTGGCTGCACTCAATGCATCCGGGGCGCTGGCGATGAAGGCCCAGGAACCGATGTCTGGGACTTTGGAAAGCTTGGGTGGCAATTCGGCGAAGGGTTCATCGAGTCGCATGTCCTTGCGGACCGTGAGCCGAAACTCCGCCTCCATCGGGCCTTCGATGCCATTGATGCACACTTCACCGTCGCCCTGTGCGGCATGACCATCGCCGGCGCTGAAGAGGGCACCGGTATGGAAGACCGGCAGGTAGAGGGTGGTTCCGGGTTGGAGGTCCTTCACGTCCAAGTTGCCACCAAAGGGGCCTGGAGGGCGTGTTCGATGGGGGCCAGGAGTCTCCGGAGCGACGCCAACAATCCCGAGGAACGGAGCGAGCGGCAATCGGGCTGGGGCCAGGGAATACGAGAAGTCCTTCTCCAGTTTCCAGAGGAACAGGTGTGGCTCGGTGAAGCGTTCCGGAAGACTTCCTAATCCAGGAATAATGCTCGTCCAGCCCCAGCCGCGGTGTTCGATGCGGCGGATTTCGATTTGCAGCACATCGCCTGGCTCAGCATCCCGGACGAAGACGGGACCGGTGATGGTGTGGATCTTGTTGCGGTCCATGGCGACGAAGTCCGCCACGGTGGAAGTGTGCGACATTTGGGCGCCGCTGGAATCCAAGCAATCGAGGATCACCGTGTCGCCCGAGTTCACTTCGGCGACGGGAGGCAGGCTGGAATCCCAGCGATCATGGGTCAGGGTATTCGGAACGCAGTGCAAGCTCATGAGGTGCAATTCCACCCGGCAATCTGGTTGGAGGGCGCTGGCTTTGAAACTGAATCACGGCCGCCCCATTGCTGAGGCGACCGTGGTTGATGATCGTTTCCATCATCGCCGCGAGGCTTGTTTCCAAACCGCACGGCCGGTTGTTTGGGCAACAACCTGACAGCAACCTGCTTGCCAAGGTGATACGCTCTCTTTTTGGGCGAAAATCTGTTGAAAACCGCATTGTATGGTCAAAAACAGTCAGCCGATGCGTGGGCATCTTTCAACAGGGGCGGAGTGATTGGGCTGGGACGAGCATCGGATTCCGACCAGTAAAGTCTCGCGGTCGAAAGTGTGAATCCTCACGATGTCTCAAATCCAATGAACCGCTTTTTTCTCAGCCTCTTCGCTGCCATGGCTTCGCTGTCTTTGGTGGCGGCCGACAAATCCATCGTCTTGATTGCGGGCACGCCGAGCCATGCTCCGGGTGATCACGAATTCCGGGCCGGGAGCATTCTTTTGGCTGGCTGCTTGAACCGTATTCCGGGCATCCATGCGACCGTGGTCAGCAATGGTTGGCCAGCTGACACGGCCATCCTCAAGTCGGCCGATGCGGTGGTGGTCTTTGCCAATGGCGGCACGGCCCATCCGGCGATCAAGCCCGAGCGTTTGAAGCTGATGAATGAGCTGTCGGCCAAGGGCGTTGGGATCGGTGCCGCTCACTACGGGGTCGAGGTTCCGGCAGGGGACCCGGGCTTTGCCATGCTCGATTGGACCGGGGGTTATTTCGAGATGTTCTGGAGCGTGAATCCCACCTGGACAGCCAAGTTCGAATCGCTGCCAGTGCATCCGGTGACCCGGGGCGTGAAGCCCTTCACCATCCATGATGAGTGGTACTATCACATGCGTTTCGCGCCAGAGCGCAAGGGGGTCACGCCGATCCTCAGCGTGGTGCCGCCTGCCAACACGCTGGATCGCGGCAATGGCCCGCACAATGGAAACCCTTTCGTTCGGGCCTCCGTGGCCAAGGGCGAGCCGCAGCCGTTGATGTGGACCTACGATCGACCCAATGGCGGCCGAGGCTTTGGTTTCACCGGCGGGCATTACCA
>Ga0255086_1000584_pt1 | contig 11558 bp, 22 predicted proteins | sample Colum_Cont_RepC__FD_188438 | JGI IMG/M metagenome (GOLD analysis project Ga0255086, IMG submission 188438) | Freshwater microbial communities from Columbia River, Oregon, United States - Colum_Cont_RepC_8d | ecosystem: Environmental > Aquatic > Freshwater > River | place: USA: Oregon | collected... | reverse complement strand
GTGAAACTACCCCACTTAGTCTTACTAGCCAACTGATTCAAAAAGTGCTTAGTAGGCTTGTATAGCTTGTTGGCTTGCCTATCTAAGATGTGGAACTTTTCATCTGCCACAACTGCTTTGACTTGAGGTTCAGCCCCATTCAAAGTGCAGAGAGCATCATGATAATGATCTTTATTCTCATTGTAACGAGCTACAACACCCGCATACGCACCACCAGTGAAACCCCGAACAGATTTAATAGCATTCATTAGAAACTCCTTGTGACTGTGTCACTATAGTAAAAAAATTAAAACCCCTTACATTACTTCATTCGTACAGCTACAACTTTTATTTAGGAACATTTAAGAAATCTTGGTTCTTTAGTTACAAGACTGCCATTCTTCCAAGTCTTGCCCATAGGCACTACTTGCCATTCTTGGCCATCTACTGTAAATGTACCGCCAAAGATTGACCATGCCCCCTCATCTTTACTCTCTTGCCAAAGCTTTAACAACTTAACCTTAGTATCTTCATTCATGTTACATACTCCCTATTTCATAGTTATCGCCCCAATGTACATAACCATCTTTCTTGAGCATATGAAAGACTTCAGCGTAATAGATATTGTGCCAATTGAAGTCCATATCGCCACAAGCTTCAATATACTCTTCATAGAACTCGGTTATGTCTATATGATCATAGACCGCATCATATATCGTATCTTGAAGAACCTCATTACCTGTGTCAATTTTGCCAAGTGTTGACAAACCATACCGAAGGGCCAATCTACCGCCAAAGTGTTCAGCAAGCAGGAACAAATCGCTCTCTGGTGGCTTCTCGTATGGCTTGCTCTTAACTTCTGGCAAAGCACCTAGCTTATCATTACTCTTCATATCGACCTCTCTTTCTATTTTGTAAAAATAAACAAAGCATCGTCACCTATCCAACTACCAACCATATCCCCTTCCCACTTCAACTTTTCTGCGAAGAGTCTTGCAGCGTTTGCAAAGTTCTCTTTGTATTCAAGTTCGTAATCCCAACCAATGGTGAGGTTAGGTTGACGATTTTGCATTAAACCATTACCCAGTCTACACTTAAGGCGTTTGCCCTTTGTATCGGTAATAGGTAGAACTTTCACAAAAATCGTAGCACCACCAACAAATTTAATAGTCATAACATTCTCCTTGTATATAGTTATTCGTTTCACACACCAAATTATTTACCGAAATCCAAATTTTTTCTTAAGTTCAGCATAAAGAAAATCGTAATCTTCTTGCCCCATCTCATTTGCCATAAACCTCTCATCTAGCCTATCTACCGCTTTTTCAAACCGCACTTCTTTTTCTTGTTCGCTCATCTCATCTCCTTGTTTATGTTACTTCCATCCCATGTATTTCTATTCGTATGAGTATGGTTTTTATTTAATGGAATATGAAAATATTTTTAGTATTAGAAAAAAACAATGTGCGTTCCGCATCCCCGATCCCTCTCCCGATTTCAGAGAGGCGGGTTGTTTTATATCGGCCCTCCCGATTGTTTCAGATTTTTGATTCTTCCTCTCCTTTCTATATTTATCTATTCGTGCGAGTAGGTTAATTATTTAGCTAAAATAAAAAATATTTTAAATTTATTTTATAAGTCCAGCCCCCGCCCATCCCCGCTTTTTTAGCAGGAGGATTTTTAGGTTAATCCCCAACCTCTCTGTATATCTATTCGTTTAAGGCATGTAATTATTTAGTAAAATTTTTGATTTTGATGGTGTTGATAATACACTTTTTGTTCATTGGAAAAGTGTGAAACCAATTTTGCAATCTCTGAAGAATTCTCTTGACAGGTTTTTAACCCCATGTGTAAAATCGTCTTGCAAGGGGATATGTTTAACACATTTTAAAATCCTATCTTATCTCCAAATAGGTTAAATACTATCTGCATTTGATAGAGTTCATAATTTGAGCAGAGAAATACATAAAGGCTAATCATTGTAACTTTCCTCCAAAGTAAAAAATTCTGGTACTGGTTCAAGTTCATGCTTACCAAAGTGAAGCTTAATCCATAATTCTTTGATGTCTGATTCCTTATAGAATGGGCCATCTTGTTTATCTAAGCTTAGTATGATCAAAGCGTGTTCAATCAATCGTTTTTCTTCTTTGGTTACATTAATAAGCATTACACTACCTCCTTAATAAGTTTTAGTTTTTCGCCCTGTCTACCGCCCTTGGGAGACTTCTTCTTGCTCTTGAATACCACCATGCCCCTTGGCGTTTCCCCTCTGCGTTCAAAGGGGGTGTTTACCAATACAAATCTGATAGTCCTGCTCATGTTACATTCTCCTTGTAAAGTTCTATTCGTTTAACTACACATTTTATTTAGCGATCATACCTACTTGGTTTTCTCATGGCGTTTCCATTCTCATGAATGAAATCGTCAATACCTAAAGCCTCTTCGTTCTCCAACTCTCTTGCCTCAAGCATTTGGTGTAGTGCTTGGCAACCGTCTAAGATTCTGCAATGCAGATAGTTTGGATACTTGCCATCTACTGTTTGTATCCAACCATGATCAAACTCTTCTTCGAAGCTGGTTACAACAAAGGTATTAGACTTTGGGTTGTAGTTTACTCCGATTATGTAAGCATGGCCATTGTTCAAGACTTCTGGCATATGCTTAAGAAACTCTGCGTACTCATGACATTCTAAAATCAAATCGTTCATAGCTAACCCCTTTCAAGGATTGTAAATTATTCGTCTTCGCCACACATATCATCAGGCCAATCATCCTCATGTTCTGTATCGTCTTCGATATATTCCCATTCGGGGAAACTTGGAAGCTCATCTTCAAAAGATTCAAATTCCCATTCGTCATCAGTAAAGTCCATCGCTATCTCCTTGGTTAGTGTTTCCTACTCACTTATTCGTATGACTATACTTTTTATTTAGCTAACTTTTCGAGCAAACAAACTTTTCTCATCTCCATTATTTGCCCAATCAGTTAAAACCCCTAAAGCCCCAATCGAATCTAAGGCACTTCGAAGATGTCCAAAATAAATCTTAGCATCTTCACTTCTTTGCCAATCCTCAGCTAGATAAGTATCAGCTAGATTAGCTTGCTTAACCAATGTCATCAAAGTGTTTACTGTTGTTTCATAATCCATTTTTCCATCTCCTTTGTTTTAGTTACTGCTTCCGTACTATTCTATTCGTACAAGTAGTCTTTTTATTTAATGAAATATAAAAATATTTTAGTAAAATTTTATTATACTAAATTAAATCAGTCCAGCCTCCCCCCATCCCCCCTAGATTTTTTCCTAGATGGCAAGCTTATTTTTTATCGGCCCTTCCCGATTTTTTCAGATTTTTGTTTGTTTCCCTCCTTTCTATATATTTCTATTCGTGCAGGGCAGGCAATTATTTAGCAGAATTTTAAAAATATTTTAAAAAGATAATAGGATAAGAATATCCATTTTTGAATTTATTGGTAGTGGTAAGACACACAATCTGGGCATACCACATCGAACCTCATTGGTCTTGGTAAGACACCCTGAGCTTTTTTAAAAAGTCTGCTTTTTTCGTTTTCGGTATCTCACCGTGGTTTGCACCTAAAAGCAGAAAACATACCGATCATTTTAACTTAATACATTTTATTTACCTCTTGTTGTTATATATAGTTATTCGTACTAGGACCGATATTATTTAGGAAATAGTTCCAAGTTTTTGGGAAATCATCGTAACGATACCTTATACAAGTTTGGGCAATGTTACGATATCCTGCAATCTTTTCTACTACCTTTATCCTTGCCATATTGCATACCTTGCAATAGTGGCGTTCAAAAACATTACCATCATCATCGGTATCTCTACCTAGCTTATTCCATTTATCGTGATTACAATTCTTCACTATCATCATCATCCTCCTGTTCAATGTCGTATTCTTTCCAAGAATCATCTTGCGAATCTTTCCACGCCCCAAACAAACTTGATTGATATTCAATTACTTTTTGCTCAAAAGTTAGTTCGGGAAAAAACCAAGTATAGTATGAACACATTTTACTTCCCCCTTAGTGGTATATGTAAGCAACATTTTTGTAATCTTTATCCCAACACTTGCGACAATCGTCACAATTAACTTTAGCTTCACCGTTGAATGATCTTAAGCTTGCAGGGCAAACATTCTCATGTCGAATATCTGCATTAACTGGTGTGCTTATTACTGTACTAGTTGGCAAGCCTAGTCCACTACTTGGAACTTGATCGACCATAAACATTGAAGCACGAACAATAAGGTTAGCAGGAAATTCACCGTATAGTGATTGATACTCACGAATCATGCCATGTTCTTTACTAGGTAGCCAGAACTTGATTTCTGGTACTGCTTTAGCTATGTTAGCTATTGCAAGCAGCATATCTACCGATTGTAAATCCCCACTAGTGAACCATCTGAAATATCTTTTCTCTTGCTTAAGCCTTTTTAACTTAGCTTGGAAGTATTCGATAAAAGAATCTTGCCAGTCTTGTAAGCTTCCCCCTATTTGTTCCATTCTTGCTAAATCAGCCTTTTTCTTACTGCCGAAGATATATCTACCCTTAAGGGCATAACAACCGTTACAGATACTACCTTTAACCTTGACTAGCTTACTCCCTGTTTGACATAGCCATGCAGGTAAATCCCACGATTCCCAAGGCATTTTAGTCGTTTGACTAGTCTTAATCGTTATCCTATTTGGTTTAACATCGTCAATCGTTTGCAATTCCATTCTCATCTTACTTTCCTTTTCCTTAGTGTTAGTTATCCTCATGCTATCTTATTCGTTTAACTATGATTATTATTTAATAGAATATAGAACTATTTTAAATATATTTTGTTATACTATGTTATACCAATAAAGCTATAGGCGTTCCGCATCCCCTATTCCATACTCATTTGCATGGCGGGTTTTGCATAACCCTCAAGCTTCCTTATGTTATATTATTCGTTTATGTGTCGATTTTATTTAGTAGAATTTTAAAAATATTTTAAATAAAAAGGTATAACAAAGTATTACATTTTCGAACTTGTTAATATAGATAAGACAAGGGGCTTTCGCCCCTTACCCTATCATTCAATGTTGCATACCATTATGGTAACAATGTAAGCAATTAAAGCAGATACCATCATTAGCATGTTAGTATTCTCCAAATAGTACTATGAGTAAGCCCACAAATACCCCACCTATTGCCCCTATGATTGCTTCCATTATTCGCCCCTCCTTTTGTATTGTGGTGGACTATTTATATAAACAACCATTTGCCAAAAACAGATACAATAAACAATAAATCCGATTGTAGCTACTATCATCTTGACACCTTCCTTCCTTGTAATTCTTTACGATAGATACTTATTTGATCGACATACTTACCGTATGTATCAATCCCATTAGCTATACATTCTTGGCAATCAGCTATACTAGCTATTAGCCCTGCAATTGACATTCTCTTAGCCTTGACTATCTCAGTCTCCCAATTACATATGTAAGGGTTATATGTATTAAACATTCGACTCTCCTTGTGTTAGAATATCCCAATCAACTACTATAGGTGTATCTTCAGCTTCCAAAGTTATACTAGGCTCCCATGCCTCATAACTACCATCTCCCATATCTTCCCAAATAATCATCTCACAATTGTCACTGTCCATCGTACTCTCCTTGTTAGTGTTACCTTACCTATTACTCTATTCGTTTGCCCCCTGCTTTTATTTAGGAAAAAACAGGAAAAACTTTTTATTCATCATCATCATCGAAATCATCATCATCATCATTTTCAATCGCATCATCATCGTATGCACCGAGACTTGCCATCCAATCAAACCAAGGTCTATTAGCTTGATAATCTTCCATGCTTGTGGGATATTTTTCCCACGGATTAGATTTTTTTGCGTACATTAGAATTTATCTCCATTTCTTGGCATATCATACCAAACGCACCAGTAAAACATTGTGTAATCTATCGTGTAAACTATAACCTTATCCATCTTACTTTCCTTGTGTTAGAACTTCTTACCTTACCTACTAATCTATTCGTTTGCCACCTGCTTTTATTTAGGAAAAAACAGGAAAAACTTTTTTTTATTTTTAGTCGTGAATTATACCTTCTGCGATATATTTCAAGCTATAAGCACTAATCGTTTTTTCTCCATGATGACAATTTTCATTGTATGACACAAGAATATAAAATCCATTTTTAGACTTGCATAGACTTTCTATAGTCCCGAATCGAAATCCATCGACTTTTTTGTCCGGTCTAGTGTACCGATTAATCGAAATCTTCTTACCTATGTTTTCTCCGAAAACATGACTACCAACTACACTACCATCTTCAATCTTAATCATTTTACTATCCTTGTGCTAAACTATTGTGATAGTGCTTATTTAGGTGACTATCTTAACCTTGCCCGCCTATCTTTATATTCGTTTGATAGGCTAAATTATTTAGTAAGATTCTAAATTATTTTCATATTCTTCTCTGAGACATTCTTCAGCTTCATACCTTGCAATCATATTTTTTTCCATTGCGATAAAAGCTTGTGCCTCTCTCTCACTATCTACTGTATTTACTAGTGTTGCTAAAATTCGCTTACTTAATCTTGTGCCGTTCTGAAATGTAGTTACCAGTTCAATCTTTTCATCCCAAATATCGTACTGGCCTTGGCTATTGCTATTGTATACTAACATCGTTTTTTTCCTTGTTTTAATCCCTTAAGGTATAGTTAAGTACTTCCCTTGTAATATTCTATTCGTTTCAACCGATTAATTATTTAGTAGAATTTAAAAAGTATTTAAAATAATTTTAAAAAGATAATAGGATAAATATATCCAATTTTGAATGGGTATGATTAGGTAATACAATCGGCCCGAACTTAGTCAAACTCCATAGCTTCCCTAAGCCCACCAGTTTAGGTAATACTGGCAAGTTAAAATTTGAGGGGATATTTCTATCCCCCCTATCTTTCCTATCTTACTTAATCCTCTCTTTTGAAAGCATCTTTAAGTTCATTCCAAATTTGGCTTATTCTACCTTCGCTTAGATCGCATTCCTTAGCGATCTCTTGATTAGTAAATCTGCAAGCTTTCATTATGATAATATTGTATTCTTGTAAGGTAATCATACCATCATCAAGAAGTTCTTGTGCTTGCGTTTGAACTTGACCAACTAAATCTTCACTGGTGTTAATAGGATCAATCGTCTTGCCAAGACTATCTTCACAAGATAATGAACTTGTGTTTTTTCTTACATACTTTTTTCTAAGCTCATCATTTAATTTATTCTTGTAAACTACCCAAATAAACTTCTCGAAGCTAACATCATTTTGAGTACGATCAAAGGTAATGTAAGCACTACCTATAACATCATGTGCAAGTTCGGAAGCTTGCGATTGATTAAGTTTTTTTGAAGCTACCGAAATAAGCTTCGAAGTTACTAGGTTAACATCACAACCGAAAACTGAATTATCCATTTTTTTCTATCCTTGTAAAAAGTTCGGTAAGAAGAAATTTCATTACCGTAATAGTATTCTATTAATCTATTCGGCATCGGCTAGCTTTTATTTAACTTTTTTTTCAAAGTATTTTAGAATTGTCATATTGTCAGGTGGCTATGCCATTATGTCATGTGACGGGTTTTCCGTCTGTCATATTGGCGGGTTTATTCAAATTGGCTGTCATTTTGGCAGGTGGTGTCCAAGCCCGGGGGCATGTACACTTAACAAGCCAGCTATTATATAAATGTACTACCCATACTAGGCAAATCGGCCCCTAAAGCTTCTTCTTTCTTCGACCAAGTTTGCGTTTTACTTCGGGCATCATATTGCGAATTGTGCCTATACAAATATCTATCAGGAGTACCTTCCTCAAGGTGTCAACCATTTCTTGAAGTGACATTAAATGGTAATTTTTTAGCATAAAGTCGCAGATAACTTTTTTGGTAGATTTGTCAATCATTAGGTTTACTCGCCCACTCGTCAAATTTGTTTTGTGTGATGTGTTCTGCTTTTTCGCACTTTGTCCAACCTACATATCGTTCATTGACTAATAGGTAAGCCTTTGGCTTACTCTCAAAACATCTGCTGGCCCAGTAAAATCCAGAGAAGGATGAAACCAAAAGAGAAAGCTTGGGCATCAATGTTGATATCTGTCTTCGATTGAATTCGCCCATATCTACAATCTTTGTCCTGCTCGATGGATAGTTACCATTGCACAGCCATAAAATATGATAGTCTTTGTAGTATTTTTTTACTATCTTATCTCCAAACTGTTTATCTATGTAGCTTTGCTCACTTGAAAAATGCGATTCGACCCCAAGCAATGGTTTATCATTAAATCGCCCCACAAATTCTTCTGCCCAATCGAATTCTTCTTTTGTTGGAAAAAAAGCAGGACCATCTTTTATATAGTCATACCCATTTCTTTTTAGATGCATGGGAACTCTTGCATCTAATTGATTAACTTGAGCCGGTATTCTACTTAGGGTTGTGTCTATTATTTTGTAATGATTTTCTCTTGCAAAAGCATGAGCAGAGGGGTTATCCATATAGATAAGCTTTTTAACATTAGGTATGTTTAATAGAGCACAATCAAACTTTCTACTTGTACAGATTGTTATTTCCGCATCTCTTATTTGAGATATCGCACCAGCAGAACAAAGATTATCCCCAAAGCGTTCATAAGCTTGGACTAGCAATTTTTCCATAATGTATTATAATTAATACACAGGAGAAATCAATAATGAATACGCCACAAAAAATAGAAACAGAATTACGCATAGTTGCTCATGCGGATATTTTACCTTTGATTGAGCCAGATCCTTCTGAGGATGAAGCATTAATTAGGATAGTCGCAAACACTAGTTCTTTGGAAACTAAAACAAATGATCTATCCTCACGGACTGACGGAAAAGCAAGTGATGATGGCAATGGATAAGGCAATCGCCCTCCTTGCTACAACATTTATGTTTGGTTATTATGATAGTGATGACATAAGACAAGAAGCTTATATTTTTGGTTTAGAAGCTTTACCTCGTTATGACCCATCTCGCCCACTGGAAAATTTCTTGTACACGCACATAAGAAATCGGCTAATAAATTTTAAGCGTGACAAATACCATCGCACAGACTCTCCTTGCAAAATCTGCTCAGAACACGGTAGGCATCCAGATGGCTCAGTTTGCCAGAAGTACATTTCTTGGAAAAGAAGAAACTCGTCTAAGCAAAACTTGATGCGACCACAAGATATACAAAACACTGATGATACAGAAAAGGCAATGAGACTAAATCAATCTGTTGTAGACGATGCAAACATAGCTGAATGTCTAGAGCTTATAGATAATAATCTAGATGTTGAACTTAGATCAACTTATATTAGAATGAAGAATGGCGAACCAGTGCCAAAAGCTAAAAGGTTTAAAATAGAAGAATCAATCAAGGAGATTATAAGTGGCAGGAAAAAGGCTGAATAAAACTGACCGTGATTATATAGCTACGAACCACCAATCAATGTCTCTCTCAGATCTCTCTGCTAAAATAAATAAGTCTGAGGATATGATTGTGGATTATATTACAGATTTGCAATTAAAAGAAAAGGCTGGCGAGCTAAGAAGCAGTAAAGCGTGGAAGCAACTTAGGCAAGAGATGGATGAGGATGAGCTAGAGTACTTTGAAGAGCAGTATGTAAAGTACATGGCCCAGTTCAGAGAAGATGTGCTCGTAACTGAAGAAACACAAATATTCTTGGTTATCAAGTTTGAGATAATGATGCACAGGAATGCCAAGGGCAAAAGGAATGCAGCGAAAGATATTGGGCGATTAGTCAGACAACAAGAACAGTACATGGGGCGATTTAGCTCTCCAGATGAAATGTCTGATACAGACCGCACTTACTTGTTAAATTTGGAAACTCAAATACAAGCAGCTAAAGCATCTGAACAAGCTCGCTCTACAGAGTATATAAAGCTTGAAGAAAAACATCAGGCACTACTCAAAGATTTAAAGGCGACCAGAGATCAGCGTGTAACAAGGATTGAGTCATCTAAAGAGACATACTTGTCGATAATCAAAAAGCTTCAGAATGAAGAAGAGCGTGATCTAATAGGTGGCAGTATGGAAACTATGAAGATGGCGACTAAAAAGGAAGAGAAAAAACTAACCAGCGTTCATACATTTGAAGATGGTAGTCAGGATCTACCAGTCTTAATACCAAAGGAAGAAAAAGATGAGTAAATCGGCACTAGTATTTGGGGCAACTGGACAAGATGGATCTTATCTGTGCGAAATGCTTTTGAAGAAAGGCTATGATGTCTTAGCGATAGCAAGAAGGTCTTCCGTAGATAATACCGAAAGACTGAAATATTGTTTAAATCACAGAAAATTCACTATGGTTAGGGGCGACATATGTGATCAATCTTTCGTTTTCAGCACGATAGCCAAGAACAATCCAGCGGAAATTTACAATCTGGCAGCACAGAGTCATGTGGGCGACTCTTTTACGCAACCGAACTACACGATTGATGTAGATTTGATGGGAACATTGAATGTTTTAAATGGGATTCTAAACTTTTCAAAATCTTCAAGATTTTATCAGGCTTCTACAAGTGAAATGTATGGTTCCTGTTTCTCTTACTATAGTCCTATTGATGGCACTAGAGTTGAGTCTAAAACTGCTATTAGCAGAGAAGATTTTATTAAAAAGAAATGTTTTCAAGACGAACTTACTGCAATGATACCCAATTCGCCATATGGAGTTGCGAAGCTGGCATCCCATAATTTGGTTAAGATTTATAGGGAGTCTTATGGATTGTACGCCTGTTCGGGCATACTCTTCAATCATGAATCGCCAAGGCGTGGTGAATTGTTTGTAACAAGAAAAATAACTTCTTGGATAGGAATGCGAAAAAATTCTAAGACAAAAGAAAAGTTGCAGCTTGGAAATGTAGATTCTTTGCGTGATTGGGGTCATGCAAAAGACTATGTTGAAGCAATGCACTCGATGCTTCAATTAAATGCTCCAGATGATTTTGTAATAGCTACTGGGTGTGCTTACTCTGTAGAAGATTTTTTAAATGTTGCTTTTAAACACGCTGGTTTTGGTAGCTGGAAAAGACAAGTAGTTTTAAATCCAACATTAAAAAGGCCATTTGAGGTTGATGCTCTTCGTGGAGTTTCAACAAAGGCAGCAAAAGTTCTCAAATGGGAACCTAGTTATAATTTTGATCTTCTTGTTAAAGAGATGGTCGAAAGTGATATAGATGGACACAAAGTATAAAGTAATTAGGGATACTAGAGAGCAAAATGGCTGGACTTTTATGCCAGCAAAAGCTTGCGAGGGAACTGTATCTGGAACACTAAAGACTGGTGATTATTCTATAGAAGGATATCAGGATATCTTAACCATAGAAAGAAAAGGTTCTATTGCAGAATTGGCAACAAATTTAGTTGAAGATAGATTTGAAAGAGAACTAGAAAGAATGGAGTCTTTTAAATATGCATTTATGATCTTAGAGTTTTCTATGGATGATTTAATTAAATACCCTAAAGGTTCTGGAATACCATACTATAAG
>Ga0255086_1000583_pt1 | contig 11586 bp, 10 predicted proteins | sample Colum_Cont_RepC__FD_188438 | JGI IMG/M metagenome (GOLD analysis project Ga0255086, IMG submission 188438) | Freshwater microbial communities from Columbia River, Oregon, United States - Colum_Cont_RepC_8d | ecosystem: Environmental > Aquatic > Freshwater > River | place: USA: Oregon | collected... | reverse complement strand
GTGAAAGCCCTGCGCCGAAGCGTGGACGACTAAGCCGCCCTGACCCCATGGCCTTGTGGCTGTGCTGGGTGTAAGGTGCCCTCAGCACGAACCGAGCATCACATCTGCAATGCTGGGCATGGCGGGGGAACAAAAGAGAGGGGGCGTGTCGCTTTTGCCGCCCCACGCAGGCGGTTTGCCAATACGGGGGCTTGGTGAATCAGCGATTTAGAAGAATCACGCCGTGTGATGCGACAGATCAGGCTTTGTTATGCGACACAGCGGTGTCGTCCAATTAGCGTTAGGGGGCAATAAAGCATGGTCGAAACCATCGAGTCCGCAATTCAAAACTTGAGCGTGATCAAGCTCAGTTATCACGGCTTTCATCGGCTGGTTGAGCCTCACGCTTACGGCGTCAACAATCTGGGCCATGACGTTCTCCGCTGTTGGCAGGTTTCTGGCGGCAGTGTTTCTGGCGAGCCGCAGGGCTGGAAACTGCTGCGCGTTTCTGAAATCGCATCCATAACCAACTCCGGCACCTCGTTTTCAGGCGCACGATCTGGTTACAGAAAAGGCGATAAACATATGGTGCGTATCCATGCCGAGCTTTGAGTTCAAAGCCGCAATCGCACTGTCCGGTTGGGTAGGCAGGTTCGTTGTGCAGGGCACAATCACTGGCGTGGTTCTCAGCCATCGTTGCCCCCTAACAATGCATTCAAGCGGACGGGCTTCGCCCGCCGCTTAACTTCGGCGTTAGACCTCAATGTCGGCTCTTCGCTTTCTCAATGACGTCGTTAAACCGTGGGACGAATTGAACGTCCTGCTATCAGAACGGTTAGCACTACAGCCCGAACTATCGGATGTGACGCGACTAGCGGGAGCGCTGGCCGTTGCGATACGCCATCAAGTCGATGTTGCTGGCCTCAAAGATCAAGTCGTGAATGTGGAATCCTCTGGGCATAGAGTCATTTCTGACACGGCGGATTTCTGGAAGCATGGCTCTCTAAGAAACGCAGCCCGCAACAGTCATTTCAGTACTGAATCGTTTTTTGAGTACATACCGGACAAAGGCTTCTCGTTCTTGAAGAACGTGCTATTTGTCGAACACGCCTCTCTTGGAAAGCGCGACTTCCTGGAAATATCTCTGGAGGCAATTCGTTATTGGATCAACAAGCGGGGACTTAACGTAACTTGGCAGGGTGTCGTTCGTGAGAACCATCCAGAGTTTCACCCCGAGGCGTTTCTAAGATTCGAATCTGGAAAATGTATATCCATGGATCAGGTACGCCTCCGCTTCTTTTCAAGGGGGGCGGCTGGTGCGTTAGTTCCCGTTGATCCACCGGAGGTCCGCTTTGCAGTTTATTAGCGGCTTGAGGTCTAACCTTTAGGGCCGTAGGCTGGGTTGAAGCATCGCGAAAACCCAGCGCCTTCAATGCGGCGACTCCAACCCGATGCGCTGGGTTTGCGCCTTCGGCTTCAACCCAGCCTACCGTGCTTGTGCTGGTTTCCTTCTTTCACCACAGCCGCAGGCCAGGCGCGTGGTTGAAAAACACAGGTGGCTGACGATGGCCTTGAGCAGGCAGTAGGCTGGGTGAGCACAGCGCAACCCGCCACTTCACGCCCACAACGCAACATCGCAAGGCGGGTCGTGACCCGCCCTACGGTTGCAGCAGCTCAGCCCAGCAAGCGCGCCTTGGCCGCCGCGTATTCGCGGCCCATGCGGGCCACCAGCTCGGCGGCGGGCAGCACGGCTTTCACCGCACCAATGCCCTGGCCGCAGCCCCAGATGTCCTTCCACACCTTGGCACTCTCGCCGGCGGTGCCAAAGTCCATCTTGCTGGGGTCGCCGCCCGGCAGGTTGTTGGGGTCGAGCCCGGCTTTGATGATGGAGGGGATCAGGTAGTTGCCGTGCACGCCGGTGAAGGTGGAGGAATACAGGATGTCTGCCGAGCTGCCGTCGACAATGGCCTGTTTGTAGGCCTCGCTGGCGCGGGCTTCGGCGGTGGCGATGAAGGCGGAGCCAATGTAGGCAAAGTCGGCGCCCATGGCCTGCGCAGCGAGGATGCCGTCGCCGGTGGCGATGCTGCCGCTGAGGGCGAGCGGGCCAGTGAACCACTCGCGGATTTCCTGCACCAGTGCAAACGGTGAGGTGGTGCCGGCGTGGCCACCGGCACCAGCGGCGACGGCGATGAGGCCATCCGCCCCCTTCTCAATCGCCTTTTTCGCAAACTTGTTGTTGATGATGTCGTGCAGCACCACGCCGCCATAGCTGTGGACGGCAGCGTTGACATCTTCCCGCGCGCCGAGCGAGGTGATGACGACGGGCACCTTGTATTTCACGCACATTTCGAGGTCGTGCATCAGCCGGTCGTTGCTCTTGTGCACGATCTGGTTGATGGCAAACGGGGCGCTCTTGGCCTCAGGGTGCTTGGCGTCGTGCTCAGCCAGCTCGCTGGTGATGCGGATCAGCCATTCCTCCAGCTGCGCGGCGGGCCTCGCGTTGAGCGCGGGCATGCTGCCAATGATGCCGGCCTTGCACTGGGCAATGACGAGATCGGGGTTGCTGATGATGAACAGCGGCGAGCCGATCACCGGCAGGCGGAGGCGGCTCTTGAGATTGGCGGGCAGGGCCATAGTATTCCGGGTGTTGGTGTTGATTGGTGCGCGATGATGCTTTACAAACCGGCCGGTTTGCCACTCGCCCACCGCTTTTGGAGATTGCAATGGAAGACTGGGTGCATCGCGCTGTCGCCCGCTGGCCCAATGTGCCGGCCTTGTACGGCTGGCTGGCGCTGGATCGGCGGGGCCGCTGGCGCATCAAGGGCGAGACCATCAGTCGCCCACAGATCATCGACACCCTCAACCGCAACTATGCGGCAGACGAACATGGCCGCTGGTTTTTTCAAAACGGGCCGCAGCGCGGCTATGTGACCCTGGCGCGTGCCCCGCTGCTGCTGAGGGCCGAGGACGATGGCAGCCTGTGGACCCATCTCGGCGAGGCGGTAAAAGAGATCAGCGCCGCCTACCTCGACGAGAGCGGTGGCCTGTGGTTTGCCACGCCACAAGGCCCGGCGGCATTGCATGAGCAGGATTCAGACTGGGCGCTGGAGCACCTGCGGCTGGGCAGCAAGCCGGTGCCTGAAGCGGCACTGGCCACCGCACTGGCCCTGCCCTCTGGCCAATGCACGGCGCTGGTGCTGCACCTGGGCACGCTGCGGCTGCCCGTGGTGCGGCTCGATGCCGCCGCAGCGCCCGCCAAGCTCGGCTTTATCAGCGACCCGCAGCCCTTACCGGGGGAGCGTGCCAGTCACTGAACAACAGGTGCACTGTTGCCCGTTACCTCTGCTCGAAAATCCTTGAGCAACTGCTTGGCAGATACCTGGTTGGCTGCGCCCATGCGAATCATCATTTTTTGACCCGCAGAACGCGCCTCCAGCCCTGTATCGGCAAACTCGTAAAACACCGAAGGCTGTACCAGCGCAATCGGGCTATCGACCACTGGACTGGCCAGCAGGTGGTCAATCACCTGCACGAGACGGTCATTGAAATGACGATCTGGATAGCCCAGCTCGCGATAGGCCTCATCAAACAGCGGATAAAACCGCAGATATAGCTGGGCCAGAGGGGCAACGCCGATGGTGCGCAGCAGAGTGAGCAGGGGCAGGTAGCGGGTCTCATTATCAGGGTTGAGCGTGATGTTGCCATCGCGCTTATGCACCATGAACTCTCCTGGCAGCCGCCGGATTGCGCGGCTATTCATGCTCAGCCTGCTGCGTGGCAGGTTGTCGGTCGTCACCACCAGCTTGCGAATCAGCTGCTCAGATACCAGTAGCGATGCGAGCTGCTCAGAGCTGATCAGTGCTGCCAATGCACTACCAAAAGGCGCATCGCTATCAGCCAGTCCTGGCAGTGGCTGTTCTGCATTCGTTGCCGGCAGGGGGTAGTGATCTGGCACCGCATCGTCCAATGGCCCCGCTGGGGGCGATGCGGCGGAATCCACAGGTGTTGGGTCATCAGGCAGCACGGTCTCAGCCTGCATGCCGGGCTTCAGCCAGTAATAAAGCCCTGCGCCCAGCACCGTGAGTATCACTAGGGCAATGGAGGCAATGCGTCGCTTCTCGCTCATGCTCTGCTCCTCAACACGTTAAAAGCTTTCATAGCCTTGCAGCAGGCACAGCACGCCACACAGGGCGAGCAGGATGAAGGTGAGCAAGGTGCCGTAAAAGCGGCCAAAGCGCCACGTCTCGGTAAAGCTCAAAGACACCCCATGCAGTACCCGCGCCAGCAACAAGGTGGCGCCAAGCGCATGGATCAGCAGGGGATTGAACTCGCGGGCCTCCAGCAAACCGATCATCAGCAGAATGAACGGCACGTACTCTGCGAAATTGCCGTGCCCACGGATACGCCGCAGCATGCCGGGGTCACCGCCATCCCCCAGGCTGATGCCATGGCCGCGCTTTTGCACCACGCGATAACTCAGGGCGAGAAACCAGAGCGCCAGCAGGCCGGCATAAAACAGGGTGATATCCATTTTTCTCCTCCATCAAGCGATTAGGGCAGCAGGCACAAGGCCAGCCCCGCTACTCTACGCAAACATCCATGGAGCATTCAGCATGAGCAAGACCATTCTCATCACCGGTGCCAGCGCAGGTATCGGCCAGCATCTGGCCATAGCGTTTGCGCGACGCGGCTATCACCTGGCGCTGGCTGCACGCAGACTCGATGGTCTGGCCACGCTCAAGGCGGACATCACGAAGCAGTATCCCGCCGTGCGGGTGGAAATCGCCGCACTCGATGTCAGTCAGCTCGACACCGTCGCCCCCACTCTGCAACAGCTGGCGAGCACCATGGGCGGGCTCGACATCGTCGTCGCCAATGCTGGCATCGGTGATGGCGGCGGCCCCGTCGGCACCGGCGGCTTTGCCCGCGATGTGGCGGTGATCCAGACCAATGTGCTGGGCGCGATGGCGACGATTGATGCCGCCGTAGCAATCTTTCGCAAACAGAAGCACGGGCAGGTGGTGGCGATTGCCTCGGTCGCCGCCGCACGCGGCGTGCCTGGCGCGGCCAGCTATAGCACCAGCAAGGCGGCGATTGCGATGTATGCCGATGCCGCGCGCAGCGAGCTGCATCACACCGCGATCAAAGTCACCACGCTCTACCCCGGCTACATCGACACCGCCATGAATCGGCGCATGAAGAGCCGGCCGTTTCTGGTCACGGTGGAAGATGGTGCCGAGCGCGTTGCCAAGCTCATCGAACGCGGCGTGCAGGAAGCCGCCGTGCCTGGCTGGCCCTGGGGGCTGGTGATGTGGCTGCTGCGCCGGCTGCCGACGTCGATGATCGCGAAGCAGAATCCGTTTGCGGAGTAGCGCCACTCAGTAGTGCGGCGGCACCTCGTCTGCCAGCGAGGTTTTTGCCGCGCCCTCCTGCACCTTGAGGCTGTTGACACGCTCGATCAGCGCCCGCAGCGCGGTTTCCAGCGTGTCGATCTGCTGCTGCTGGCGGGCCACGACATCGCTCAGCTGTTGGGTGCTGTCCTCTTGATAAGCCAGCTTGGTTTCTAGGTCGATGAAACGGGCTTCGCTCATGGGTGATACTGGGGTGATTGCCTTGCCCATTCTCCGTCATCCCGGACTGCCATGATCACCTCGCTCAGCTACGCCGCCCAGACTGCCAAGACCCCGCTAGCACCCTTCACCCTGCAACGCCGCGCGCCAGGGCCGAAGGATGTGCTGATCAACATCCTCTATTGCGGCGTTTGCCACAGCGACCTGCACACCGCACGCGGCGAATGGCAGGGCAGCAAGTTTCCCTGCGTGCCGGGCCACGAGATCGTCGGCCATATCGCCGAGGTGGGCAGCGAAGTGACGAAGTTCAAGGTCGGCGACACCGTCGGCGTCGGCTGCATGGTGGATAGCTGCCAGACGTGCGCCAGCTGCAACGAGGGACTTGAACAGTATTGCCAGAAGGGTTTCACCGGCACCTACAACGGCAAGACTGCCGATGCGCCGGGCCACACGCTGGGGGGTTACTCCGACCGCATCGTCGTCACCGAAAAGTTCGTGCTGAAAATCAACCATCCCGCAAGCCAGCTGGCCGCCGTGGCACCGCTGCTGTGTGCTGGTATCACCACCTGGTCACCGCTCAGGCACTGGAAGGTGGGGCCAGGGCAGAAGGTGGGCATCGTCGGCATCGGTGGCTTAGGCCACATGGGCATCAAGCTCGCCAAGGCGCTGGGTGCGACGGTGGTGGCCTTCACCACCAGCGAGGGCAAGCGGCAGGACGCGCTGGCACTCGGCGCCGACACCGTGGTGGTGTCGAAAAACCGCGACGAGATGAAGGCGCATGCCAGCAGTTTCGATTTCATCCTCAATACCGTGGCGGCCTCGCACAACCTTGATGCCTTCACCATGCTGCTCAAGCGCGACGGCACCATGTGCCTCTGCGGCGTGCCGGAGCATCCGCACCCCACGCCCAATATTGGCGCGCTGATCTTCTCGCGCCGCAGCATCGGTGGCTCGCTGATTGGCGGCATTGCCGAAACACAGGAGATGCTCGACTTCTGCGCCGAGCACGGCATCGTCAGCGAGATCGAGATGATCGCGATGCAGCAGATCAACGAGGCCTACGACCGCATGATCAAGAGCGATGTGAAATATCGTTTCGTCATCGACATCGCGAGCCTCAAGGCCGCCTGATTGGGGCAAAGGCAGGGCGGAGATCAGGAAGCGACCCGACAGAAGGTGCATCCGGCCCGTCTTTTGCGTCAGTATTGTGTCAACAGACTGTCACGGAACCCTTTAGCCATGCGACTCACCTCTTTCCTCCCTGCCGCCTTGGCGGTTACTTGCTGTGTGCTGGCCGGCGTTGCCTCGCACCAAATGACGGAGCGGTATGAACGCCGCGCCCGTATCCTCGCCCTCAAACAGCCGGAGAGTCCGGCCGCGCTGATGCAGGCCAAAACCGTGCGCGCCAACAAGGTCGGCGTGGTCGAGCCAGGCGCGATGAGCGCGGTGCTCCAGCAAAAGGCCCGCATCGCCGGCAAGGCAGACATCGCCGGTGCGGCCGGCATCTGGCGCGAATACGGCGTGGGCAATCTCGACGACAGCTCTGGCGCCTTCCAGGCCGCTCGCGTCGACAACTTCAGCTACGACGCCGAGAACAAGCGCTTGTTCGCCTCGGTGGGCACCGGCGGCGTGTGGATGAGCGAGGCGGTGGACGGCGACGTGACCACCATCGGCGATGAATGGCGCTCCATCGGCGATAAGCTGCCCTCGCAGATCATCGGTGGTGTGGCGTGGACGCCCGCCGGCGGCGGCACGGTGGTGGCCGCCGGTGGCGAGGGCGTGATGGGTTCGGGCATGTACAACGGCTTCGGCGCCTTCTGGACCAACGACATGGGCGAGACCTGGACCCAGTCCACAGGCTTCCCCGACGCCACCATCGTCTTCCGCGTGCAGGTTGATCAATCCCGCCCTGAACTCGTCTACATCGCCTCCGGCAAGGGCCTGTTCCGCAGCGAAGACGCCGGCCGCCACTTCACCAACGTGCGCCTCCCCACCACCCCGAATTGTGCGGGTGTGGAAGACCTCTCAGGTCCTTGCCTCTTCGCCAACATGGTCACGGACGTGGTGGTGAAGGTGCCGGGCGGCAGCAGCAACGAGGTGTGCGATGCCGCAGGCTGTCCAGTGCTGGCCGGCGTGGGCTACCGTACCGGCTCGGCGCAGCTGTTTCAGGACGGCATGACGGCGCAGGGGGCGGGCAACGGCCTGTATCGCAGCAACACCGGTGCAGTAGACAGCTTCGCCAAACTCGATGTCTCCGCCGCCAGCAACCTCCTGCCCATCGGCTTCGCCGCACAGGATCACATCGGCCGCATCGAAATGAACATCGCCTTCGGCCCCGACCAGAACCATAACTACGTCTATGCCATGGTGCAGGACGCCGTGTTGTTCAATGGCGGCGTCACCGGCGAGCCGGCGCTGGATGCCATTCTGGGCGGCGCGCTGCTGCTGGGTTTCCCGTCCGCTTTCAACGGCATCTACGTGTCGGCCAACTTCGGCGACAGCTGGACCCGCATGGCCGATACGGCCGAAGTCATTGCCCCCGTCACCGGCTCGGAGATCGCGCTCATCGGCGGTGCGCTGGGCAGCGGTGCGGGCATCCAGGCCTGGTACAACATGTGGTTAGCGATCGACCCCACCCGCAATGTCGCCGGTATTCCCACCCGCATGGCCTTTGGCCTTGAAGAGGTCTGGCAGAACCGCACGCCCGGTGCCTCTGCAGCAGGTGTGCCGCTCAACGGTGTTGCGCAGGCAGGGCCTTCGGACTTCGAGGTGATCGGCACCTACTTCAACCTCGCAGGTGCTTTTGACAGCACCACCCATCCTGACCAGCAGGGCGGCATCTATGTGCCCACCGACGATGGCGGTGTGTGCCTGTTCGTCGGTAACGACGGCGGCATCTTCAAGCAGTGCGTGGCCGCCAATGGCGTGATGAATAACAACGGCTGGGGCGCGGGCGCGAATAATGGCATGTACACCATGCTGCCCTACGGCCTAGCCATCTCGAAGGACGGCACGGTCTGGTTTGGCAACCAGGACAACGGCTCTGGCCTCGTCGATCCTCAGCGCGAGTTCCGGCTGTTTCAAACGATGGGCGGCGACGGGTTCTATGCCGATGTCGATCCCGACAACTCCAACGTGGCCTATTACGAGACCCAAAACGGCGGCCTCACCCGCACCGTCAACCGTGGGCAAAGCAATGTCGACATCGCACCCACCTACACCCGCGTGATGTTCGACAACTGGTTCCGCATGGACCCTCTGAACGCCCAGCACATGGTCACCGGCGCGCAGGAAATCTATGAAACTGACAACGCCCAGACCGTGACTGGCGGCACCTGGGTTGAAGTGTTCAACCTAGGCACCAACCCTGAAACCGGCGCAATCCGCACCACCACCACGATGGAGGTGCAGGGCTCGGCCGTCTATGTTGGCGGCTGCGGCGACTGCGGTGCCTCCGGCAACGACACAGGCTTCAGCAGCGTACTGGCAACTAATGTGATGGACGGTGTGGAGCGCGTCGCCGAAACCAGCGCCGGCTGGCACCTGGCTGAGAAACGCGGGCTGCCAAGCCGCTACATCACCAGCATCGCGATTGACCCAGTGGACCCGAAAATCGTCTACGTCGCCCTCGGTGGCTACCTCTCGGGACTGCGTCCGCCCGGCAGCTTTCTGGACGTGAACGCTGGCAACATCGGCACCGGCGCGGTCTTCAAGTCCGTCAACGCGGGCGATGACTTTGTGGATGTGACGGGCGACCTCCCGGTGGCGCAGGTGGCCAGCATCATCATCAAGGGCAATCAACTGCTGGCGGCCACCGACATCGGCGTATTCATCAGCAAGGACACCACCGGCACCAGCTGGACCACGCTCGGCACCGGCCTGCCAAACGTGCCAGTGAACATGATCCGCCTCAAGCCCAAGGCCACGGCCGATGAACCCGACATGCTGTTTGCCGCCACCTTTGGCCGCAGCATCTGGAACTACGAGTTCAAGGGTGGCTCGGTGGTGCCCCCGCCACCCGGCGTGCCGGGTGCGCCGCCGGTGCGCGAAGGCCGCTTTGGTGGCTCGTTTGGCGGCAGTGCCCTGGTGGGGCTGCTGGCGCTGGCGGCACTGCGCCGCCGTCGTCACTAAAACTTTTGCACAGCATCGAAAGGCCCGGAGTGATCCGGGCCTTTCTTCATTGATCTGACCGCTTGAATCATCAGGGTTTTGACATGCATACCTCCATTCGTTTTGCCACACCGCTCGCCGCAATGGCTGCCATTGGCTTCGCTGCCACGCTGCACTTTCAAAACCCGCCGCTGGAATGCCCGCAAGGCACACAGCCGCTGCAAAGCGCGCGCGCCCATGCCGCTGGCCGTTTTTGCAGCACGCCTGTGGTGCGCACGCAGGAGTTCAAGATGCCCGTGCAGCATCCCCGCCTGCGCGGGCCGCTGCCAGATGCCACGCTGATGGACGCCGCCCTGTCGCAGAAAAACGCGCTCAAGGCGCAGCAGGCCACCATGCCCAAGGCCAATGGCGACTGGCAGCCGTATGCCAAGGGCCAGCTCATTGCCGGCAACTCCCGCTACGCCGCACGTGTGGACAACTTTGCCTACGACCCGGAGAAAAAACGCCTGTTTGCCGCCGTGGGAACGGGCGGCATCTGGATGAGCACCGCAGTGGGTGGCGACGTGACCACGCTGGCGGATGAATGGGTGTCGGTGGGCGACAAGCTGCCGAGCCAGATCAACGGCGGTGTGATCTGGTCGCCCGATGCTGATGGCGATGGTGCGGCAGATGCCGGCAGCGACGGCACCCTGTTGGCAGCCGGTGGCGAGTCGGTGATGGGCAACAACGGCTACATGGGCTTTGGGGCGTTCTGGACCACCGACCTGGGTGCCACCTGGACGCGCAGCGAGGGTTTCCCCAGCGGCGTGCAGGTCTACAACGCCAAGGCCGACCCGATGCATCCCAACATCTTCTACATCGCCAGCTCCATTGGTCTGTTCCGCTCCACCGACGCGGGCCGTCGCTTCGTCAACGTGGCACTGCCGTCCTCGCCGGAGTGCGCGGGCAAGCAGGACATCTCCAGCGCCTGCCAGTTCGCCAATGTGGTGAGCGATGTCGCCATCCGTGCGCCGGGTGGTGCGAGCGATGCCACTTGCGAAGCCACTGGCTGCCCCGTGGTGGCCGCGATCGGCTGGCGCGCGGGCCAGGGCACGTTCATGGATGGCGTGACCGTGCAGGGCATCGGCAACGGCCTCTACAAGAGTGCCGACGGCACGCCCGGCAGCTTTGAACGGCTGGATGTCGAAGGCCCTGACCCGCTACTGCCCATCGGCTTTGCGCCCGCCAACCGCACTGGCCGTATCGAGTTCGGCGTCAGCGAGGGGCCAGACCTTGATCACAACTATCTTTATGCGCTGGTGCAGGATTCAGTACACTTCAACGAGGGCTACAGCCTTACCGACCCGATTCTCGATGACCCGATCGGCGTCATCGGCAGCAATGTCAACGGCCTCTACGTCTCACCAGACTTCGGCGACAGCTGGATGCGCATGGCCGACGACAACGAGATTGTGCTGACACCCGGTAGCATCAACTTTCCTGGTGCGCAGGCCTGGTACAACCAGTGGATTGCTATCGACCCGACACGTGGCGACCCCGTCACCGGCATCCCGCTGCGCATGACCTATGGCCTTGAGGAGGTGATGCAGAACATCACCACCCCGCTCGATGGCACCGTGCAGGCCCTGAGCCCGCAGGACTTCGAGCTGATCGGCCGCTACACCGAACTCACCAACACCACCACCCACCCCGACCAGCATGTCGGTCTATACATCCCGGATGGCGCGGGTGGCGTCTGCCTGTTCGTTGGTAACGACGGCGGCGTGTTCAAGCAGTGCGTCGGCGCGCTGGAGCCGATGACGCAAGCGGGCTGGGGCCCCGGCCACAACGAGGGCTTCTATGCCCTGTTGCCCTACGGCCTGGGCGTGGCGAAGGACGGCACTGTGTGGCAGGGTCATCAGGACAACGGCAGCGGCCACATTGAGCC
>Ga0255086_1000576_pt1 | contig 11676 bp, 7 predicted proteins | sample Colum_Cont_RepC__FD_188438 | JGI IMG/M metagenome (GOLD analysis project Ga0255086, IMG submission 188438) | Freshwater microbial communities from Columbia River, Oregon, United States - Colum_Cont_RepC_8d | ecosystem: Environmental > Aquatic > Freshwater > River | place: USA: Oregon | collected... | reverse complement strand
AAGGCCGCGCGATCCTTGTCCCGCGCATACAGGCGCACCGGCTTGCCGGCAACGGCCAGATAACTGGCCAGGGTGATGCCAACGGCACCGGCGCCAACGAGGGTGAGCATGGGCGGTGTCCGGGAAGGAGAGGGGCGATGAGCATACGGTTGCCCGGCATCTGCGGCTACACTTGAATCAAGGACGAAAACAAGAAGGCCGACAGGGAGTGCCCACATGATCCGTCGCATCGGGTTTGCTCTGGCAAGTTCAGTGCTGTGGCTGACCGCCACGACCACGCAGGCCGGGCCTGCCGAAGAAAAGCTGATGACCTGCATGCGGGCGAACATCCCCGCCACCCTGCGCATTCAGGAGTTTCAGCTCACCTCGCTCGACCGCAAGGGCGAGCAGCGCAAGATGAGCGGCCGCCTGTTTGCCAAGAACGAAAAAGACCTGCTGCGCGCGATGCTCAAGCTCACCGAGCCGGCTGATCTCAATGGCGCGGCCTATCTGATCCGCGAGGGGCAGAAGGCCGACGAGATGTATGTGTTCCTGCCCGCGCTCAACCGCGTGCGGCGCATCAATGGCGGCGCGGGCGATGGCCCCTTGTTCGGCACGGATCTCTCCTACGCCGACATCAAGCAGGTGCAAAACGCCTTCATGGGCGCGGCCCCCAAGATCGACGCCAAGGAGAAACTCGAAGGCCGCCCGGCCACCGTAGTGTCGGCGACACCAACGGTTGAGTCCGGCTCGCGCTATTCGCGCATCAAGGCCTGGGTCGACGATGCCAGCTGCCTCGCCGTGAAGGTGGAGTTCATGGAGGGCGCGACCATTCGCAAGCGGCTGGCCGCGCCCGCCAGTGCCATCGCAAAGGCCGGCGACTACTGGTATGTCAGCCAGTCGACCATGACCGACCTGAAGCTGGGCACCAAGACCGAGCTGAAGATCACCGGCGTGAAGAGTGGCGAAGACGTGGCCAATCGCTACTTCGATTCGCGCAATTTTTTCTTGGGCAACTAGCCACCCGTGCTCAATTTCCTGCTCCGCTGCGCCGCCCGGCCCTGGATCACCCTGCTGCTGGGCGCGGTGCTGACGGCCACCGCCACGATGCAATGCGTGGATTTCAGCACCGGCACTTTGAAGCTCGCAGTCGACCCGGCGATGGATCGCTTGCTGCCGGCGCAGGATGCCGACCGCGCTGTCTACCAACGCACCCGCGAGGTATTTGGCGACACCGACCCGGTGCTGCTGTCGGTGGTGTTTCCAGATGGCGTGTTCACTGCCGCCAATCTGGGCAAGGTGGCGGCACTGGCCGAACAGCTGCGCGAGCTGCCGGGTGTGTCGGATGTGTTCTCGCTGGAGAACGCGCCCAACCTGCTGGCCGATGAAGAAGCGCTGGAGGTCTCCAGCTTCACCGCGCAGGCCGCCGCCCAGCCGGATCGCATCGGCGCGCTGCGCGAGCAGCTCTCCGCCAACCCCATCTACGGCAACACCTTGGTCTCGCGCGATGGCCTTGAAGCCGCGTTTGCCATCTCGCTGCGCGATGTCGACGAAACTACTTTCCGCAGCAATGGCTACCCCGAACGCATGGTGGCGCTGGCGCGCGAAGTGACAGGCGCGGCCACGGTGCGCATTACCGGAGCGCCGGTGATCAAGCGCGCTACGGCGGACTCGCTGCTGGCTACGCTGGAGTTCACGCTGCCAGCAGTGTTCGTCGTCATCAGCTTGGTGTTGCTGGTGGCGTTTCGCGACTTTCGCATCGTGCTGGCGGGCATTCTCACCGTCAGCGTCAGTCTCGTTGGCACGCTGGCGCTGCTGGTGCTGCTGGACTGGAAACTGCACCTGCTCACCGCGCTCACCCCCGCGCTGGTGGTGACGCAGGGGCTTTGCTACTGCATCCACTGGCTCAGCGATTTCACCTACGGCAACGATGAGCGCGGCCCGGGCGAACGGGCCTACACCGCACTCAAGCACTCGGCGCTGCCGCTGTCGCTGAATGCAGTCACCGCGATCGCCGGCTTCATCGCGCTGCTGGTCACGCCCTTGCCCGCCATTCACCAGTTTGCGTTGCTAACAGCGTTCGGCATTTTGCTGTCGATGCTGGCCTCGCTCACCCTGCTGCCGGCGCTGGTGCTGGTGCTGCGCTGCAAGGGCAGCCGTAGCCGTCGCATCTCTGGTATCTACGATCGCATCGCTGCACGTCTGGCCGAGCATTCGATCAAGCGCCGCCGCCTGATCCTCGCTGTGGCCTTGGCCCTTCTGGCCAGCGGCGGCTATCTGGCGCTCCAGCTCGAATCCGGCACCGAGTTTGTTCGCACCTTCCCCGCCGACTCGCCGGTGCGGCAGGACTACGAGGCCATCAACACCGCCTACAGCGGCGCCAATGTGTTGACGGTGCTGATTGAAACTCATGTCGCCGATGCCCTCACCGACCCCGCTCGAATTCGCCAGGTAGACGAGCTGGCGGTGTGGCTGCGCGCGCAGCCAGAGGTCGGCGCGGTCTACAGCTATGTCGACCTGGTGAAGCTGCTCAACCGCTCGCTGGGTGATGTCGGCGTGCATGCCGATGCCATCCCCGAAAGCGCGGCAGCGGTCAAGCAGATCTTGATCTTTGCCGGTGGCGAGCAGGTGCGGCAGGTGCTGGACGCTCAGTACAAGACCACCGCCGTAGTGGTGAGGGTGACGGTGGACGATGCCCGCGCACTGGCCGCATTTGCGACGCGCGTCGATGCGCGTCTTGCGGCGTTGCCGGAGCCCTTGCAGGCTAGCCTCACCGGCTCCAGTCTGCTAGCCACCCGCACGGCGGATCAGCTCAGCAGCGGCCAGTGGGCCAGCGTCGCACTCACAGCACTGCTGATCTGGATCATCCTCTCCATCATCTTCACTTCGCCGCGCGCCGCCGCCTTCGCGCTGCTGCCCAATCTGGTGCCGGTGGCCATCTACTACGGCCTGCTGCAAATCACTGGCATTGGTCTGACGCCCACCACCTGCCTGATTGCCAGCATCGTGCTCGGCATTTCGGTGGACGACACCATCCATTACATGGTGCGCTTCAACAAGGAGGCACGCGCGCGCGGCAACGAGACCGAGGCCGTGCACCATGCGTTGAGAGAGGTGCTGCAACCGATCACGCTGACCATGATCGCGCTCTGCCTGGGGTTCCTAGTGTTCACGGGCTCGGACATGGAAAGCCAAGTGCAGTTCGGCTTGCTCGCCGCCTTCACTCTGTTTCTGTCGTGGCTGTGCGACATCACGCTCACGCCTGCGCTGGCGTCGATGGTGCGCATCGTCACCCTCTGGGACATCCTCAGACTGGACCTGGGTCAGAGCCCGCAGCACACCATCCCGCTGCTGTCTGGCCTGTCGCTGCGGCAGGCCCGCACCTTTGCGTTGCTGAGCCATCTCGAGAAACTGCCTTCTGGTAGCCGCGTGATCACCGTGGGCGACTATGCCCGCGACATGTACGTGATCGTTGATGGGCAGATTGAGGTCTGGATTGAAGGCAGTGAAGGCCGGAAGACACTCTCGACCATGGGCCGTGGCGCGGTGATGGGTGAGGCGGGCTACTTTGGCCAGCGCCGCACCGCCAATGCCGATGCCACCAGCGCCGTCCGGCTGCTTCGCTTCGACAGTCAGGATCTCGAAAGCCTTCGCCTTCGCCACCCGCGTATCGCCGCCACCGTGTTCCGCAACCTCAACCGCATCCAGGCCGAGCGTATTGCGCGCGTGACCTCGATGCTCTGATTACGATTTGGAGTGCAGGCATGAGCCTCAAAGACAAAACCCTGTTCATCACCGGCGGCACGCGCGGCATTGGCTTGGCCATTGCCGAACGCGCGGCTGCCGATGGCGCCAATGTGGTCATTGCCGCCAAAACCGCCGAGCCGCACCCCAAGCTGCCGGGCACCATCCATACGGCGGTCGAAGCCATCGAACAGGCGGGCGGCAAGGGGCTGGGTGTGCAGTGCGATATCCGCGAGGAGGCGCAGGTACTCGCCGCCGTGAAGCTGGCGGTGGAGACTTTTGGCGGCATCGACATCCTCATCAACAACGCCAGCGCCATCCAGTTGACAGGCACACTCGCCACCGACATGAAGCGCTACGACCTGATGAATGGCATCAACGCGCGCGGCACTTATCTGACTGGCCGCAGCTGCCTGCCGTATCTACAGGCTTCGGCTAAGGCGGGCCGCAATCCGCACATCCTCACGCTATCGCCGCCGCTGGATTTGCAGCCCAAATGGTTCGGCCCCAACGTGGCTTACGCCATCGCCAAATACGGCATGAGCCTGTGCACGCTGGGCTGGGCCGAGGAGTTCAAGCGCGAGGGTATTGCCGCCAATGCTCTGTGGCCGCGCACCACCATTGCCACCGCTGCCGTTCACATGCTGGGTGGTGACGCCATGATGAATCAGAGCCGACTGCCCACCATCATGGCTGACGCGGCACACGTGATTCTCTGCAAACCCGCACGTGAGTTCACGGGCCGCTTCTGCATCGACGACCTAGTGCTGCACGAAGCTGGCGTGCGCGACTTTACCAAGTACGCCGCCGTGCCCGGCACGACCAAGTTCCTGCCAGACTTTTTTGTGCCGGACGGGTTGCCGGCGCTCTAGCATCGCTTTTTGAGAATCGGTATCAGTAGGCATGACCAACCCTGAAGCTACTCTGTGCCTAGTAACGTTTAGAACGAATAGCTGATGCTCTGCGTAAACAACCTCGGCTCGTTGATGCCGGAGGATGCAAAGTTGGCGGGTGCCAACGGCTGGGCAATGATCTGGTCGTAGTAGCGGGTGTCGAGAATGTTGCGAATCCCTAAGTTCACTGCCCACTTCTTGCTGCTGTCGTTAATGATCAAAAAGGCATTGAACAGGTCCGTTGGCCCCTGCTTCTTGCGGGGGTCGATGTCGATATCGAGAAACCGCGAGCCGCGGTAGATCCAGTCCAGCCCCAGCGAGCCGGTGAGGCCATTGCCGAGCTGAAAGAAGAAATTGGGCGCGATGGCCGAGGTCCACTTCGGCGCATAGGGCAGGCGCTTGCCAGAGAGATCCTGCTGCTGGCAGTCGCTGGGGGCATCGGCATAGCAAGGGCCATTGGGGTAATTCTTGTAGCGCGCATCGGCATAGCCCACCGAACTGCGGAACATCAGGAAAGGCAGCGCCTCCGGCAGCCACTGGAAGTCGATTTCGCCACCGCGTGACACCGCCGAGCCGGCGTTGAGCACGAGGAAGCGATTGCCCAGAAAAGTGGAGACCTGTAAGTCTTGAAAGTCGGTGAAAAACGCCGAGCCACTCACCCGCATGCGGCCCTTGTAGAGGCGTGCTTTGGTGCCGAACTCGTAGCTGGTCGCGCGCTCAGGGCCGTATTCGTTTTCGGTCGAGCGCAGGGGCAGGCCGTTGAAGCCGCCATTCTTGTAGCCACGCGCAAAGGTGAAGTAGTGCGACACGCTCTTGCTAGGTGAAAAACGTAGGCCGCCCTTGGGCGAGAAGTCGCCTTCTTCGCGACGGATGTAGGTGCTGTGGTCTTCCGAGTTGGCAATGGCGGCAATGACCGGGCTGGAGGCCTGCGCCGACAGCAGCGCGTTCTTGTTGAAGCTGCCATAGCGCACGCCGCCGATCACTGCCCACTTGGGCAGAAAGCTGTACTCGAACTGGCCAAAGCCCGCGAGCGTCTGCTCGTGCTGCTTGAGCCGCGTCTGCACGTTCTGGTTGTTGATGGTGGTGGGGTCGAGCAGCGGCAGCACCTCGGCCAGCGGCATGGCGACGGTGGTGCCCAGACCGCCCAGGCCGGGGGGGATTTCACGCCGGCAGTTGGACGGGCCTTCGGGCCGCGAGGCCGTGCAGTAGGCCAGGGCGCCGGAGAGATCTTCCAGCGAGAACAGGTCAGACGCCCCATAGCTGGCGCGCGAGAGATAGATGCCGGCGATGAAAGTGATGCCGTGGCCGTAGCCGAACAGATCCTTGCCGGAGCCGGTGAAGCGCATTTCTTCCGACACCTGCTGGTAGATCGAGGGTTCGATCAGCACATCACGGATGAAGGGGATGGGCGTGAAGTCGGCATCGATACTGCGTTGATCAGCCTGTGATTTCGCGAAGGCGGTGATGGCCGTGACACGAAAGTTCTCGATGCCGCCAAAGCTGGGCAGGGGCGATTCCAGCGTCATCGCATAGCTTTGCACACGGGCTTTTTCAAACGCCGCAAAGTTGGTGGAGACGCGGCGGTGGTCGAAGTTGTCGTCGTAGTCGGGGTCGTAGGCGCGGATGGCGTCTTCCATCTCCTGACTGATGTCGGTGAGCTGGAAGTTGGCGTTGTTCTGGGTGTAGACCGAGTTGAGGGCGGTGAAATCAATCGCCACGCCGCTGTCGGTGGCATAGCGGCCGCGCAGGCGCAGGCTGTTGATCTCTTCGTTTTCTTCCGGCCGCTTGAGCTTGGTGTTGTAGAGCGTGCTGTTGTCGCCGTTGGTAAAGCTTCCAGAGAGGCGCAGGCCAAAGTCTTCATTGATGGGAATCGACAGCGCGGGCCGCACGGTGAAATCGCCATAACCGCGATTGAGCACCTCGCCATCAAACGCCAGCTTATTGCCGGGCTTGTTGGTCACCACGTTGAACAGGCCAGCGGTGGAGTTCTTGCCGAACAAGGTGCCCTGCGGCCCGCGCAGAATCTCGAAGCGCTCCACATCGTTGAAGAAGGCGCCGAGAAAATTGGCGCGGCCGTAATACACGCCATCCACCACGGTGCCGACCGAAGGGTCGAAGCCTAAGTTGGTATCTGGCGTGCCCAGCCCACGGATCACGAACTGGCCGGCGGAGCCGGAGACATTCATGGTGACGTTGGCCGAGTAGTCCGTGGCCTCCTGAAAGCCGCTGACCGCGCGGTCGCGCATGAACTCCTGGCTCAGCACAGTGATCGAGGCTGGGGCCTTTTCAAGTGTCTGGGATACCTTGGTGGCTGTGACAGTGACCTGCTCCAGTTCCTGCGGACGACCATCAGTGGATTGCGCCTGCGCGAGTATCGGCAGCAGCGACAAAGCGACTGCAGTGAAACGTGTTTTCATGAGCAACGTGCCTTGAGTTTTTGTGTCTGCGCATCAAGCTTGCCCATCAGGGCTGAGAATCCTTCACCCTTCATCAAGCCGTCGTACTGAGTCGCTCTTAGCGCGAGGTCGCTGACACCATCGGCCAGCACGTTGACCACCTGCCAGTGGTCGTTGCGACGCTTGAGCACGTAGTCGAGCGAAAGCGCGCTGCGGTCGCGGGGTTTCAGGACGGTATGCACCAGCGCGTCACCATTGGGCAGTGTTTCGGTGCTGCCGGTGACAAAGCTCACGGCGTCGGGCGTCGAAAATTCGGTTGCATAGGTCGTAACAACTGAGGCGCGCAGGGCGTTGATAAAAGCAAGGCGCTGATCGTGATCGAGCGCTTTCCAGTGGCGGCGTAGGGCGCGTTCGGCAATAAAAGACAGGTCAAATGCGGTTTCCACCGCTGGCTGCACCAGCTTAAGCCGCCCCTCACAGCCCAGTTTGGCGCTGCGCGTCATTGCATCAGTCAGTGTGGCGTGAAACGTACTGACGGCATCGGCTGGCGCCATGGCTTCTGCGGCGTTTGCCGCATTGCAGGCACAAAGAACCAGCGAGAAAAAGGCTACGTAAAAACGGTACATGCTGTCGTAAGCGGTGGGTTCATCAAACTGCAATAGCTTGCAAGGGTAGCAGACGCACATGCGGCTCAAGCTTCGCAAGCGAGAGCTCGGTGCCTAGTACCGCTGGCTTTCCGTGTGATGGCTGCGCCGCTTAAGCTGCATCTTTATTCAGTCAGATTTTCTCCATGAGCGACCGCTTGCAAGGCCTGCTGCACCTCTGGGTGCTGTTTCTCCAGCGCTGGGCCAAGGTTGTTGTTTGGGTGTGCGTGGCGCTCACCGTTGCTGCGCTGGGCATCGCCGTGCTGCGTCTGTCTGTGGATACCAACCCGGCCAACATGCTGTCGCCCGAACTACCCTGGCGACAGGCCGAGGCGGCGCTTGAAAAATCCTTTCCGGACACGGATGCCGGTCTGGTGCTTGTGCTTGATGCCTCTGAGCCCAGCCGTGCGGCTGCTGCGCAACTCGCATTGACTTCTTTGTTGAAGCCACAGCTGACGCAGTTCCATGCAGTGCGTGCGGCCGAGCTTGAGCCGTATTTCCAGCAGAACGGCCTGCTTTATCTTGACCCCGACACTCTGCAGGATTTTGCAGACAGTGTCCTGAGTGCACAGCCGTTTCTGGGTGCACTGGCGCGTGATCCCAGCCTGAGCGGTATTTCCGGCTTGCTTGAAAAGGCGCTGTTGGCGACGGAGACCGACTTCGATCTGCTTCCGGCGCTGAATGCCATCGCGCAGTCCGCCGAGGCAGCGGCTCAGGGGCAGTCCAAGCCGCTCGACTGGGCCAGACTGATGGCAACGCCCAAGGAGCTGGCGCCATCGCCGCGCAAGTTCATCCAGTTCGTGCCCGTTCTGGACTATGGCCGCCTGCAACCGGCCCGCGCACCGGTGAACGCCATCCGCGAGGCCATCGCGACCGTTCAGGCCAATGGATATGACGATGTCAGCATGCGCCTCACTGGTCGCATCGCGCTAGAGCACGAGGAGATCGGTGCCGCCTTCACCGGTGCGCTGCTGGCATTTGGTGTGGCACTGCTGTTATCGGCGGGCTTGCTGCTGCTTGCCCTACGCTCGCGGCGGCTGGTGCAGGCCACGGTGCTGACGCTGCTGTTTGGGCTGGTGCTGACGGCTGCATTTGCCGCACTGGTGGTGCAAAAACTCAATCTCATCTCGATGGCCTTTGCGGTGCTGTATGTCGGCCTGGGCCTCGACTACGCGCTGTATCTCGCCATGCGCTATCGCGAGCTGCGCCAGAAGGGCATCGCACACCGTGATGCCGTGCCGCAGGCGGCGGCTGACATTGGCGGCTTTCTGTTCGTGTGCGCGGCCACCACCTCGCTGGGTTTTCTCGCCTTCGTGCCCACCAGCTTCACCGGCATTGCCGGTTTGGGCCTGATCTCTGGCGCCGGCATGTTCATCAGCCTCATCGCCAGTCTCACCCTGCTGCCGGCGCTGCTCACGCTGATGCCGCCCAGCGCGCCTGCACCGGCCAGACCCAATCGCTGGCTTGATGCCCTCTTGGAGCTGCCCTACACCCAGGCGCGCCGGATCTGGATCGGCATGGCGGTGCTGCTGACCATCTCCGCCGTTCTCGCACCGCGTGCGCGGTTCGACTTCGACCCCCTGCACCTGCGCGACCCCAAGGCCGAATCCGTCAGCACCTTCCGCGACCTGCTGGCCGACCCGACGCTGCCAACCCTGACGCTCTCCGCCGTGGTCGCTGATGATGCCGCTGCAGCGGAGATGGCCCAGCGGCTCCGGCCACTGCCGCTGGTGCGGCAAGTGGTGACGCTCGCTGATCTGGTGCCCCAGAATCAGGACGAGAAGCTCGCCATCATCGAAGAACTTGCCTTCAGCTTGGGCCCCATGTTGGCGATGCCAGGCGGGCTGACCGTGATCGCGCGGCCTGAAGACGCCGCCGCGCTCGACAGCCTCAGTGTGGCCATGCGACAGGCCGCCAAGGTGTGGGCTGGCCCGCGTGCCAAGGCGGCCGCACGGCTCGCCAAGGCGCTGGAAAATCTCCAGACCGGCAAGCGCTCGGTGGCCGGTGTGACACTGCTGCGCAGCAATCTGCTGGAAGGACTGGCCCCGCAGATTGTCCAGCTGCGCACCTTGCTGCGCGCCCGTGCCGTCACGGCAGCGGATCTGCCGCCCTGGCTGCGCGAGCGCTGGCTGGCCGCCGATGGGCGCCAGCGGGTTGAAATCGCCCCGCGCGCCGTGCTCGACGAAAACAGTGCCACCAAGGCATTCGTCGCTGCCGTGCGCGCGGTTGAGCCCAGCGTCAGCGGCCCGGCGGTAGGCATGATCGAAGCGGGTGCGGCGGTGGTGCAGTCGTTCCAGCAGGCCTTTCTGTATTCGGCGGTGGCGATCACCGTGCTACTGCTGCTGTTGTTGCGCAGCCTACGCGACACATTGCTGGTGCTGCTGCCGCTGGCCGCTGCCGGGCTGCTGACGATGGCGGCATCGGTGATCACCTCGACCCCCTTCAACTTCGCCAATGTCATCGCGCTGCCGCTGTTGCTGGGTGTGGGTGTCGACTACGGCGTCTATCTCGTGCAGCAGGCGCGCCGCCTGCCGCCGGGTGCCAACCTGCTCAAGACCGGTGCCACTCGCGCCGTGCTGTTTGGCGCGCTGGTGACGATGGCAACCTTCGGCGACCTGATGCTCGCCGGTCACCCCGGCATGGTCAGCATGGGGTTGCTGCTGACGGTGGGGCTGGGCGTGATTCTCATCTGCACCCTGGTGCTGCTGCCCGGCCTGATCGTGCGGTTCAGTCGCCCATGAGTCGCTGGCGGCCGCCCAACCCGGAGAAGGCATCGGACTACATCAGCCGCCCCGGCTACGAGCGGCTGAAAGCCGAATACGAACAGCTCTGGCGGGTGCGCCGGCCCGAAGTGGTGCGTGCCCTAGCCGCTGCGGCGGCAGAAGGCGACCGCAGTGAAAACGCCGAGTACATCTACCGCAAGAAAGAGCTGCGCGAAATCGACCGTCGCGTGCAATACCTGCAACTGCGCCTGCCTGCGTTCAAGGTGGTGGAGACCACGCCCACCGACACCAGCCGTGTGTTTTTTGGCGCGACGGTGACGGTGATAGACAGCGCCGGTGGCGATGAAAAGTGCTACCGGATTGCCGGTGCGGATGAGGTGGATTCAGCGGCCGGCACCATCAGTATCGACTCGCCACTGGCGCGCGCGCTGCTGAAAAAAACTGAGGGTGATGTGGTGCGTGTGACCTTGCCGAGCAGCGATGTGGAGCTGGAGATCGTCGAGGTGCGCTACGGCTGAAGACGCTCAGGACAACCGCCAGCGAAACTCGAAGCGGCTCTCTCCCAGCATCATCCCCTGTGGCCCGAAGCGACGTTCGCTGATCTGGCCCAGGCCCTTGGCGTCGATGACCACCACGGTGCTGCACCGGGTGCCGTAGTCGCGCCCGACGATGAAGGCCGGTGCCACGAAGCGCTCGGCAGCGAGGCCTACACCGGTATCGGGTAGCTCGGCATTGGCCGGGGTGTGGGTGTCGGCCAGCGCGGTGAACAGGGGCGCGCTGTCGTGGTACTCGCGGCGATGCAGCCAGTGCGCGACCGCTTGTTTCAAGCGCAGCACCTTCGGCCAGGGACTGTCGAGCGTGGCATTGGAGAGACCATACAAACCCGGTGCGAGCGACTGCGCGGGGATACCCGGCTGGGTGCTGGCATAGCTCGCACCATCGGCATCGGCGAGCAGCAGATTGCAGGGGCCGTATTGCGGTAGTGCGGCTTGCAGTGCGGCCAGGTGCGCTGCGGGTGGGCTGCGGTCGAGCAGATAGTTCACCGCCAGATCGCCGCGCGAGCGCAGACCGCCGGCACGAGGCGTGGGCAGTCGCACATTGGTGACTGCTGCTAGCCGGCCCTGCCTGCTCACGCCCAGCCAGGTGCCTTTCGCTTCGAGGTCGCGGCCGGCGAGCAGGTCAGGCTGATCGGGCCAGCTGTCCAGTGGTGCGCTGGGTCGGCCGTGAAATTCGTCCCGGTTGGCCACCACCAAGAGATGCAGGTCCGAGGCAGGCTTCCAGCCGAAGGCAATGAGAC
>Ga0255086_1000575_pt1 | contig 11683 bp, 10 predicted proteins | sample Colum_Cont_RepC__FD_188438 | JGI IMG/M metagenome (GOLD analysis project Ga0255086, IMG submission 188438) | Freshwater microbial communities from Columbia River, Oregon, United States - Colum_Cont_RepC_8d | ecosystem: Environmental > Aquatic > Freshwater > River | place: USA: Oregon | collected... | reverse complement strand
ACTCAACTCTTCAATTTGCTCGCTGTTTGGCGGGCGCTTGGCTGAAGAGCTGATCTTTGGTGCGGAGTCGGTGACCACGGGTGCCAGCAACGACATCGAGCGCGCCACCGAGATCGCCCGCAACATGGTGACCAAGTGGGGCATGTCGCAAAAGCTGGGGCCTCTTTCGTACGGTGAGGACAACGGCGAGGTGTTCCTCGGTCGCAGTGTCACCCAGACCAAGAATGTGTCGGATGACACGGCGCACGAAATTGATCGCGAAATCCGCCAGATCATCGAGCTCAACTATGAGACGGCAAAGAAAATCCTGATCGAGAAAAACGACATTCTCCACTCGATGTCCGATGCGCTGATGAAGTACGAAACCATCGATGCCGCGCAGCTTGCACGGCTGATGCGGCGCGAGCCGCCGGGATTGCCGGAGAGCTGGATCGAGGGCAATGACAGCAGCGGCAGGCCCTCATCGCCGCCGCCGGCATCCGGCGCTGCGGCGAACAGCGGCGACGTACAGCCCAATCCAGCTGCTTGAGGCAGGCGATGCTGTGGTCAACGACGGGGCCTCGTGCCCCGTTTTTTGATGGCGCTTCTCCCAACCGGAGCAAGCCGTGCAACTGAGCTGCGGCAACCGCCTGCTGAACCTGCGCACTGCGCAGGTGATGGGCATTCTCAACCTCACGCCAGACTCGTTTTCGGACGGCGGCCGCTGGCTCAATCCGCAGGATGCGCTGGCGCGCGCGGCCGAGATGGTGGCGCAGGGCGCTGCGCTGATCGATGTCGGCGGCGAGTCGACGCGGCCCGGTGCGGCGGCGGTGTCCGAGGCGGAGGAGCTGGATCGCGTGGTGCCGATCATCCACCAGTTGTCGCAGCGGCTTGATGTGGTGATCTCCGTCGACACCATGAAGCCGGCTGTGATGCGGGCCGCCATCGCAGCGGGGGCGACCATGGTCAATGACGTGAACGCCCTGCACGAGCCGGGTGCGATCAAGGCCGTCGCCGATAGCCAGGTGGCGGTCTGCCTGATGCACATGCAAGGCCTGCCGCGCACCATGCAGGCGGCACCGCAATATGGTGATGTCGTCGGCGAGGTGTGTGCAGCCTTGCAGGGCCGTATCGCAGCTTGTCTGGCGGCGGGGATCAGACGCGATCGCGTCACGGCGGATCCGGGCATCGGTTTTGGCAAAACCCTCGCACACAACCTGGACCTGCTGGCCAATCTGGCGGCATTCCGGGCGCTGGGAGTCCCGCTGCTGGTCGGGGTCTCCCGCAAGTCGCTGTTCGGCCAGTTGCTGGGTCTGTCGATCGACCAGCGTCTTGTCCCCAGCGTGACGGCAGCAGTGCTTGCCGTGCAGCAGGGCGCGGCTATAGTGCGCGCCCACGACGTGGCAGAAACCGTGCTGGCGCTGAAGACCGCACAGGCGATCTGCCGTGCGAAGAGAGAAGAAAGAACATGAGCAGGCAATATTTCGGAACAGATGGCATTCGCGGTACCGTCGGCACCGCGCCGATGACCCCGGACTTCGCCCTCAAGCTCGGCTGGGCCGCAGGCCGCGTGCTCGGCAAGGCGCCGGGCGCGCGCGTGCTGATCGGTAAGGACACCCGCCGCTCTGGCTACATGTTTGAGGCCGCACTGGAAGCGGGTTTTGCCGCAGCCGGCATCGAGACCGATCTGCTGGGGCCCATCCCCACGCCGGGCGTGGCCTACCTCACCCGCGCGCTGCGTTGCCAGGCCGGGGTGGTGATCTCGGCCTCGCACAATCCGCATCACGACAATGGCGTCAAGTTTTTCGGGCCCGATGGCGGCAAGCTCAGTGATGCCATCGAAGCTGAGATTGAAAGCCGCATGCACGAGCCTCTGGTCTGCGCGCCGCCCAGCCTGCTGGGGCGTGCACGGCGCATCGATGATGCCGCGGGCCGCTATATCGAGTTCTGCAAGTCGAGCTTTCCCGTCCATCAGACCCTGGGCGATCTGAAGATCGTGGTGGACTGTGCCAATGGGGCTGCCTACAAGACGGCGCCGGCGGTATTCGCCGAGTTGGGGGCGCACGTGACGCCCATCGGCAACCGGCCGGATGGCCTCAATATCAATCGCAACTGCGGCTCGACGCATCTTGATCTGCTCAGGGCAGCGGTGCACGAATACAAGGCAGATATCGGCGTAGCACTGGATGGCGATGCCGACCGCTGTCTGCTCGTGACCCATGAAGGGCAGGTGATTGATGGTGACGAGATCCTGTTCATCATCGCCCGTCAGCGCTTGCAGGCTGGCAGCCTGCAGGGCCCTGTCGTGGGCACCTTGATGTCCAATCTGGGTCTCGAACAGGCTGTTCGTGGGCTGGGGCTGGGCTTTGAGCGCGCCAAGGTGGGCGACCGCTATGTGCTGGAGCTGCTCAAGTCCACGGGCGGAACCATTGGTGGCGAAACCTCCGGTCACACCCTGTGCCTGGATCGCACCACCAGCGGCGACGGCACGGTGACGGCGCTGCAAGTGCTGGCCGCGATGGTCGACAGCGGCAAGACCTTGGCCGAGCTGGCGCAGGGCATGCAGAAATTTCCGCAGGTGCTGATCAACGTGCGCATCCAGAGCGAAGCCAAGCCCATGCTCGAACATGCAGATGTCAAGGCTGAGGTTGTGGCAGTCGAAAAAGAGCTGGGTGCGCGGGGCAGGGTGCTGCTGCGTGCCTCCGGCACCGAACCCTTGATCCGCGTCATGGTCGAGGCCGATGAGCCGACGCTGACACAGCACATGGCCGATCGCATCGCCAATCGCGTGCGCGAGCTTGCACAATAAGTCACACCACTATTCAAGGGAGTCCCTCATGTCTCGCCCCTACCTCGTTGCCGGCAACTGGAAAATGTTCGGCAGCACCGCCGCCAATCAAGTGCTGATCGATGGCATTCGTGCCGGCCTCGCTGGCGTGCCCAAGGTGCAGGTGCTGGTCTGCCCGACTGCGCCGTATCTTGCTGCGGTCAAGCAAGCCGCAGCCGGTACGGCACTGTTGGTGGGCGCGCAAAACCTGGCCGCGCAAGAAAAAGAGGGCGCCTTCACCGGCGAATTGCAGGGGGCCATGCTCAAGGATGTGGGCTGCTCCCATGTCATCGTCGGGCACTCGGAGCGGCGCGCCCTGTTTGGCGATACCGATACGGTGGTGGCTCAGAAAGTCCACGCCGCACTCGCGGCAGGATTGGTGCCGATCCTCTGCGTTGGCGAAACATTGGCTGAGCGCGAAGCCGGCGAAACCGAGGCGGTCATTGCCCGCCAGCTCGATACAGTTCTGGCGCTCACCCCAGTGGCGAGCCTGTCCACGCTGGTGATTGCCTACGAGCCGGTATGGGCCATCGGCACCGGCAAAACCGCCACGCCGGAGCAGGCGCAGGCCGTGCACGCCTTCATCAGGGCGCGGATTGCGGCAGTCGATGCTAAACTGGCGGGCTGGCTGCCGATTCTGTACGGCGGCAGCGTCAAGCCAGACAACGCAGCGCAGATTTTTGCGCAGGCCGATGTCGATGGTGGCTTGATTGGTGGGGCTTCGCTGAAAGCAGCGGATTTTCTGGCGATCTGTGCGGCCGCACAGACGCAGGGTTGAGATCAACAACAACGGATTAAGACGATGTACACGATTCTGGTAGTGGTTCAGGTGCTGGTTGCCATCTCGCTGATCGCATTGGTGCTCTTGCAGCACGGCAAGGGTGCAGATGCTGGTGCGGCATTTGGCTCCGGTGCGTCCGGCACGGTATTCGGCTCACGCGGTGCGGCCAACTTCTTGTCGACCGCCACGGCTTGGCTGGCGGCCACCTTCTTTGCCATCAGCCTTGCTCTGGCCTACTTCGTGAATGCCCGCAGCGAAAGCGAAAGCCTGGTGGATAAGATGACGCCTGCCTCGGCCCCCGCTGCCACTGCGCCTGCCATCCCCGCAGAGCCACAACCGAAGCTGCCGGAATAATTCACAAGTTTTTATCAGTGCATCTCCCAATGGTGATGCAACCGGTTTATACTTTGCCGCTGTGCCGTCGTGGTGGAATTGGTAGACACACTACCTTGAGGTGGTAGCGCCGTGAGGTGTGCGAGTTCGAGTCTCGCCGTCGGTACCAAAATTTGTTGGTTTGTTCATTTGCAAGAGTTTTCATTGACTTAGCGACTATTGCAAAGCTATACTTTGTGTCTGTCTGGTGCGGGGTGGAGCAGTCTGGCAGCTCGTCGGGCTCATAACCCGAAGGTCGTAGGTTCGAATCCTGCCCCCGCTACCAATTTCGTTTGTCTGCGAGATTGGCATTAGATGCATGAAGTTGGAACCAGGCCCCTAGCGGGCCTTTTTTTGTTTTTGCCGCATTTTGGGAGTCTGTCGTGCTGCGTGATCGTTTGGTTGCCCTGATCGAACCTGCGTTGGAAACGCTGGGTTACGAGCTTGTGCTGCTCGAATACAGCCCCGGCATCAAGACCGCTTCGCTGCGTCTCTATATTGATGCCGAAGCGGGCGTGGCCCTTCATGACTGCGAAAAGGTGAGTCGCGAAATTGCCGCGCTGCTGGATGTGGAAGACCCGATTGAGAAGGCCTACCAGCTCGAAGTCTCTTCACCTGGCCTTGATCGCCCGCTGACCAAGGTCGAGCATTACGAGCGCTTCAAGGGCGAGAAAGCGAGGGTGCAAACCCTGGTTCCGGTCGATGGCCGCAAGAAGTTCATCGGCCCCATTATTGGCCTCGAAGGACGTGCGCTGATGCTGAAGCAGGACGCTGAAATCGTCCGCATCCCGCTCGCTGATATCGAGAAGGCGCGATTGGTGCCGGACTACGCCAAAGAGTTGCGCAAAAATCATTCGTTGGACAATTAAGGGCAAAAGAGCATGAACAAGAACGTGCTGATGATGGTCGAGGTGGTCTCGAACGAAAAAGGCGTGGAGCCGGAAATCGTGTTCGACGCGCTGGAGGCTGCGCTGGCGTCTGCCAGCAAGGAGCACTACGGCAGCGAGTGGGACATCGTGGTCAGCATCGATCGCGATACCGGAGAGTACGAGACCTTCCGCCAGTGGGTGGTGGTCGATGACGAAGACGAGAACTTCGAGTCGCCAGAGCGCCAGACGCTGCTCGCTCGTGCGCAGATCGACAACCCGGATGCACAGGTGGGTGATGTCCGCAGCGAGGCACTCAAGTCGATCGAGTTCGGCCGCATCGGTGCGCAAAAAGCCAAGCAGGTGATCTTCCAGCGCATCCGCGACGCCGAGCGCGCCCGAGTGGTGGAGGCCTTCCAGGATCGCATCGGCGAGCTGATCTCCGGCATCGTCAAGCGCATCGAGCGCGGCAGCGTGATCATCGATCTGGGCAACAACGTTGAGGCGATCATCGTGCGCGAGCAGATGATCCCGCGCGAGCCGATCCGCCCGAACGACCGCGTGCGTGGCTATCTCTATGAGGTCAGCCCGCAGCAGCGTGGCCCGCAGATTTTCCTCTCGCGCACCAAGCCCGAATACCTGATGGAGCTGTTCAAGCTCGAAGTGCCGGAAATTGCACAGGGCCTGATCGAGCTCAAGGGCGCGGCGCGCGACCCTGGCGTGCGCGCCAAGATTGCCGTGCAGGCCAAGGACAAGCGTATTGATCCGGTCGGCGCCTGCGTCGGCATGCGCGGTTCGCGCGTGCAGGCGGTATCCACTGAGCTGGCGGGCGAGCGCGTCGACATCGTGCCCTGGGACAACAACCCGGCGCAGTTCGTCATCAACGCCATGGCGCCGGCAGAAGTCGAGTCGCTGATCATGGATGAAGAGGCGCACTCGATGATGATCGCGGTGGCCGAAGACAAGCTGGCGCAGGCCATCGGTCGCGGTGGCCAGAACGTGCGGCTGGCCAGCGAGCTGACTGGCTGGGTGCTCAACGTGATGACCGCCGCAGACGCCGAGAGCAAGAAGGAGCAGGAGAACCAGAGTCTCTTGCAACTGTTCATGGATGGCCTGGATGTCGATGCCGACATCGCCGGCATCCTCGTGCAGGAGGGCTTTGCCTCGCTGGAGGAGATTGCCTATGTGCCGACCGAAGAGCTGCTGCAAATCGAAGAGTTCGACGAGGGTATGGTTGAAGAGCTGCGCAATCGCGCCAAGGACGTGCTGCTAAACCGTGCGCTGGCCAAGGCCGAGCGCGCCACCGGCACCAAGCCAGCCGATGACCTGCTGTCGGTCGACGGCATGGACGAGGACACCGCATTCGCATTGGCGGAGAAGGGCGTCATCACGGCCGAGAACCTTGGCGATCTCGCCACCTTTGAGTTTCTGGAACTGTTGCCCGGCTTCGATGAAGCCAAGGCCACGCAACTGATCATGACCGCACGCGGACTGTAGTCCGACTGCGTCAACCGAGTGAGATGGAAGACTGAATGAGCACACAAACCGTTCGCGAGCTGGCCGCGGAGCTGCACAAGCCGGTCACCGAGTTGCTCGCGCAGCTCAAGGACGCCGGCGTCAGCGCGGCCGATGAGTCTGCCGCCATCCAGCCGGGTGACAAGGTGGCACTGCTGTCGCATCTTCAAAAGCTCGCGCGGGGTGCGGGCATGACATTGTCTGCCAGCGGTGGTGGCTCTCGCATCACCCTCAAGCGCAAGGAAACCACCGAGCTCAAGCTGGGTGGCGCTCGTGGCACGCCGACCAAGACGGTGAGCATTGAGGTGCGCAAACGGCGCACCTACGTGGCGCAGAACGACATCGAGATCACGCCCCGCGCACCGGAAGAACTGGGTGAGGCCCTCAAAATACCGGCGATCGAGCCTGATAACGCTGCCGCTGAAGAAGCGCAGTTGCAGGCACAGGCTGCTCGCGAGGCTGCTGCCGCCCGTGCCGCCGCCGAGGCCGAGGCCCGGAAGGCACAGGAAGAAGCCAAACGCCAGCTGCGCGAAGAAGAGGAGGCCCGCGTCAAGGCTGACCTCGCCGCTGCCGAAGCCGCAAAACTTGAACACGCTGAAAAGCTCAAGAACGACCCCATCTACCGCGCCAAGTGGGATGCGGATCAGAACCGTCGCCGCGCGCAGGAAAACATTGCCCGCTCGGCTGAAGCCGCCCGCTTGATGCGGCTGGCGCCCGCGCCCACGGCCGCGCGTCCAGCAAGCAGTGTGCGGCCGTCATCGGCTGCCCCAGGCCGCGCAGCGCCCGGCGCCGCAAGGCCAGCCGCGCCGGGTGCGCCTGCCGCCCCTGGCGCCAAGCGTCCGGGCGACCGCGACAAGGACCGTGGCCGTCGTACCGAGTTGCACCTTGCCGATGGCAAGGGCGGCCGTCGCAATGACAAGAAAGGTGGCAAGAAGCCCTCCGGCGTGGTGCGCATGGGCGACAACGCTCACGGGTTCGAGAAACCAGCCGCAGCCGTGGTGCGCGAGGTGGAAGTGCCAGAGGCCATCACCGTCGCCGAACTCGCCAGCCGCATGGCCGTCAAGGCCGGTGACCTCATCAAGGTGATGATGAAGAACGGCGTGATGGCCACCATCAACCAGACGCTCGATCAGGACACTGCGGTGTTGATGGTCGAGGAAATGGGCCATATCGCCAAGGCCGTGAAAGACACCGCCTTCGAGGACAGCCTGGAGCTGGCCGTGACCGGTGCCGGCAGCGACGTGGCGACCATCATTCGTCCGCCGGTCGTCACCATCATGGGCCACGTCGATCACGGCAAGACCTCCTTGCTCGATCACATCCGCAAGACTCGCGTGGCCGCAGGTGAAGCAGGCGGCATCACCCAGCATATCGGCGCGTATCACGTCGAGACCAAGAAGGGCGTCATCAGCTTTCTCGACACCCCCGGCCATGCCGCGTTCACCCGCATGCGTGCGCGTGGTGCGCAGATCACCGACGTGGTCATTCTGGTCGTTGCAGGCGATGACGGCGTGATGCCGCAGACCCGTGAAGCCATCCAGCACGCCAAGGCGGCAAAAGCGCCGATGGTGGTGGCTGTGACCAAGATCGACAAGCCGCAAAGCGACCTGATTCGTGTCAAGAACGAGCTGCTGAAAGAAGAAGTCGTGGCCGAAGATTTTGGCGGCGACACCATGGTGATCGGCGTGTCGAGCCACACCGGACAGGGCATCGATGCCCTGCTCGACGCCATCCTGCTGCAATCGGAAGTGCTCGAACTCACCGCCCAGGTCGATACGCTCGCACGCGGCGTGATCATTGAATCTGCCGTTGAAAAGGGCCGTGGCCCGGTGGCGACGGTGCTGGTGCGCAGCGGCACCCTGAAGCAGGGCGATGTGATCCTCACTGGCCCCCACTTTGGCCGCGTGCGCGCCATGTTCGACGAGAACGGCAAGCCGGTGAAATCCGCAGGCCCGTCCATCCCCGTGCAGGTGCTGGGCTTGAGCGGCGCGCCCGACGCGGGCGACGACATGGTGGTGGTGGCTGATGAGCGCAAGGCGCGCGAGCTGGCCATCGTCCGCGAGGGCAAGCTGCGCGACACCAAGCTGGCCGCCAGCAGTGCCGTGCGCATGGAAAACGCCTTTGCCTCGATGGGCGCGGGCGAAAAGAAAGTGCTCAACCTCATGGTCAAGGCCGACGTGCAGGGTTCTGCCGAAGCCATTACCGAAGCGCTGCGCAAGCTGCCGAGCGAGGAGGTGCACGTCAATGTGCTCTCCACCGGCATCGGCGGCATCAGCGAGAGCGACATCGAGCTGGCGCTGGCCTCCAAGGCCATCATCATCGCCTTCAACGTCCGTGCCGATGCTCAGGCCAAGAAGCGCGTGCAAGACACCGGTGTCGACCTGCGCTACTACTCGATCATCTACAACATTCTCGATGACGTGACGGCCAGCATCACCGGCCTGCTCGGCATGGAAACCCGCGAGCAGATCGTGGGCCTGGCCGAGGTGCGCAGCGTGTTCCGCAGCTCCATCTTGGGCAACATCGCCGGCTGCTTGGTCATGGATGGTCGTGTCGAAAAGAGCCTGCCGATCCGCGTGCTGCGCAACCAGACCGTGGTTTACGAAGGCGTGCTCGAATCGTTGCGCCGCTTCAAGGATGATGTTTCGAAGGTCGAGGCCGGCACCGAGTGCGGCATTGGCGTGAAGGACTACAACGACATCAAGGCCGGCGATCAGATCGAGTGCTTCCAGCGCGTCGAGTTCAAGCGCCAGGTCAAGGCAGATTCGTAGTTGAGTAATCAGCGCGATTATCCCCGCGCAGCGCGATTCAACTCGCAGCTGCGCGAGGAGCTGGTGCAGCTGCTGCGCGCAGGGGTCATACACGATCCGCGCGTGCTGGGCGTTGACTTGTCCATCACCTCGATCGACACGGTGGCAGACATGCGTGAGTCGCGCATCCTCATGTCCTCGCTGGCCGATGACGCCACACTCGCCAAGGCGGTGCAGGGTCTGAACCACGCAGCGGGCAAGCTGCGCCATGAGATTGGCTTGCGCCTGCACATCCGCTACATCCCGGTGCTCACGTTCGCGGTGGATGAAGCCACCCGCGAGGGTGACCGAATCAATGCATTGATTCGCACCGTGATGGCGAAAGACCGTGCGATTGCCGAGGCGCGCGGCGATGCGCCAGAGCCCGAAACACCACCTGCGAAGCCCGCGCACGACGAGTAAGCGCGTGTCCAAGCCACGCCGCCCCCTGCGCCGCGCCATCCACGGCGTGCTGTTGCTCGACAAGCCCACGGGCATGAGTTCGCACCAGGCGCTGCTGGCCATCCGCGCCCTCTACAACGCCGACAAAGCCGGGCATACCGGCACGCTCGACCCACTGGCCACCGGTCTGCTGCCCATCTGCTTTGGCCAGGCCACCAAGCTCACGGCGCATCTGCTCGATGCCCGCAAGCGCTACCTCGCCGAAGTCAGGCTGGGGCAGGCCACCAGCACCGGCGACAGCGAGGGCGAGACCATCGCACACATCGATCCAACCGGCCTCTCTCTGGCGGCGTTGCAGGCGGCTGCACTCGCCTGCACCGGGCTCATCCAGCAGGTGCCGCCGATGTATTCCGCCATCAAGCGCGATGGCACGCGGCTCTACGAACTCGCGCGCGAAGGCGTGGAGGTGGAGCGCGAGGCGCGCGAGGTGGAAATCCATGCGCTCACCGTGGTCGCCTTCGACGGTGTGACCGCAACCCTCGACGTGACGTGCAGCAAGGGCACCTACATCCGTACGCTGGCCGAAGACTGGGCGCGACACTTCGGCCAGGTTGCACATCTGTCGGGCTTGCGGCGCATCGCCGTTGGCTCGTTTGGCATGATCGAACCGGCGCAGATGGTCTCACTCGCCGCGCTCGAAGCCTCATCCGACTTCGCCAGTCTCGACCGCCACTTGCTGCCCTCCCGCACCGTCATTGCCGACTGGCCGACGGTGACGGTCACACCAGAGCAGATCGCAAGACTGGATTTCGGCTTCACCATCCAGACGTATGCAGCACCCGGCTGGGTGGCGATGCTGCGCCAATCCGGCGAATTGCTTGGATTGGGCGAGCAGCGCGCCGATGGTGTTCTGCAGCCCCGACGATGGTTTGGGGCTGAGGGTGTTTGAGTGCACGGATGCTGAATATGGCGATTGTGTGATCGCCCATCGCCCTTTATACTTTCGCGCTCGAAAAATCGACCGTTAATTTACCAGCCAGTTTCTGGCGCCACAGCACAAAGTTTGGAGTTGTAGTCATGACCGTCACCGCCGCAGAAAGAACCGCCGTCATTGAGAAGTTTGCACGCACCAAGGGCGACACCGGCTCGCCGGAAGTGCAGGTTGCACTGCTCACCAACCGCATCAACACCCTGGCCCCTCACTTTGAGGCGCACAAAAAAGACAACCACGGCCGTCGTGGTCTGCTCAAGCTGGTGAACCAGCGCCGCCAGATGCTCGACTACCTCAAGAGCACCGACGCCCCCCGTTACACCAAGCTGATCGCTGACCTCGGCCTCCGCCGCTAAAGCGAACCACCAACCGCGCCACTGGCGCGGTTTGTTTTTGGGCGTCCCATCGCCTGAAGTGCTTGTACACACGCAGCTGCCATCGGGGTGGCTGCGATACCGAATCCCATACGAGAGAAGAAAGACCATGACGTTCCCCGTCCCCGCCACACGCGTTGCATTTCAATACGGCCAGCACGAAGTCGTGCTCGAAACCGGCCACATGGCCCGCCAGGCCACCGCTGCCGTTGTCGTCTCCATCGCCGAGACGGTCGTGCTGGTGTCCGTGGTCGCCAAGAAGGAAGCCAAGGAAGGCCAGGATTTCTTCCCGCTCACCGTCGATTACATGGAGCGCTTCTACGCCGGCGGCCGCATCCCCGGTGGTTTCTTCAAGCGCGAAGGCCGCCAGACCGAGAACGAGACGCTGACCTCGCGCCTCATCGACCGCCCTCTGCGCCCGCTGTTCCCTGAAGGTTTCTATAACGAGATTCAGGTGGTGGCGACGGTGCTGTCGCTCAACCCGCAGGTGAGCGGTGACATCGCGGCCCTCATCGGCGCTTCGGCCGCCATGTCGCTCTCTGGCGTGCCCTTCCAGGGCCCGATCGGTGCGGCGCGTGTTGGTTATGCCAACGGCCAGTACATCCTCAACCCGACGGTGGCCCAGCTCGAAACCTCGAAGCTCGACCTCGTCGTCGCCGGCACCGAAGACGCCGTGCTGATGGTCGAATCCGAAGCCCAGCAGCTGTCTGAAGAAGTGATGCTTGGCGCCGTGCTGTTCGGCCACGAGCAGATGCAGGCCGCCATCACCGCCATCAACCAACTGGTG
>Ga0255086_1000566_pt1 | contig 11766 bp, 10 predicted proteins | sample Colum_Cont_RepC__FD_188438 | JGI IMG/M metagenome (GOLD analysis project Ga0255086, IMG submission 188438) | Freshwater microbial communities from Columbia River, Oregon, United States - Colum_Cont_RepC_8d | ecosystem: Environmental > Aquatic > Freshwater > River | place: USA: Oregon | collected... | reverse complement strand
ACAACACCGAGATCGCAGACCGTGCCGCCGTGTTCTCGGTAGGCCAGCAAACCATCCGCTGGGGCGAGAGCAACTTGCTCGCCGTCAACAGCGTCTCAGAGATCAACCCGCCCAACGCCAATTTCCTGCGCATGCCGGGTGGCGAGATCAACGAAATCTTTCAGCCGGTGCCGGTGGCCCTGCTGTCGATGGACCTCACGGACTCGCTCTCTGGCGAGCTGCTCTATCAATTCGGCTGGAAGCGTGTGGAGCCCGATGCTGCCGGCAGCTTTTTCTCCGACAACGACATCGCGGGCGACGGCCCGTACGCCGTCATCGGTCTTGGCCAGTTCCCGGAAGACCCGGACCAGCAGTTCCGCCTCGCCGGCGCGCTGGGCCTGATCACCAGCACCTCGGTCACCGTTTACCCGGAGGAGCGCAAGGCCCGCAGCCAGGGGCAGTACGGTGCGCGCCTCAACTACAACGCCGAGTGGCTCAATGGCGGCACCGAACTGTCGCTGTATTTCCTCAATTACCACACGCGTCTGCCCTATGCCTCGGTGATCTCTACTGACGAGAGCTGCGCGCGCGACCAGACCGAAACGTTGGGCGCGATCACCGCCTGCAATGGTTTCAGGGGCACCCTAGGCGACATCATCCCCGGCGAAGGACTGGAGCCGCTGCCCATCGAGTCCCTGCGGGTGCTGCTGGAATACCCGGAAGACACCAAGATGCTGGGCGTGAGTTTCAACACCACCGTCGGCAAGATCTCCCTCTCCGGCGAGTACTCCTATCGCCCCAACGCACCCGTGCAGGTGCACCTGCCAGATCTGGTCTATGCCGGTCTGCAACCGGCGTTCCCGGTCAACGACATCCAGTCCACACCCGGCGGCATCGGCGCCAGCGTCGGCGAGATCGCGGCCCTGCTGGGCGTGACACCAGCTGACGTTCCGGTGGAACTTCTATCCAGTCTGGCCGAGCTGGGCACCTCCACTCTGCCCAGCGCGCAGCACGCCATCCCCAGCTTTCTGGTCGCCTACCGTGGCCTTGGCCGCGTCGCACCCAACCAGTACATCCGAGGCTACGAGCGTCTGGGTGTAGGCCAGTTCGATGTCACCGCCATCCGCATCTGGTCGCAGAACCCCTTCGGGGCCGACCAGGTGATTCTGCTTGCCGAGGCCGGCTTCACCCATGTCGTGGGCATGCCCAAACTCGATGAGTTGCAGTTTGCCGGTGGCACCTTCGTCGACAGCCACGCCAGTGGTGGTGCCGATGGCAGCGGGCTGACCGCCGCCAACTCCTGCAACGACGCCATCACCGGCGACCCCAGCGACTACACCTGCCACCTCAACCCCAAGCAGCAAACGCGCGGCTTCGGCGAGGACTTTGCCTGGGGCCTGCGCTCGCTGATCCGCATGGAATACAACGATGTGGTGTTCGGCTGGTCGCTGAAACCCACCTTCGCGCTGGCCTGGGATGTGGAAGGCACCGCGCCCGCGCCGCAGAGCAATTTCGTGCAGGGCCGCAAGGAGTTCATCGGCGGCACGGAGGTCAACATCACGCCCTCGCTCACTGGCCGCGCGCTCTACCAGACCTTCTTCGGTGGCAAGCGCGGCGAGAACTCGCGCTCTGATCGCGACAACGTTTCCCTCAGCCTGACCTACGCCTTCTAGAGCCACCGCCCATGTCACTTGCCAACAACGCCATGGGCCTCGGCCTGAAGGCGCTCAACCGCTTCGCCAGCTCCACCGTCATCGACAAGCTCGGCCTGCGCCGCTGGGCCGAGCGCGGGCTGTACCACTCCACCCGCGCCGGCTTTGCCACTGCGGGCACGGTGGGGCGCAGCTTCAGCGCTGCACAGAAGCTGCTGCAACCGGCGCGCTTGCCGAAGAAATCCAGCAGCGGCCTGTTCGACCTCACGCCCAGCGAAGAGCAACAGATGCTGCGCGATGCCGCGCTCCACTTCGCCACTGAGCAACTGCGGCCTGCTGCTGCAGCCGCCGACGAAGCCACACAGGCGCCTGCTGCCCTGCTCAAGGCCAGTGCTGAACTCGGCTTCGCGCTGATGGGCATCCCGGAAGCACTCGGCGGTGCCGGAGCCGAACGCAGCACCATCAGCAATGTGCTGATCGCGGAAGCACTGGCGGAAGGTGATCTCTCGCTGGCTGTGGCCTGCCTCGCACCCTCTGCGGTGTCCACCGCGCTGGTGCTCTGGGGCAATGAGCAACAGCAGGCCCAATATCTGCCAGCCTTTGCGGGTGACAACGCGCCCGCCGCCGCACTCGCCGTGCAGGAGCCGCAGGTGCTGTTCGACGCCTTCGCCCTCGCCACCACTGCCACCCGCACAGCGCAGGGCTATGTGTTGAATGGCGTGAAGTCACTGGTGCCGCGCGGTGCCGAGTGCGAGCTGTTCGTGATTGCCGCCATGCTCGATGGTCAGCCGCAGCTCTTCCTTGTCGAGTCGAAAACCAAGGGCCTCACGCTCGCCGCCGAACCCGCGATGGGCCTGCGCGCCGCTGCGACCGCGCGCCTGCACCTGCACGCTGTGCAGCTCGATGCCAGCGCCCTGCTCGGCAGTACCGAGGACTACCCCGAGTGCATCGCTCTCTCGCGGCTGGCCTGGTGCGCGCTGGCCAGCGGCTGCGGCAAGGCCATGCTCGATCACCTCATCCCCTACGCCAACGAGCGCATCGCCTTTGGCGAGCCGATCAGCCACCGGCAGGCGGTGGCGTTCATGATTGCCGACATCAGCGTCGAGCTGGATGGCCTGCGCCTCGCCACCTGGCGTGCGGCCGCCAAGGCCGAGCGCGGCGAAGACTTTGTGCGCGAAACCGCCATCGCCCGCGAGCTGGCCAGCAGCAAGGCCATGCGGATCGGCAACGACGGCGTGCAGGTGCTGGGCGGCCACGGTTTCACCAAGGAATATCCAGTGGAGCGCTGGTATCGCGACCTGCGCGCCTGCGGCTTCATGGAAGGCGTCGTTCTCGTCTGAGGCACTGACATGATCCATCTCGAAACGCCAAAGAAGTTCGCCCCCCTCGTCGCCCAGGCACATCAGGTGGCGGCACAGATGTTCCGCCCCATCTCGCGCAAGTACGACCGCGCCGAACACGACGAACCGAAGGAATTGCAGATGCTCGCCAGCCTGCTCGACGGCATGAACGCTGCCGGTGGTGGTGGCGGCGCGGGCGCTGCGGGCGCAGGCCGCGAGCGCAGCAGTGCCGATGAGGGCAACCGCAACGGCAGCAACCTGTCGACCGTGCTCGGCATCATGGAGCTGTGCTGGGGCGATGTCGGCCTGCTGCTGTCGATGCCGCGCCAAGGGCTGGGCAATTCAGCCATCGCCGCCGTCGCCAACGACGAACAGCTCGCACGCTTCAAGGGCCGCTGGGCCGCGATGGCGATCACCGAACCGGGCACGGGGAGTGATTCCGCCAACATCCGCACCACCGCGCGGCTGGACGGCGACCACTACGTACTCAATGGCGAAAAGATTTATGTGACCAGCGGCGCACGTGCTGACTTGGTGGTGGTGTGGGCCACGCTCGACCGCAATGTCGGCCGCGCCGCCATCAAGAGCTTCGTGGTGGAAAAAGGCACGCCAGGCTTCGAGCTGGTGCGGCTCGAACACAAGCTCGGCATCCGCGCCAGCGACACCGCCGCCTTTCTGCTGAAGGACGTGCGGGTGCCGAAGGAGAATCTGCTCGGCACGCCGGAGGTGAATGTCGAGAAGGGCTTCGCCGGTGTGATGCAGACCTTCGACAACACCCGTCCGCTCGTTGCCGGCATGGCCGTGGGACTGACCCGCGCCTGCATCGAGCGCACGCGCGAGTTGCTGCAAGCGGCGGGCGTGACTGTGGACTACCGCAAGCCTGCGCGCCTGCAACACGCCGCCGCTGCAGAGCTGCTGCGGATGGAAGCCGACTACGAGGCCGCGCGCCTGCTCACCCTGCAAGCGGCATGGATGGCCGACAACCGCCAGCCCAATTCCCTGCAAGCCTCGATGGCCAAGGCCAAAGCCGGCCGCAGCTGCGTGGAGGTCGCACTGAAGTGCGTTGAGCTCTGCGGTGCCACCGGCTACGGCGAAGACGAGCTGCTGGAGAAATGGGCGCGTGACGCGAAGATTCTCGACATCTTCGAAGGCACGCAGCAGATCCAGCTCTTGATCATCGCGCGGCGCCTGCTCGGCAAGTCCTCGGCCGAACTCAAGTAGGCCCGCGCCAGCCTGTACCGCTTTCCTGATCGACACGGAGTGTTGCGATGCCCAAGAACCATGTGGATGTATTGATCCTCGGCGCCGGCATCTCCGGCATCGGCGCGGCCTGCCACCTCACCCGCAAGCTGCCGGGGAAGAGCTACGCCATCCTCGAACGGCGTGACGCCATCGGTGGTACCTGGGATCTGTTCCGCTACCCCGGCATTCGCTCGGATTCCGACATGTCCACCTTTGGCTACAGCTTTCGCCCCTGGCGCGAGGCCAAGGTGCTGGCCGATGGCCCGTCAATCCGCAAATACGTATCGGATACGGCGGACGAACACGGCGTGCGCGAGCGCATCCAGTTCGGCCGCAAGGTGCTGAAGGCAGAATGGTCGAGCACGAAATCGCAGTGGAGTGTGAGCGCTGAATGCTCGGATGGCAGCACGGAAACCTGGACCGCACAGTTTCTCATCGCCGCTACCGGCTACTACAGCCACGACGCGGGCTACACGCCGATGTTCAAGGGCCGCAGCCAGTTCAAGGGCCAGATCATCCACCCGCAGCAGTGGCCGGAAAATCTCGACTACAGCGGCAAGAAAGTGGTGGTGATCGGCAGCGGTGCCACGGCCATCACGCTGGTGCCGTCGATGGTGGCGGGCGGTGCGGCCGAGGTAACGATGCTGCAGCGTTCACCCACCTATGTGCTATCAGTGCCCTCGATTGACCCCTTGTGGAAAACGCTCTCGCGGGTGATGCCGGACAAGGCGGTGTACCTGGCCACACGTCTGCGCAACATCGGTCTGCAGCGCACGCTGTTTGTCACCGCGCGCCGCGCGCCGAAAGTGGTGAAGCGCTTCATCGCCGCGCAGACTCGGCGGCAGCTTGGCAAGGGTGGCGACATGCGGCACTTCACCCCGCGTTACAACCCTTGGGATGAGCGACTCTGCGTGGTGCCGGATGGCGATCTGTTCCGCGCCCTGCGCAAGGGCCAGGCGAAGATCGTCACCGATACCATCCAGCAGTTCGATGCCACCGGCATCCAGCTCGACTCCGGCACGCATCTGGATGCCGACATCATCGTCACCGCTACCGGCCTTAACCTGCAATTGTTCGGCGGCGCCGAGATGAAGGTGGACGGCAAGGCCGTGAACATCACCGAGCACATGGCCTACAAGGGCATGATGATCAGCGACGTGCCCAATCTGCTGGCGATCTTCGGCTACACCAATGCCTCGTGGACGCTCAAGGCCGACATCGTCAGCGAACATTTTCTGCGGATGATGGCGCACATGGACAAGAAGAAACTCCGTGTCGTCACCCCGCGCGCCAAGAACGTGGGCGTCAGCAACGAGACTGTGATGGGCAGCCTCGCCTCCGGCTACGTGCAGCGCGGTGCCCATACCCTGCCACGGCAGGGCGACCGCGCGCCTTGGGCGGTGCTCAACGACTATCTGCGCGACGCAGCCGCACTCAAGTTCGGCAAGGTCACCAACCCGGCGCTGGAATATCGCGTCTGAGTTTTCGGCCTTAGGGAAACGCTCGCGGACAAGGCACGCAAGAAAGCTGTGCAGACGCTGCTTAGACCGCCAGCAGCGGGTAGTCGGTGTAGCCCGCCGGGCCGGGTGAATACAGCTTGCTGAAGTCCACCGCATTCAACGCAGCACTGTTGGCGAAGCGCTCCACCAGATCGGCATTGGCGATGAACGCCTTGCCGTAGACGATGGCATCGGCGCGGCCCGCTGCAATCGCAGCTTCGCCACTGGCCTGATCAAAGCCGCCATTGAGCAGCAGCGCGCCCTTGAAGTGCTGGCGCGCGATCTTTGCGAGTTCCAACTCTGCCGGGCGGTCGAACTGATCGTGACGCAACTCGAAGTGTCCGAGCTTGCGGGCATTGCACTGCTTCGCCACGTACTCGACCAGCGCCGCTGGGTTGGAATCTGTCATGTCGTTGAACGGCACCAGCGGCGAGATGCGCACACCGACACGATCGGCACCGATCACGCTGGTGGCGGCATCGATGATCTCCAGCAACAGTCGCGCGCGGTTTTCCAGCGAGCCGCCATAGTTGTCTGTGCGGTCATTAAGCGAGTCGCGCAGAAACTGATCCACCAGATAGCCATGTGCGCCATGAATCTGCACCGCATCGAAACCTGCCGCCTTCGCACGCTCGGTGGCCTTGCGGAACAGCTCGACGATGCCGGGGATTTCATCGGTCGCCAGCGCGCGCGGCACTTCGTAGGCCTCCTTGCCGCGCAGCGTGTGCGTGGTGCCCTGAATGGCCCTTGCACTGCTGCTGATCGGCTGCACGCCATTGATGCCGCTGTGCGCCGCGCGGCCCGGATGCCAGATCTGCATCGCGATCTTGCCGCCCTTGGCGTGCACCGCATCGGTAACCAGCTTCCAGCCCGCCACCGTCGCATCGCTGAAGATGCCACCCTCGCCAACGAAGGCGCTGGCGTCCTCCGCTACCATGCTGCATTCGGTAAAAATCAAGCCGGCCGTTGCGCGTTGCGCGTAATACTCGGCCATCAGCGCGTTGGGGATGTGCGTGGTGCCGGCACGGGTGCGCGTCAGCGGCGCCATAACCAGACGGTTGGCGAGCGTCAGTGCGCCGAGCTTGAGCGGGGTGTGCAGAGTGGACATGCGGGAGGTCTCCGTGGCGGTTTGTGCGATTGCGTCCGGCCTTTATGGGTGCGGCCATCGCAAACGCAAGGTGCAGCACACTCAGTGAGCAGCCCGGCCAACGTCCGGGGCTTGTTGCAATCAGAACGACCCGGATTGCATCCGGGTTACGGCACTAGCTCAAGGCGCATGCGCTGAACACACCGTGCTTCGGCGCACCAGCAGGCGGCACCCGCAGCAGCGCGGTGGCCTGCGCGAGATTGCCCAGCATGTGCGAAGCCTGTCCGCCGAGCAGCTGCAGCGCGCCGCGATCGTCAGCGCAGGCACGCAGCCACAGGGTTTTCTCGCGGTCGCTGCTCGGGGCGCTGGCGAGTGTGGCGGTTGACCAGCGCAGGGCCGGGTCGAGAATCTGCATGGCATCGAGCGCGGCGCGCACATAGACCATGAGGTTGACCAGCACGCTCGCCGGGTTGCCGGGCAGGCCGAACAGCAGCACGCCGTTGCGCTGAGCGATGTAGAGCGGCATGCCAGGCTTTTGCGCCACTTTCCACAACAGGCGCTCGGCACCGAGTGATTCGGCGACGCTAGGGATGTAGTCGTGATCGCCCACCGACACGCCGCCGGTGGTGAGCACCACATCGGCCTCGGCGAAGGCACGGGCCATGGCAGTGCGCACGGCCTCGGCGGTGTCGGCTACGGGCTCGATGCGCAAGGGCGGCAGGCCCCAGTCCGTTAGATAGGCGTGCAGCAGCGGGCCGTTGGCATCTGGTACTTGTCCTAGTTTCAGCGGGCTACCGTCGCGCACCACTTCATCGCCGCTGACCAGCACGATGACGCGCGGCAGTTTCCACACCGACACGCGGTGCACGCCGCCCAGCGCCAGCGCGCCGATCAGGCCCGGCGTGATGCGGCTGCCGGTGGCGGCGATCACCGCGCCCTGCGGCATCTCCTCGGCCTGCTGGCGGATGTCGGTGCCGGGCTCGACGGCCTCCAGCACGGTCACGCTGTCGGCGCTGTGCGTGGTGCGCTCCTGTCGCACCACGGTATCGGCCCCCAGCGGCAGCAGCCCGCCGGTGAGGATGCGCACCGCCATCCCCGGCGCGAGCACGGGATGCACCGCCTGTGCGCGTGCGGCGATGGGCGCTGCGAGCGGCAGGGTGCAGGGCAGCGTGGCGAGCTCGGCGTGGCGCAGGGCATAGCCATCCACCGCACTCTGGGTGAACAGCGGCAGCGGGTGTTGCGTGTGCGCGGCGGCGGCCAGCACGCGGCCGCGTGCGGCGGCGAGCGGCAAGGTCTCGGTGCCCAGCGGCCTTGCGGCGGCGATGACGATGGCGAGTGCCTGGTCGACGCTGATCACGTGCGCGCCCTCACAGCAGGCCGACGAGTTTGACGCCGGCAATCGTCAGCACCAGCGCCAGCACGCGCTTGATGACGGGCACCGGCAGATGCCGCGCGCCCAGCGTGGCACCCAGCGCACCGCCGACCACCACCGCCACCAGCAGCGGTGCGATCAGCATCGGGATGGCCTTGCCCGCCATGAAATGTCCCGCCAATCCCGACAGCGAATTGAGCAAGATGAAAGGTGCGGACACAGCCGCCACCTGTCGCATCGGTGCCCAGCGCAGAAACAGCATCAGCGGTGTGAGATAGATGCCGCCGCCCGTGCCGGTGAGCCCCGCGAGAAGGCCCAGCACACCACCGACGGCCAGCGCCACGACCAGCGGCGGGGCTTGCGTCGCGCCGTCTGTTGGGGCGCGCAGCAGCAGGTTGGCGGCGGAGAGCAGCAGCGCCAGTCCCACCAATAATTTGAAAGTGTCGGCGGGCAGTTGCAGATAGCCGCCGAGTGCAGCAGCAGGCACTGCGGCGACGGCAAACGGCCAGAACAGCGACCAGCGAAAATGCCCGGCGCGAGTGAACTGCGTGGTGCCGATCAGCGCCACCGCGACATTAAGCATCAGCGCCACCGGCTTGATGGTGACGGGTGCAACGCTCAGCAGGCTCATCACCGCGATGTAACCCGATGCGCCCGCGTGGCCAACGCTGGCATAGAGCAGGGCGATGAGCGCGACGCCTGCGAGTAGCTGTGGCAGGACCTCGCTCATGCGCTCGCTCGTAGAGTGGGCAAGAGCGCAGCGTTGCCCACGCGGCTGGGCGCTGCACTGCGCCCGCGTGGGCAAACGTGAAGATGTTTGCCCACCCTACTCATAGCCACCCTTGTGCAAGGACTGCTGCGGCTGCCCCCAGCGGCAGGCCTTGATGAGATGCACGAGGCCCGGCAGCACGGCGGCGAGCGATTCCTCTGCGCCCTTGCGGCTGCCGGGGAAGGTCATCACCACCGTGTTGCGCCCGGCCAGCCCCGCGATGCCGCGCGAGAGCATGGCGTAGGGCGTGCGCTGCTGGCCGAAGTTGCGGGCGGCTTCCATCAAGCCGGGCAGCTCGGTGACCAGCAGGGGCTGCACGGCCTCGATGGTCTTGTCGCGCGGGCCCACGCCGGTGCCGCCGACGGTGACGATGAGTGCTGCGCCCTCGCTCAGCCAATGGGTGACGCGCGCGGCGATTTGTGCCGGCTCATCGGGCATCACTTCGTAAGCTGCAATCATGAAGCCCGCTTGCTGCAAGCCGTCGGCGACTGACTTGCCAGCGGTGTCGGGCTTGCGGCCTGCGGCGACGGTGTCGGACATCACCAGTACGGCGGCGGTGGCCCCGTTGACCGTGCGTGCGAAGTCGCTCTTGCCGCCGGTTTTTTCCTTCAGGTGAATGCCGTCGATGCGCATCTGGGCCGCCGGCACATGCGGCTTCATCATGTCGTAGACGGTGAGTGCGGAGGCGCTCACCGCCGTGAGCGCCTCCATCTCCACGCCGGTCGCTGCGATGGTGCGCACGCGGGCTTCAATCACTAGTGCTGCGTCTTCGAGCACGAACGACAGCTCGGCATCGAGGATGGGGATGGGATGGCAGTGCGGCAGCCAGTCGCTGGTGCGCTTCACCGCCATCAAGCCCGCGATGCGCGCGCATTCCTGCACATTGCCTTTGTCGACGCGCTGCTCGGCAATCATGGCGAGGCCTTCTGCCGAGAGCTGCACGCGGCCTTGCGCGGTGGCGCTGCGCAGGCTGACGGGTTTGAGGGTGATGTCTTTCATAGGGCGAGGCTCTGTACGGGCGTGCAATGCAGCCGCGATTCGGCAGGCGGCAAATCCTCAGCCGCCACCAGCGTGCAGCCGTTGACGAAGGCGCTCGTGCCGTCCGCATAGAACTCTTCCTTCCAGATCGGCACGCGGTGCTTCACGGCCTCGACCAGCGCCTGCATGGCGGCAAAGGTTTCGGCCCGATGATGGCCGCGCGCGATGGCGAGGATGGCGGTCTCGCCGATGGCGAGGCTGCCCACGCGATGCACGGCTAGGCACACGGGCACGCTGAAGCGCGCGGCGATTTCGGCCTCGATCTCGCGGATCATTTTCTCGGCCACGCGGGCGTAGGACGAATACGTCAGCGAGCGCACTGCGCGCCCTTCGTGATGGTTTCGCACGGTGCCGGCGAAGATCGCCAGCGCGCCACAGTCGTCGCGTTCGCTGCCGCTCAACAAGGCGTCGAGCGACAGCGGTGCAGACTGGATGCGCGGAAAATCCTGAGCGCTCATCTCAGCCTCCAGCCACTGGTGGCAGCAGCGCCAACTCATCGCCATCAGCCAGCACCGTGCCGCGCGGCACGATGGCATCGCCACGCGCGCAGGCGCAGCGCGCCAACACTTCGGCGAACTCGCTTGAGCGCTCGGACAACAGCGCAAACAGATCGCGCACCGTGGCCGCTTCAGGCAGCGTCATCTGCACTCTTGCCGCGCCTGCAAAGCGAGCGGTGACGCCACAACATTCCACGCGCACTTGCATGGCTAGCCGCCCAGGTGATGCATGGTGATCGGCCGCTCGACATAGCCTGGCTGCTCGGCGTAACCCGCCGGTTTGTTCCATACGGCAGTGCGGATCAGCGCAAGCAGCTCGGCATCGCTGGCACCCGCGCGCAGCGGCCTGAGCAGGTCAGTGCCGGTGGCAGAGAACAGGCAGGTGTAGAGCACGCCGCGCGCGTCCAGCCGCAGGCGGTCGCAGCTGGCGCAGAAGGGCTTGCTGATGGTGCTGATCACGCCGATGCGGTAGTCGTCATTGACGCTGTAGTACTGCGCCGGATCACTCGCGCGCGGCAGCGGCTTGAGATGGTAGTGGGCGCTGAGTAGCGCGACGATCTCGTCCTCGCTCACCACTTTTTCCGATGCCCAGCTCTTGCGCGCATCGAGCGGCATGAACTCGATGAAGCGCAGTGGCAGGCCGCGCGCCTTTGCCCATTGCGTCAGCGGCAGCACCTCGGCCTCGTTGGCATTTTTGATGACGACGCAGTTGAGCTTGATCGGCAGGCCTGCGGTGCTGGCGGCGGCAATGCCTTCGAGCACCGGTGCGAGCTGGCCGCGCGTGAGCGCAGTAAAAGTTTCTGGTGTGATGGCGTCGATGCTGAGGTTGAGGTCATCGAGGCCTGCATCTTTTAATGCAGCGGCAACGGGTGCCAAGCGCACGCCATTGCTGGTCAGGGCGATGCGTTGCAGGCCCTCGCTGCGCAGTGCGCCCAGGGCACTGACAAGCTGCGGCACATCGGCACGCAGCAGTGGCTCGCCGCCGGTGAGTCGCAGCTCGCTGATGCCGAGCGTGCGCACGAACAGGCCGACCAGTCGCAACAACTCTGCCTTGTCCATCAGCTGCTCGCGCGGCAGCCAGGTGGGGTGCTCCGGCATGCAGTAGTGGCAGCGCAGATTGCAGCGGTCGGTGAGCGAGACGCGCAGTTTTCTTTTGACGCGCGCGCGCGAATCCACCAGCGGTGTGGGTGCGGGGCCAGTCATGGCGCAGCCGCCAGTGCGCGGTCGAGCGCGGCAAAGTCTTCGGCGGTGTTGAGGTTGGCGGGCGGCATGCCGTGCAAGGGTACTGCAC
>Ga0255086_1000565_pt1 | contig 11769 bp, 2 predicted proteins | sample Colum_Cont_RepC__FD_188438 | JGI IMG/M metagenome (GOLD analysis project Ga0255086, IMG submission 188438) | Freshwater microbial communities from Columbia River, Oregon, United States - Colum_Cont_RepC_8d | ecosystem: Environmental > Aquatic > Freshwater > River | place: USA: Oregon | collected... | reverse complement strand
CCAGTCGAGTTTCACCGTCGGCAGCTCTGAGTCATCCAGCCCGTTCTGGAAGCTGCTGGAAGTGTTGATCTCCAGATTGCTGACCACCACCTCGCCCTTGTTCTTGAAGCTCGCCGAGGTGCTGGTCACCTTGGCATCGCTGTTGATGGTGGCACCAGTCTTGTTCTCGGTGAGCCCCGTGGCCTTGAGGCCCATGTCGCCGCCGGAGTAGAGCGCGCCGCTGTTGCTGAGGTCACCCGCCGTCGCCTCCACATCCAGCGCCTTCAGCGAGGACAACCCCGCCGTCTTGGTGTTGCTCACCGAGCTGCCCTTCACGCCGAGCTTGCCGTTGGAGTGGATCGCACCCTCGTTGAGCACCGCACCGCTGACGGTGAAGCTGCTGTCGCCCGCATCCGTCAGCGACGTGGCGGCGATGATCTTGCTGGTGCTGCTGCTATTGGTCAGCGTGCTGGCATTGAGCGTGCCGCCCTTGCTGGCAAAGATGCTGTCGTTATTGGTGACATCGCCGGCCTCGATGGCCAGGGTGTCCCCACGCAGGGTGCCATCGTTGGTGAGTGCCGCCTTGCCGGTGCTGGTGCCCAGCGCCAGCTGGCCGCCGGACTGAACCGTGCCGTCGTTGTAGAGCGTGAAGCTCGATGCCGTGGACGCCACGCTGATGTTGCCGCCGCCCACCACGCTCGCGCCGGTTTTATTGTCGAACTTGCTGCCCGTGGTGACGCCCATCGCGCCGGTGGAAGCCAAGGCCCCCTCGTTGGTAAAGATCGTGCCGGCACTCAGGGTGCTGGCACCGCCGCTGCTGGTCTTGCCGGTGCTGCGGTTGTCAAAGGTGGTACCGCCAGTCACGGTCAGCGCGCCGTCGTTGCCACCCTTGGCGGTGGTCAGCGTCAGCAGCGTGCCGCTGTTGTCCACCGCGCCGGTGAAGGTGCCAGACAAGGCACCCGCAGACTGCGCCGTGCCCGTGTTGCTGAGCGACGCAGCCGCCAGCGTCAGCGCGCTACCGGCAGTGGTGGTCAATAAATTGCCCGTCGACTGGTTGGTGATGGCACCGGTGGCCGTAACGGCCAGCGCGCCCTTGGACTGCACGACGCCAACGTTGTTGAGCGCCGCTGACTTCAGCACGAGATCGCCCACGCCATCGGCCAGCAGCTTGCCGCTGCTCGTGTTGTCGACGGTGCTGGTGAAATCCACCAGCAATTCACCAGCCGACTGCGCCGTGCCGCTGTTGTTGAGCGTCGTGCCGCGCAAGGTGGCAACCTGGCCGCTTTGAGTGGCCAGCACCGTGCCGCTGTTGGTGATGCCGCCGGTGGCAATGGCCTTGAGCTCTTGGGCCGACTGGATGGTGCCGCTGTTGTTGAGCGAGGCCACCAGCAGCGCCAGCTCGCCATCGCTGGCTTTGGTGATGAGCGTGCCGCTGTTGCTCAAGGCGCCGCGCACGTTGGCATTGAGGCGGCGTGCGGCCTGAATGCCGCCGGCGTTGTCGAGCGAACCAGCGTTGATCTGGATGTTCTGCGCATCCTTGGTGAGCAGGGTGCCGGTGCTGGTGTTGGTGAGCTTGTTGGCAACCTCCACCGTGACGCGGCCAGCGGATTCGATCTTGCTGCTGTTGTCCATCACATTGGCCTTGAGGGCCATGAGGTGGGCGGCGTTCATCAGCAGCGTGCCCGCGTTGTCGAGCTGGTTGCTGGCGGTGATGCTCATCGGGCCCACGGCCTGAATGATGCCGGCGGCGGTGTTCTGCACGTCTTTGGCTTGCAGCGTCAGCGTCTGGCCATCGGTGGTGGTGAGCACCGTACCGCTGTTACTCAGGGTGTTGGTGGCGACGGCCTTCAAACCACCAGCAGACTGAATGGTGCCGGCGTTGCTGATGCCACTGGCAGCGAGATCGACCAGCGAGGGCAGCGTGTTATTGAGGATCTTGCCGCCCGCATTGTTGGTGAGCTGGCCGCTAGCCTTCACCGTGATGTTCTTGTTGGCCTGCACCACACCGCTATTGCTGAGGCTGCTGGCCGTCGCTGTGATGGCATCACCGAGCAGGCTGCCGGCGGCAGTCTGGGTAATGGCCAGCTCATGCGCGGCGCCGCCGAGCGTGAGCGTGGTGCCGGCCTGCAATTGGCCGGCATTGCTGAGGGTCGCACTGGTGGCGCTGGTACCAATCGCCAGCGCGTTCTGCGCCAGCACTGCGCCTTGGTTGTCGATGGCCGTACCCGCCGACGCCGCAATGCTGTCGCCGCCCTTCACCGCGCCAGTGGCGCCCACATTGAGGGCCTGCTTGGCCTCCAGTGCGATGTTGCCGGTGGCCTGTAGCTGCGCACCGGCGAGGTCGAGATTACCCGTGGTGGTCTTCAGGCTCAGTTTGCGGTCGGCGGCGGCGGCGGTTTCGTTGGCACCGGCGTAAAAAGTGGCGCCATTGCTGCCGACGGTGAGCGATGCGGCCTCCCACTGGGCGCTGCTGCCGGCACCCCAGCTGGTTTGCTTGATGCTAGAGGCCTGATTGATGCTGGCCGCACCGGTCAGGGTGGCGGTGAGGTTGCGCTTTGCAAAGCGCTCGGCCACCGCGTCGGCGTTGTCCGTGAGCGAGGCAGCGGTGATTTTCAGATCCTGATCCGCCGTCAGCTTGGCATCTTGCAGCGTCAGGCCACCGAGCGCGCCATTGAGGACGAGATCGCGTTTGGCAGACAGTATCGCGTCAGTGCCCGTCACTGCGATGGCGTCCGTCGCCGCTGCACCGGTGTAGCCAATGGTGACATCACGCTCGGCGCTGATCTTGCTGGCGAGCTCGACCTTGCCGGCCGAGGTGAGGGTGAAATCGTCCACTGAGGCGGCGGCGGTGCCCAGCATACGCACGCCCACGCCCGCTTCGGTGGCAGTGAGACGAATGCGATTGCCGTACATGCCACCGAGGGCGGTGGAGTCAATCGCGTACAGCGGCGCGCTGGCGTCCGCCGTGCCCGCCGTGGCTGTGCGCTCGACGTAGTTGTACTGATTGACGCCTGCGGTGAGGCCCACATCCTTGCCATTGACCTGCCCGTCGATCTTGATCGCGCGCGCCACGAGGTCGAGCACGTTCTGGGCCGAGCCATCAATGCCCTTGCCCTCCACCAGAATGTCGCTGCCATTGACGGTGAACCCGGTGAGCACGCCATTGACACCCAGCGTTGGCGTTCCGGTGGTAATCAGTGCGCGGTCAGTGTTAATGAAGCCGCAACCATCACAGGTAACGCCCCAGGGGTTGGCCACCACCACATCGGCCTTGCCACCAACGACTTCGGTGTACCCCTTGAGGTTGGAGCGATTGGCCTCGACCACCTCGTTGAGGATGACGCCCGCTTGCTGAATGAGGTTCTGGTTGGATTCCAGCCGACCTGCCAGCTGTGACTGGATCGGCCCCACCTTGGCTAGCGGCGAGTTGTTGTTGAGCACCAAGCCGCGCGTATCCACGTTGTAATTGGTGTACTGGTTGTGCGACAGACCGGCGGCGTTAGTCTTGGCAATGTCGACCACGGGAACGCCATTGGGAGCGTTGTAGACCGTGGTGGCGGTATTGGCGGCCGTGACCCCGTCACCCAGCGCCGTGCCACCCACCAGCGTGGCACCACCCAGCGCGATGGCGCCCGCAACAATGCTGCGGCCGCCGCGCTTGCCGCGTGCGCGGGAGATTTCAGACACCGGCACGAGGGCGCCGAGGCGGTGATTCCAGATCAGGCGATAGACGTTATTCATGGGGTGTTCTCCTTACAGGCTGAGCGACAAGCGGAAATTGGTGACGCCGTCTTCGGACGGCATGGCATTGGGGCGGATCACGTCATGTGCATAAAAGACGTCCGCGCGCAGGTGTTTGGTGTTGTAGGCGAGGCCGAGCGCCGCACCGGCGAGATCGCCCTCTGGCACGCCCGCGATGTGGTTGCTGACATCGCCGTAATCAAAGGCAACATAGGGGCGCGCGCTGCCAAACTTCACCGGCACTGTCACGCCCAGATCGTTGCGAATGAAATAGCCGCTGTCGCCAGAGAGCGTGTTGCGTAAGAAGCCGCGCACCGTATAAATGCCACCGATCAGAATCTGCTCGGAGCCATACAGCGGCTTGGGTGCGTACTGGCCGCTAAGCTGCGAGGAAAACTGCCAGCGCAAGCCACCGAGCGCGAAGGGGTATTGATACCCACCGCCGAACTTGTAGGCGTCGTACTGGGCTCGCGGCGCGGTGGCCGGCAGGGGGCTGGGGTCTTTAACCGCACCCAAAATTGTCAGGCCGCGCGTGTAGCCCACATCCACATTGACCGCACCACCGCCCAGCGAGGTGGAATAGTTGGCACCGATATCTGCCACGCTGAGGGTGCGGCTGCTGACGCCAATCAGCACGCCTTCGAGGTAGTTCTTGGAGTCCTTGCGGGTCACCGTGCCATACACGCCACCACGGCTGCTCTGGTTGCGAAAAACCAGGTGATCGGCGCGCACCGAACCGGTGTTGGAGTCACCGCTGGTGAGCAGATCGGTGCCGCTGGTGGCCTTGAGGGCGCTGTAGTACGAGGAGTCGCTGTAGTTGAGCGAGACCGTCGTGTACCCAAAAGGCACCACGTAGCTGAGGCTGCTGGACTGGGAGGCCTTGCTCCCCTCGTCATAGGGGATCGACCGACGGTGCGTGAGACTGATGAAATCGTTGATGCCCAGCGGCCGGTCGAACGAGAGATTTGCACCCAGCTGATAGCGGCCCGTGGATTCAGAGCCCTGGTTGTCGTAGGTCAGCGAGGGCTGCCAGCGGCGGCGCGGCTCATTGGTGATGACCACCACGCTGTCGCCGGGCTTGCTGCCGGGACGCAGGTCGAAGCGGGCATTGTTCGATTGCAGCCGGTTGATCTGGTCCAGTGCCTGCTCGAAATCGCGCAGGTTCAGCGGCTGACCCACCACAAAAGGCAGCACATTGCCGAAACGGATGGAATCGCGGCCACCGTCTTCGAGCTGGAGCTTTTCAACGACGCCTTCCAGCGCCTGCAATTGCAGGGTGCCGGTGGTGAGGTCTTGCTCCGGCAGGTAGACGCGGGCGGCGATGTAGCCCTTTTGCACATACATCAGCGTCAGCTCACCCAGCAGTTTCTCGATCTCAGCCACGCCGACGCAGCGCTGCTCGTAGCGCTGCAACACCGGCGCGAGGGCATCAGCAGAGAGCAGCGTGACGCCGTTCAGTTGCACCTTTTGCACGGGCAGGCAGAGGGCATCGTCCGGCAGCTTGGCGCCGGGTTGGTTCTGCGGCACTTCGATCTGCGTCGGCGGCCGGGCGGATTCACGGTCGTTCTGGAACTGCTGCTGCTGACGCAGCTGCTCTTCGCGCTGCAACTGCTCGGCGCGCTGGGCGGCGCGCTGGAGTTCATCAGGAGTGGGGCCCTGCGCCTTGATGGAAAGCGGGCTGGCCGCCAGCAAGCAGCCTGCAATAACCATCGCCACAACAGCGCGTGAGGCCCCTTCATGAGCCGAAATGTTTGGGAACAATTGAAGTTTCTCCGAGCTCATCATTTCAAGCTCCGTCGGGGTTGCTGGCATAAGGTTTGGCGCGCATTGGCGCATCTAAGGCAATGAAATATGAAAAGAAATCAGGCCAGAATGGCCCGTCAAGAGCCCGCGCTGACGGTCATGCCCATGAAAGCGCACAGCTCGGCAAGACAGGTGAAGCGCACTGCTTGACCACTGGCGATGTGCTCAATCCGCCCTGCCAGGTCCCCAGGTTGAAGACTGCTGGGCTTCTGCAGTTGCACGACAAAAGCCAGCTCAGGAGTGAGCGGGGCAACAGTCTGGGGTGAAGACGAAGACATAGCGGAGGACCCAGTGATGGATGCAACATGCTGCTCCGCGTGAGACTCAAAGTCCTTAGCAATTCCATAGCAACTCGATGCATGCATCGAAACATGGGGCTACCGTCGTATTCGTACAATATCGTCCGTTACAGCCGGGCAGCCCGCCCCTCTGATTCATGACTGATTCTCTCGTGCTCCACTTTGGTCCGTTCAGCCTGATCGGGCGTCATGGGCCGTTGCTGCGCGACGGGGCAGAGATCAAGCTGCAGCCCAAGACCTTGGCCTTGCTGTGGACCTTGGCGCGACAGGCGGGGGATGTCATCACCAAGTCCGCCTTGACCGATGCCGTCTGGCCCGGCGTGATCGTCGGCGAGGAGGCGCTGACTTTCCAGATCCATGCCCTGCGGCGGGCTCTGGAGGACGACCCGAAATCGCCGCAGTACATCCTGACTGCGCACCGCATCGGTTTCCGGTTTGCAGCAGCAGTACGCACAACGGCGGACACCACCGAACCAACGACAACCCATGCCTTCGTCGGCCGTCAGGCTGAGATCAGTCGGCTGTATGCCATGCTGGACAAGACGCGCCGCGGTCAGCGACAAATCGTCTTTGTCAGCGGCGAAGCGGGCATCGGCAAAACGAAGTTGGTCAGCGAGTTTCTGTCTGAGGCCGTCCGCAGCTACCCAAACCTGATGATCGGCCGCGGTCAATGCGTGGAACATCAGGGCACCGCAGAAGCCTACTTGCCGGTGCTGGACGCGCTGGGACACCTGTTACGCCATGCGCCGGATGATCAGCTCATCGACGTGCTGAGGCGCATTGCCCCTGGCTGGCTGCTGCAATGGCCGAGCCTGATCCGCGCAGATGAATACGCGGCGCTCAAACGTCAGGCACGGGGCGCTAGTCGTGAGCGGATGCTGCGCGAGCTGGCCGAAGCACTGGAGCAGCTCAGCGCCAAACAGCCCCTGGTGCTGGTGCTCGAAGATCTGCACTGGGGCGATACCGCCACACTGGACCTGCTGACCATGCTGGCGCCGCGCTCGCAGGCAGCGCAACTGATGGTGGTAGTCACCTACCGGCCGGTGGATGCAATTCTCGCCGAGCATCCGGTGAGGGCCTTACAGCTCAAGCTCAGGGCGGGCCAGCAGGCCAGCGAATTATTGCTGGGCTATCTCGATGGCGAAGCAGTGGCGCTTTACCTGCAGCATCGATTAGGCAAACAGACTGCGCCGCCGGAGCTGGTGCAGACCTTGTATATGCGCAGCGGGGGCCATCCCCTGTTTCTGGCACAGCTATTCGATTATCTGGCCCCTCAGGGCCAGAGCATTTCGGCGGATCTTGCTGCGATTGAAGCTGCACTGCCGCAGGGGCTGCGCGACCTGATTGCCCTGCAAATGGCGCAGCTCAGCGCTGACGAGCGGCAGATTCTGGAAGTAGCCAGCATTGCGGGCATGGAGTTCGCTGCGGCCAGCGTGGCTGCGGGCGCTGGCCTCACGGCGGAATCCGTCGAGCACTATTGCGATCGTCTGGCCCAGCAGGGACAGTTCATTGAGGACCATGGGCTCGCCATCTGGCCTGATGGCACCAGCAGCGGGCGCTATCAGTTTCGCCATGTGCTCTACAAGCAGGCGCTCGCACAGGGGCTGACCAGCGCGCGCCGTGCGCGGCTGCACCGGCAAATTGCCGATCAACTGGAAACGGCATTTGGGGAGCGCACGCGCGAGATTGCAGGCGAGCTTGCCAACCACTACGAGCAGGCTGGGACAGCTGAAAAAACCGTGCGCTACTGCATCGTGCTGACCGGCATCGCGCTGGAACGTGCGGCACAGAGCGAGGCGGAAATACAGGCCGAACGCGGATTGCGCTGGCTAACATCCGTGCCGGCAGGCGCCCAGCGCGATGAGCATGAACTCAACCTGCGCACCGCGATTGCAATCGCACTGCAAGCCCGGCTGGGAAATCACTGCACAGCAGCGTTGTCGCATCTGGCCGTGGTAGAGCAGCTCATCCCTGCAGTCAGTCACGCGGGCGTGCTGGAGCAGGCGCTAGCCGCACTATGGCGAGCCAACCATTTTCAGGGCCGTTATGAACAGGCATTGCTGCATGCTGAAAAGATTCGCAACCTTGGCCAGACACTAGCATCACCCGTGCTGGCAAGCTGTGGTCATGCATGGTCCAGTCATACCCTGAACATGATGGGTCGTCATGCCGATGCGCATACCGAGGCCTTGCTTGGCGTTGAGCAGGCTGCCAATGCAATTCAACTTCAACCTCGCATGCTGGCCTTGGAATCAGGCTGTGCCGCGCATGGCGCGCTGGCCATAGCCATCTGGTATTTGGGTTACCCCGATCAATCCCTGCAAGCGGCAAGAGAGGCCAGTAGCGGGGCTGCACGCATCGGCAACCCTTACGCCCAGTGCCTGATCCAATCGGTCATAAAAGGCAACATCCTACTCAGTCGCCGCGACTGGGACGCCTTGAAAAAACACAGCATCGAGTGCATCACGCTTAGCGAGCATTACGGACATGAGGACAGTTTTCTGCTGTCGACTCAGCATCGACTGATTGCCAGCACCATGCTCGGTGACAGCGAAGATGACCTGATCGAGCTGCTGGCACTGCTGGCACGGGAGCGGGGCACTGGCGGCACAGGTCGCAACCTCATCTCTGGGCACGTGCACGCAGCAGAAGCGGCAGTGCTTGCGGGGCGGCCAGATCGTGCGCACGAAGCCAATCAGCATGCGATGGCATTGGTCGAGAGCCTGGGGATGCGTCCCTGGGAACCAGAGATATGGCGCGTGCGTGCAGAAATTCTGCTCGCGGAGGATGCCGACAATATTGCAGAAGCAGAAGAATGCCTGCACCGGGCAGTTGCAATGTCACGCGAGCGCCGGGGCCGATCGCTAGAACTCCGCGCCGCGAATGGTCTCGCGCAGCTTTGGCGATCTCAGCATCGCGCCCGCGATGCACTCAATTTGATCCAGCCGCTGTACGAGGGGTTCACCGAGGGCTTCGATGCGCCGGATCTGATGCAGGCCAAAGCGTTGATCGAAAGCCTGACCGCATCGCTGGAGCGCCCCAGACAGAAAAGCCGCTGAACCTCATTGAAAAGATTCAGCGGCTCTGCCGTATTGGCTCCGTGACCAGGACTCGAACCTGGGACCCAGTGATTAACAGTCACTTGCTCTACCGACTGAGCTATCACGGAAAAATCGGTAAGGGCGCGGATTGTAGTGAGGGGCCGCAGCCGCTGCAATAGCAGAGCGGTCGCCGCGCCTCGATAACGCGGGTTACCATGGACATGGCCTGTGCTGGCGCAGGGTAATCAACGAGACAACTGCTGGACCACGACATGAGCCTCACCCACAAAAAACGCCGCAGCTGGCTGGTCAACCTGCCGGTGCAGGTCAAGGTGCTGCTCGCACTCGTCGCACTGATGGCGCTATTGCTTGCCAATGGCTTGGCATTTTTTTACCTAGAAGCGCAGCAGATCAAAACACGGCAATGGACCGTGCATACCTATCAGGTGCTGGATGAAGCGCAAGGCTTACTGACACAGGCGCTCAACCAGGAGTCTGGACTGCGTGGATACCAGATCAGCGAGGATGAGCAGTTTCTCGCACCCTATCGCGATGGCGTCCAAGCCTTCGCAGACAGCATGGCTGTTTTGCGCACGCTGGTAGAGGACAACCCCGCCCAGCAATTGCGGCTGGATCGCATCGACGAATCCCTGCGCAACTGGCGCGCGCGCGTCGCAGAGCCCACGATCGCAGCAGTCGGCAAGCCTGATGATCACGCCGCAGCACAAAGTTATACCGCATTGGGCAAACGCTACTTTGACCAGTTTCGCACCATCCAGGCGGAGTTCGAGAGCGCAGAGCTGAAACTACTCGACGAGCGCACTGAGACACTGCTTCGCGTGCAGCGATTCGGGGACATTCTGATTATTGCGCTGTTGTTAGCGGGAGTACTGTTTGTAGCGATGGCGCTACTGATGCTGCGCCGCCAGGTCACCCAGCCGCTGGGGCAACTCACCGATCTGATGACGCGCCTGAGCGGAAACGACCACAGTATCGTCGTGCCGGATGTCGAGCGTCGCGATGAAATCGGCGCCCTGGCCCGTGCGCTGCAAGCCTTCAAGGACATGGTGCTGGACATCCAGCAGCGAAACTGGATCAAGACACAGGTTGCAGAGCTCTCCAGTCAGTTGCAGAAAGCGCCCAGCTGCGAAGCCTTTGCCAATGATCTTGCCAGCACGCTGTCACCGCGACTGAATGCGGGTGTGGCCGCCTTTTATCTGCTGGAAGACGATGGCGAAACACTGCGCTTGCAGGGTCGCTACGGCTATCTGCAAGCCAGTCACGGACACACGCAGTACCGGCTGGGCGAAGGTCTGGTGGGCCAGTGTGCGTCCGAGCGCAAGGCCATCGTGCTGGAGGACATTCCGCCGGACTATGTGCGCATCCACTCCGGCACCGGCGAGGCCACACCGCGCTGTCTCATCGTGCTGCCGGTGGTCACCAGCGACCGCCTGCTGGGGGTGCTGGAGTTCGCCAGCTTCGCGCCCTTCAGCGCCCAGCACCACGGCCTGCTGGATGAGCTGCTGCCGATCACCGCGCTCTCGCTCGAAAACCTGCAACGCGCACTCGCCACCCAGAAACTGCTGAAGGAAAGCCAGACCCTGGCCGAGGAGCTGCAAGCCTCGGAAGAGGAAATGCGTGTGCAGCAGGAGGAACTGCGCACCACCAACGAGGCGCTGCAAAGCAAGTCGCAGCTGCTGCAACAGCAATCGGCGCGGCTGATGGCATCTGAAGAAGAGCTCAAGGTGCAGTCGGAAGAGTTGCAGGTTTCCAACGAAGAGCTGCGGCAGAAGGGCAGCATCCTCGGCGAGCAGAAAAAGGCACTCGAAGCGCTGCAACAAGAGACTCAGGAAAAAGCCGATGAGCTCGCCCGCGCCAGCCAGTACAAGAGCGAGTTTCTCGCCAACATGTCGCACGAGCTGCGCACGCCGCTCAACAGTCTGCTGATCCTCTCGCGCGGGCTGGCCGACAACGAAGGCGGGCGACTGGATGCGGACGAAGTCGAATCCGCCACCGTCATCCACGAGTCGGGCAGCAATCTGCTCCGGCTGATCAACGACATTCTCGATCTCTCGAAAGTCGAGGCCGGCAAGATGGAGCTGGCGGTGGATGAGCTGAACCTTGCCGCCTTCGCCGGGACGCTCAACCGCAATTTCCGCCATGTTGCCAAGGAGCGCGCGCTGGAGTTCGAGGTGCAGCTGGCACTCGACCTGCCCGCCAGCATCCGCAGCGATGCCGGCAAGCTGGAACAGATCACCAACAACCTGCTCAGCAATGCCTTCAAGTTCACCCGCGAAGGCTCGGTGAAAGTGCACATCGCCCGCGCTGCCGATGCCGCAGGGCAGATCAGCATCCAGGTGCGTGATACCGGCATCGGCATCCCGAAGGACAAGTTCGACAAGGTGTTCCAGGCCTTCGAGCAGGTCGATGGCAGCACCAGCCGCCACTTTGGTGGCACCGGTCTGGGGTTGTCGATTGCGCGCGGCATGGCGCAGCTGCTGGGCGGCTCGATCACGCTGGAGAGCACGCCCGGCGAGGGCAGCTGTTTCACGCTGCACATCGCCAGCCAGCTCGATGGCCAGCCCGCCAGTGCCGAGCTGCCGCCCGCAAGGATCGACACTGCACCGGCACCGCTCAGCCCCCCCAGGCCGCAGCCGCCGCGCATCGAGTTGGCTGACGACCGCCACGCCATACAGGCTGGCGATACCAGCATTCTCATCATCGAGGATGACCCCGCCTTCGCGCGCATCCTCGTCGACATGGTGCGCCGCAAGGGCTACCTCGCGCTGTTCGCGGGCGATGGCGAGAGCGGCTTGCAGCTGGCGATGCAGTTCAAGCCCACGGGCATCTTGCTCGACGTGATGCTGCCGGGCATGGATGGCTTCTCGGTGATCGAGCGTCTCAAG
>Ga0255086_1000559_pt1 | contig 11868 bp, 9 predicted proteins | sample Colum_Cont_RepC__FD_188438 | JGI IMG/M metagenome (GOLD analysis project Ga0255086, IMG submission 188438) | Freshwater microbial communities from Columbia River, Oregon, United States - Colum_Cont_RepC_8d | ecosystem: Environmental > Aquatic > Freshwater > River | place: USA: Oregon | collected... | reverse complement strand
CTCTATCTCGGTGCTGAAATCTACTTCTTGGAGCATCTCGAAAAACTGCCAGAGCAGCTGGCCTTCGTGCGCCCCACCCGCTTCTTTGGCGTGCCGCTGGTCTACACTCGCATCCAGGCCGGCATCCTCAAGAAGATGCCGCAGGAAAAACTCGACAAGCTGCTGAAGATCCCGGTGTTGTCTGGCCTGATCAAGAAGAAGATCAAGAAGGCCATCGGCCTCGACCGTGCCGGTTACATCTTCTCCGGCGCCGCGCCCATGCCGCTGCCGCTGATCGAATGGTTTGCCAAGCTCGGCATTACCGTGCTGCAAGGCTACGGCATGACCGAGAACAGCATCTACGCCAGCGCCAACACGCCCAAGGCCAATCGCATCGGCTCGGTGGGTCGCGAGATGCCGGGGGCCAACACCAAGATCAGCGAGTCCGGCGAGATCCTCTACAAGCACGCTGGTGTGATGGCGGGCTACTACAAGGACGCCGAGAAAACCCGCGAGACCTTCACCGAAGACGGCTACCTGCGCACCGGTGACAAGGGCCGCCTCGATGCCGACGGTTATCTGTTCATCACCGGCCGTGTCAAAGACATCTTCAAGACCATGAAGGGCAAGTACGTGGCCCCCGCACCCATCGAAGGCGCGCTGGCCCGCAATACCGACATCGACCAGCTCTGCTTCACCGGCAGCGAACTCAAGCAGCCGATCATGCTGGTGTGCCTGAGCGACATCGGCCGCAGCAAGCCGCGCGAAGAGCTGGAGCGCGGCCTGATTGCCGAGATGGAGGCTGTCAACACCACGCTGGAGCCGCACGAGGCCATCGGCAAGATCGTGGTGGTGAAAGACACCTGGACCATCGACAACAACCTGATGACGCCGACCATGAAGGTGAAGCGCAACGAGATCGAAAAGCGCTATGGCGCGCTGATCAGCAAGGAAGGCGAGACGCGCAACAAGGTGAGCTGGGAGGCTTAAGCGCCGCCGTGCTTCAGCGCCTGCAAGTGCCCAGCGGCGGGGGCAGCAGCGGCTCCAGCGGGATCGCCGCTGCCAGCACTTCCATACCCACCGAGCTGGGGTGAAGGCCCTCGACAAAGTAGGGCTGATAGGGCTGGTTGGGCAGCAGCGGGTTGGACATCGCCGCTGCCACGTCCACCACCGTATCGAACTCGGTGCTGGCCAGCAGCATCAGGTTCAGGGCCTGGCGCTCAGGCTCTTCGGTGAGGGCATCCCAGCCAAACGGCAGCGGTGGATCGTTGCGCGGCAGCACCGTGCTGACCACGATGCAGACACCCGCCGCATGCGCCTGGCGCGCCAACTCGACCAGGCCCGCATACACCTCGCTCGCCGGCACGCTGCTGCCGAGATCATTGGTGCCGATGAGCACGAACACCGAGCGGATGTTCGGCCCCGTGAGCGCATCGCGGCCAAAGCGCAGCAGTGCCGGGTCGCCATACATCGGGCCAGTGTGGGCATCGCCAACGGTGTTGCCATTGATGCCGATGTTGCGCACGCCAGCCGTGATGCCTGCCGCTTGCAACCGGCGGGCGAGAAAATCCGGGTAGCGCTCGTTCGCACCAATGGTGCTGATGAAACCATCGGTGATCGAGTCACCAAACACGCTGATGGTCGCGGCCTTGGCACTGGGTGCCACCACCTCGAAATCGCTCAAGTAGAAAAAGCTGCGCGCCGCCAGCGGGAACATCAGGCCTTCCACATCGGCCGTGACATCGCCACTGCCCGGCGCGCTCACCCATTGGGTGGCAAAGGCCTCGGAGTGCCAGCTGATCGGCCCGCCGGGGCCCGGCACGTGAAAGCTCACCGCCACGTTGTCACCAAAGGTGTAGCTGAAATCAGCCGCATCGCTGCACAACTTCTCGCCCGGCAGGACGGCCGTTGCCCGCTCGCCGCCAAAGCGCAGTGCCACCACGCTGCCGGCGTTGATCGCTGCGGTTGCGCCGTCTTCACTCAGCGCAAGGCTGGCACTGGAGATTTGCAAGGGCGCATCCCCATGCAGGTTCGAAAAACAGGCGCGCACCCGCTCACCGCCAACGGTCGGGTGGATGATCATGCGCAGGCTCTGGTCATCCACCACATTGGTGGGGAATGTCGGCACATAAGCCAAGCTCAGGGCACCGGTCGGGTAAGGCCCATAGATCGCCGTGGCCCAGGCCCCGATCCAGTTTTCCTTTGCCACCCCTTGGCTCGGCGCAGGTACAGGCACGGGGCTGAGCGCACCGGGCGCTACAGAGTTGCAAGCACTCACAGCCAGTGCGATGGCAATAGACAGGACGAGGCGCAGCTTCATTTTTTGGTTCCTTGCTGACAGGGTCTTTTCAAAGGCTCCCACCTAGAAAGACGTGCTGGCATTTGACGGCAATACCGCGCGCCCTGTCATCGGGCCGCGTAATAGCCTCGCATGTGATGTTTCACAGTCAGCAAGACATCACAGTTGCAGGGTGGGCAAAGCGCAGCCTGCCCACGCGGTGGTGCGCCTGTGCGCGTGAGCAAACGACAGGATGCTTGACCGCCCTACGCTTGCTAACGCGGCATGGGCAGGCAATGCGCGTGCAAGCATTGCTATGCTGCGCAGGCCGTGATCGGGAGGAGACCTGACATGCATCAAGCCCTGCACTCGCTGCTGCTGGCCAGTACCGTATTGTTTCTTGCCGCCTGCGGCGGCAGCAGCCCCAGCAGCAGCCCGATACCACCACCCACTGCTGCTTCTGCAACGCCCAAGGCCATCTGCGGCCCCGGCTCGCGGCCGGAGCTGGGCATACAGGGCCGGGTCAGCCGCGCCGAACACGAAAGCGGCCGCGCGGCCCAAGGCTACAACTGCAATACCGAGCTGGTGGGCAGCTACACCGTGCCCACCAACTACGGCACCGTCGGCGGCTTCAAGGTGGAGCGCTACACCGACCGCACCGGCCGCACCTGCGCCTACTACGACACCACGCTCACCTACCCCACCAACCTGGGCACGGGCGAGTCCGGCGTAAACGTGATGGACCTGAGCGACCCGGCCAACCCGCGCCTCACCGCGCGGCTGCAAACCCCGGCCATGCTCACGCCGCACGAGTCGCTGGTGGTCAGCCAGCAGGCTGGCGTGATGGCTGCGGTCACCGGCAATGCCGCCCTCTACCCCGGTGTAGTGGATGTGTATGACCTCTCGGCGGACTGCCGCAACCCCGTGCTCAAGTCCAGCGCGCCGCTGGCTGTGTTCGGTCACGAAAGCGGGCTGGCCCCGGATGGCAAGACCTTCTACGCCGCCTCGCCCGGCACGCCCACCATCACCGCGCTGGACATCAGCAACCCCGCGCTGCCGCGCGTGCTGGGTGTGATGCCCTACTACACCCACGGGCTGTCGATCAGCGACGACGGCAACCGCGCCTATCTGGCCGGCGTGGGCCTTGCGGGCGCAGGCTGCGCCTATGCCATCAGCTGCGATCTGCCAGACCCGACTGGCGACTGGGGGTTGGTGATTCTCGATATCTCGGACTTCCAGAGCCGTAAGCCGGCACCGCAGGCGCGGGTGATCTCGCGCCTGAGCTGGACGCCCATCAGCATCCCGCAGAACGCCCTGCCCTTCACCCGCAACGGCAAGCCCTATCTGCTGGAGATCGACGAGTTCGGACGCGATAGCGGGGTGGGCGCGGCGCGCGTCATCGACATCGCGGACGAAACAAAGCCCAAGGTGATCTCCGAGATCCGCCTGGAAGTACACAACCCCGAACACTTCGACGCCATCGCCAACGACCCCGGCGCGCAGTTCATCGGCCAGGGCTATGCCGGGCATTACTGCAACCTGCCCAGCCGCGTGGACCCGGATATCGTCGCGTGCAGCATGATCGTCTCTGGCCTGCGCGTGTTCGATATCCGCGACCCGGCCAAGCCCAGAGAGATCGCCTACTACAACCCGCCGCTACAACCCCGCATCACGCCCTACCTCGAAGCCAGCGGCTACGCCATGTCCAGCCCCAGCTTTGCACCAGAGCGCAAGGAGATCTGGTTCACCGATGTCTACAGCGGCTTCTACGTGGTGCGCCTCACCAATGGCGTGTGGTGAGCGCCCCTAGCGTCATGACACCGGGTAACGGCGACGGGTTTCGGCAATCGATCTGGCGATGAGCTGCTCCAGCACGGCCAGATCAATATCCACCAGGCGCTTCAGATACAGACAGGCCTTGCCGAGCTTGTGCGGGCCGAGCTTGGCCAGCAGCGCCTGAGTGCCAGGCTCGTCATAGCCGGCCAGCAAGTAGAGCGTAAGGTCGCCCTTGCGGGGTGAAAATCCGGTGATGCAAGACTCACCGATTTTTCCGCTGGCCAACGGGTATTGGTAGCGCCCAAAGCCGACAATGCTGGGGCCCCACATCGTCGCCGGACTGCCCGTGAGCCGCTGCATGATCGGCAGTAAGGCCTCGCTGTCTCGCCGGCGCTGGGGATCGGCGACGGCGGCGATGAAATCCTGCGCAGAGACCGCAGTCGGCTTGGTCTTGGCTTCGGGCATGGCGGGCTCCGGTCAGGGTTTTCGGCTGGCATCCTTGCGGCGGAAGTAAAGCACCTTCTCGACGTGGGCGACACGCTCACCCTGGGCATCCATCACCTCGACGACATAGGTCGGCGTGTAGCGCGCGCCGTTCTCGGTTTCGCGCCGCACGCGCGCGTCGTCTTCGGCCGTGAGGCTGAACACGGCGCGCACCGTGCCCTTGCCGGGGCGCTGGAAGTCGATGCTGGCGGACTTGTCCCAGAGCACGTAGTCCTTGCCCAGCCGGGCAATGAACATGAGCATGTAGAAGGGGTCGCACATCGAGTACAGGCTGCCGCCAAAGTGGGTGCCGACAGCGTTGCGGTTGTTGCGCGTTTCGCGCAGCTCTACCACCACGCGGCTGTAGTCCGGGGCGATGTCCACCACGCGGATGCCCGCGCCACGGTAGGGGCCCCAGTGGTTCATGAACAGCTTGAACAGCCAGGGCTTTTGAAAAAACAGATCGCGCGGTTTCATGGGCCGCTCCTGAAGGTTGGGGCCTTCAGACTAAGCAGTATGTAAAGCCGCTGCAACGACCTCTCAGGTCATCCCGTGTCGGACTTCAGGAAAACACGACGGTCTTGTTGCCGTGCACAATCACGCGGTCTTCCACATGCCAGCGCACGGCGCGGGCGAGCACCTGCCGTTCGAGATCGCGACCCAGACGGCGCAGGTCCGGCACGCTGTGGCGGTGGCTGACGCGACCCACGTCCTGCTCGATGATGGGGCCTTGATCGAGATCGGCGGTGACGTAATGGGCGGTGGCACCAATCAGCTTCACACCGCGGTCATCGGCCTGCTGGTAGGGGTCAGCACCCACAAAGGCCGGCAGAAAGCTGTGGTGGATGTTGATGATCTGCTGCGGCCACGCGGCGACGAACGCGGGCGAGAGGATGCGCATGTAGCGTGCGAGCACGATGAAGTCCGCCTGCCCTTGTAGCAGCGCGCGCATGCGGTCTTCCGCCTCGGCATGGGTGGCAGCATCGATGGGCACGTGTTCAAAGCGCACGCCGAAGCCTTCAACCGCGACGCGCAAGTCAGGGTGGTTGGAGATCACCACCGGAATCTCCACCCGCAGCTCGCCGCGCTGCACGCGCCAGAGCAGCTCCATTAAAGCGTGGTCGTGCTTGCTCACCAGCACCGCCATGCGCGGCTTGATGGCGGCGAAGTGAATGCGCCAGTCCATGCCATAGGGCTTACCGACGACCTCGCCAAAGGCACGCACCAAGGCGTCACCCGTCACATCGAGCGTCGGCGTCTGGAACTCCAGCCGCAGGAAGAACTTGCCGCCGTAGGCATCGCTGGAGTGCTGGTCCAGCTCGGTGATGTTGACGCCGTGGTGATACAGAAACGTCGTGACGGCAGAGACGATGCCGGGTTTGTCATCACAGGTGACGGTGAGGCGCGCGGTGGTTTCGGGCGAGGTGGTCATGCGGCGGGGAGCAGTGATTTCAACTTGGCGGCTTCTTCCGGAAACCACGGGCCGTTGGCCTTGAGAGTTTCGGCGGCGACCTGCCGTGCTTCATCGGCGCGGGAGAGCGCGAGCAGGGATTTGATCTGCTCCTGCGCATTGCGCAGGCGGTTGATGCCATAGGCCTTGCCCGCTGCCTGCACAAACAGGGGCAGTGCCTTCGCATGGTCGCCGCGTGCGGCCAGCGCGCGCGCGTAGCGGTTGGCATAGACGTAATCGTCCGGGTAGGCCGCCACGAGCTGTTCCAGTAGCGCGTCGCGACGCACGGTATCGCCAGCGGCTTCGTAGAACACGCGCAGGTTGTCAGCCGCGTTGCGGTCGGCCTTCACCGACTGGGCGACCTTGGGCGCAAAGTAAGCGATGCCCCGCTGCAACACCTTCTGCCGCGCTGCGGTGTCGCCCTGCATTTCGTAGAGATCGGCCAGCGCGAATACCGCGCTGCGCGCATCGGCACAGGCCTGTTTCCTGGTGAGGACCTGGCGGGTCAGCAGCTGCTCGAAACGCGGTGCCTGCACCGCCAGAAAGCCGCGACGGTGATCGCTGGCCTGCGGCTGGGTGCATTCGAGCGCGGTATCGAGATCGTAGGGGCTCTCGCAGTCCAGCCCGCCGGTCAATGCCTTTTCGGCGGCAGCGAGGCAGGCTTCCGGCTGCTTGGTTTTGGCCGCCGCCTTCAGCTGCAAGCGCGCGAGGCTGCGCTGCACGGTGCTGTCTTGCTGCGGTGTGGGCAGCGAGGCAAACCAATCGAGCCCGGCTTGCGGCTCGTTGCGTGCGAGATAGGTGGCCAGCACGCTGCGAGTGGCGGACAGGGCCTTTTTGCCGCCAGTGGCGGCGGTGGCGCGCAGGTCGTCCAGCGTGGTGTTGCGCTTCAAGATCGCCGCCAGCTCCGGGTAGAACTGCGCGCGGGTGCGCTCGGCGCTGATGCGCCCCAGTTCGTCGCCGCTGGCGTTGAGCACGACATAGCTCGGCAGGGCCTTCACCGCATAGCGCTCCTTGATGGCCGCGCCTTCGGGCGAGTCGGCATCCAAATCCAGCACCACCGTCTCGCGCTCCACCTTGGCCCAGGCCGGGCCGGTGAGCACGTTCTTTTTCATGAAGTAGCAGGAATAGCACCAGGGCGCGTGGAAATCGAGCAGCACCGGCTGGCCCTTGGCTTTTGCCTCGGCCAGCGCGGCATCCAGCACGTCGCCTTCAGCGCGAGCGATGAGCGCGGGCAACAGCAGCGCGGCAGCCATCAGCCAGTGGCGCATGGGCGTTCTCATTGCAGGGGCGGCAGGTTTTTGGGCGCGTCGGCCGGCGGCTTGCTGAAGTAGACGATGCGCGCGTTGTAGGCCTTGCCGGTGGCCAGGTCGTGGATGTTGGACACGCCCTTGTATTCAAGCAGGCGCTTGCTGTCGGCGTCGTAGAGCAGATGCAGGTCAGGGGCAACAAAGCGCAAGAACGAGTCGGCCTGCACCAGCAGCTTGAGTGCAGGTTTGCCCTCGAAAGTGCCGGTACCGACATTGCTGACCTTGAAGCGATAGCTGTCGAGCTGGCCCGCCACCGCAAAGCGGAAGCTCACGGTCTCGCCCTTCACCAGCCTGCCGAGATTGTCCTGCACGATGTGGTTGAAGCCGGAGTCCGCCGCCGTCGGGCCCTGGCGCTCGATGCGCTTGCGCTTTTCCGGCTTGTTCTTGCCGTCCACCTTCAGCAGTTCGATGGTCTCGCCATTGGCGGTGATGGCCTCGGCATAGCCTGAGCCCGGCAGGTCAAAACGAAACTTCGGCACGTAGGCATCGGCGCGGTAGTCCAGCGTTTTCCGGCCGATCTCTTTGCCGTCTGGGGCGTGATAGCGAATGGTGCTGGCCACTTCGCGGCCGTTCTCGAACACCGGCTGATGCACCTCGGTGTAGAGGTACTGGCCGCTGTCGAGGTTGTAGGCATAGCCGTAAAAGCCACCTTGCGCCTGGGCTGCGAACGCAGAGGCAGTCAGCAACAGCGCAGCAGCAACGCGGGTGATTAACGAAAAACGCATGGGCAATCCTTGGCAACAAGCAAAGCCGGATCGTAACCGCTGCGCTTATTTTTCGACGAAGGCGCGCTCGATGACGTAATCACCCGGCGTACCGATGTGCGGCGACACTACGAAGTTGCGCTTGTCGAGCAGCACGCGGCAGTCCTTCAACATCGCATCGCTGCCGCAGATCATCACGCGGTCGGTTTGCGGATTGAGGTGCGGCAGGCCGATGTCGTCGGTGAGCTTGCCGCTATCCAGCAGCTCGGTGAGGCGGCCCTGATTGCGGAAGGGTTCGCGCGTGACCGTGGGGTAGTAGATGAGCTGATTGCGCACCAGCTCGCCCAAGGCTTCGTCATTGGCCAAGTCCTGCGTGATGTAGTCGTGATAGGCCAAGTCGTTGACATTGCGCACGCCGTGGATGAGCACGATCTTCTCAAACCGCTCGTAGGTTTCCGGGTCGCGGATGGTCGAGAGAAAGGGGGCGAGGCCGGTGCCAGTCGAGAGCAGATACAGGTTCTTCGCAGGCTTCAAATCATGCAGCACCAGCGTGCCGGTGGGCTTCACGCCGACGAGCAGCTCGTCACCGACCTTCACATGCTGAAGGCGCGAAGTGAGCGGGCCGTTCTGTACTTTGATGCTGAAGAACTCCAGCTTGTCTTCGTAGTTCGGGCTGGCAATCGAGTAGGCGCGCAGCAGATTTTTGCCTTCCACATGCAGCCCAATCATCACGAACTGGCCGTTTTCGAACCGCAGCGCGGGGTCGCGCGTGGTCGTGATGGTGAACAGCGTGTCGTTCCAGTGATGGACTTTGGTGATGCGCTCGGTGCGGAAGGCGGCGGCCATCGTTTTTGCTCTCGAAAGATGACTAAAAAATGGGCGCGAACCTTAGCATCGTTCGCGCCCTTGAACGGGCATAAGAATATGAAAATGCGGCAGCGCAGCATCGTGCGAAAGCAGTAGAGCCGCAGACCGGCATCGTCGATGGGCAGCCCTCTTCGGCCCACCCTGTGCTGTGATCCGCGTGGGCAAACGAAAAGATGTTTGCCCACCCTACGAGTGGATTTTAAATGCGAATGACTTTTATTAGCGCGCAAATCTGGCTATGATCCACCCATCAGCCAGCCGGGCTTCTCACCGCCCCCCGCCAGCCCCAATCCACTCTTCAATGGGGCTGTTGCCGTGTCTGAAAAATCCGAAACCATTGCGCGCCATGCGCGCCGCTTGATGCAGCACGTCTCGCAGGGCGTGCTCTCCACCCACTCGGTCGAGGTCGAGGGCTATCCCTTCGGCAGCATCGTCACTTTCGTGACAGATGCACGCGGCGAGGCCGTGCTGCTGCTCAGCGACATCGCCCAACACACCGCCAACATCAAGGCCAATGCGCGCGTTTCGCTGACCTTGGTGGAACCCGCCGAGGACGCGCAGGCCGCTGGCCGCCTCACCATCCTGGGCGACATCGAGCTGATTGCCGACCCGCAGACCAGCGGCATCGCCAACCGCTATATCCGCCGCTTCCCCGCCGCCGCGCGGTACCACGAGACGCACGACTTCGCCTACTACCGCCTGCGCGTGCTCAAGGCGCGCTACATCGGCGGCTTCGGGCGCATTCACTGGGTCGCGGCGGAAGACCTGAACCTCGCCAATCCCTTCGTCGGCGACGCCGAGAACGGCATGGTCGCTCACATGAACGATGACCATGTGGATGCGATGCGCGACTTCTGTCGCCTGGCCGGTGTGGCGCTTGGCGAAGAGGCCCCGCAGATGAGCGGCATCGACCCCGAAGGCTGCGATGTGCGCCTGGGCAAGAAGCACCTGCGCTTCGACTTCGACGCGCCAGCACTCAACGCCAAAGACGTGCGAGCCGCAATGGTCGCCCTTACCCGTCGCGCGCGTGCGGCCACCACCCCCAGCGACGCCGCACTCGCGGCATGAAGCAGGCCCTGCAACAGTGGCAGCAGCGGCTGCCGCCGAAATGGCGTGCGCGCAGCGCGCGCTTCGCCAAGCTCGGCTTCTGGTTTTTCTTCATCAAGGGCATGCTCTGGCTGATCGTGCCCGCCGTGATTGCGCTGTGGGCCAGCGATGCGGCGGCACAAGCGGCACCGCTCGCCACCCTCCCCGTGCAAGCCCTGCCCACCGCAGCCGAGGCCACCGAGGCAGAAGACCGCGAGCGCGCCATCCGGCTCGATCAGGTCGTGGTCACCGGTACCCGCACCGCGCAACGCTTCAGCGATTCGCCGGTGGAGGTGCAGCTCATCACCGCCGCGCAGATCAAAGACAGTGGCGCGCGTGAAGTGGCGGAATTGCTGGAGCGCGAAGGCGGCGTCACCGTCACCCGCGTGGCTGGGCGCGGCACCAGCATCGAGATTCAGGGCCTATCGTCCGATCAGGTGCTCATCCTCATCGACGGCCGCCGCGTGGTGGGGCGCATCAATGGCGCGATTGATCTCACGCGCCTGAAGGCGGCGGGCATCGAGCGCATCGAGATCGTCAAAGGGCCGTCTTCCGCGCTCTACGGCAGCGATGCCCTTGGCGGCGTGGTGAATATCATCACCAAGAGCGGCGGCAACGGCACCACTGTCACCGCGCGTGCAGACAGCGGCAAGAACTTTGAAACCTTTGGCGGACTGGGCTACGAGCGCGAACGATTCCACGGTCATCTCAGCGCCGGTGGCAGCCTCACGTCGAGCTTTGATCTCAATAAAACCACGCCCTCTACCGACGGCATTGATGGTCGCAATCGCTTTGCCACTTTCAACCACACCCAACAATTCAGCCCGCGCTTTGCGCTGCGCAGCACCGCCGACTACTCGCTGGACGACACCTCACGGGTGGATGCCGGTGCCGCCACTTTCGATGTCATCAAGCGCATCGAGGAACTGCGGGTGGGTCTTGCCCCGCAGTTCACCCTCAACGAGCGCACCAGCCTGGCGCTGGATGGCTATTACACCCGCTACGACGACCAGTTTTTGCAGGATCAGCGCGGCAGCGATGCCAACGACCGTATTGAGAGAACCCTCGATCAGCTCTACGTCACAGGCGCGCAGCTCAACCATCAATGGCGCGCGCATCTCCTCAGCGTTGGCCTGGAAGCGCAGTTTGAAACGCTGACCGCCGACCGCCTCGCCACCGAGGGCGAGCGGGATCGTCAGTCGGTGTTCGTGCAGGATCAGCTCACACTGCTGGAGGGCGACCGCCTCACGCTGGTGCCCGGCCTGCGCTACGACCGCGACTCGCAATTTGGCAGCGCCATCTCACCCAAGCTCGCCGCACGCTACAACGTCTCACCTGATCTTTTCGTGCGTGCCAGCGCCGGCCAGGGCTATCGCGCGCCAGACTTCAAGCAACTGCTGCTGCGCTTCGACAACCCCGCCGTCGGCTATCGCGTCGAAGGCAATCCGGAGCTGAAACCCGAACGCAGCACCGGCTACAACCTGGGTGCCACCTGGTACGCGAACGCGAGCGTGAGCCTGAGTGGCACCCTGTTCCACAACCGCGTGAAGAACCTCATCGACATCGTGCAGCTCACGCCGGGGCGGCCCACGCCCGGCGATCCGGTGCTTTTTACCTACGTCAACATCGAGCGTGCGCGGCTCACGGGCAGCGACGTGCAGGTGGAGTGGCGGCCCGCGCTGGCGCAAGGCCGCCCGCTGTCGCTGCGCCTCGGCCACGGCTATCTCGACAGCGAAGACGCCGACACCGGCCAACCACTCTCCGGCCGTGCGCGCCATCGCGCCAATGCCGACATCGGCTGGCGCAAACCGCAGTACGAGCTGGGTCTACGCGGGGTATGGATCGGCAAGCGCGTCTTCCAGACCGAGCTCGACACCGGCGGCGCACCCACGGGTGCGGGCGAGGCTGATCCCTACTTTCTGTTCGACACCCGTGCGC
>Ga0255086_1000552_pt1 | contig 12003 bp, 5 predicted proteins | sample Colum_Cont_RepC__FD_188438 | JGI IMG/M metagenome (GOLD analysis project Ga0255086, IMG submission 188438) | Freshwater microbial communities from Columbia River, Oregon, United States - Colum_Cont_RepC_8d | ecosystem: Environmental > Aquatic > Freshwater > River | place: USA: Oregon | collected... | reverse complement strand
TACCGATGCTTGGTCAAAAGCAATCGGTCGAGGTGCTGATGGGCGTCCGAGCGGTTTGCGTCCCGTCCTGGAAGCCGATGCGCTCTTCGTAGCCGAGCGAGGCGGGCGTGTGTTTGCACTCGATCCAGCCACAGGTCGCGAAAGCTGGAGGAGCGATATTGATGCCCGCATCGCTGCCGGACCATCTGTGATTGGTGATCTGGTCGTGGTGGGTACTCTTGATGCAGAGGTGATTGCGCTCAAGCGTGCCGACGGGAGCCTAGCCTGGCGCGTGCCGGTCTCCAGCGAAGTGCTGGCACCTCCAGCGGGCAATGCCCGTTTTGTCGTTGCCCGCAGTGTCGATGGCCGCGTGTTTGGGCTGTCCACCGCCGATGGAAAACGTGTTTGGAGTTTCGACCGGACGGTACCCACGCTGACCCTGCGCGGTGTTTCAGCACCGCTGGTAGACGGCAACAGGGTGTTGCTGGGCATGGACAGTGGACGCTTGACTGCCGTGCAGATAAATGATGGTGCTCCACTGTGGGAGCAGCCGATCTCTGTGCCCAGTGGGCGCACCGAACTGGAGCGCCTTGCTGACATTGACGCGCAATTGCTCGACACCCTCGATGGTGTGCTGGTCGCCAGTTATGGCGGTGACGTGACCTTGGTCGACCCGGTGGATGGTGAAAGCCGCTGGCGCCGTGCGATCAAGTCCGGTACTGGCATGGCTGTGGGAGGGCGCACGGTCTACGTCAGTGATGACGATGGGGTGGTCTGGGCGCTCGATGTCGAAAGCGGTGCTGCGGTTTGGAAGAGCGAAGCGCTCAAATATCGCAGACTGTCGCCACCCGCTTTCTTCAAGGGCTATGCGGTGGTGGCCGACTATGAGGGATACCTGCATTTTTTTGACCCCGCCGATGGCAAACTGGTGGCGCGCACCCGCGTTGGCCGTGCGCCGATTCTCGCCCCCATGATTGCCACCGACACGACGCTGTATGTGATGAATGTCGATGGTCGTCTCGAAGCGTTGATGACTCGCTAGTTTTTCGTTCCCCTCCCCCGCATGCGGGAGAGGGGCTAGGGGAGAGAGGCTGTATGCCGCTATCCCTCTCCCCAGCCCTCTCCCGCATGCGGGAGAGGGGGTAGGCCTTTAGTTATGTCTGACTCCATTGATGAATCTTTAGACACCACTCCGGCACTCCCTGTCGTCGTGCTTGTGGGCCGCCCCAACGTCGGCAAATCCACCTTGTTCAACGCATTCACCGCCAGCCGCGATGCGCTGGTGATGGACTTGCCAGGCCTGACCCGTGATCGTCAATACGGGCAGGGTCGCTTCGAGGGCAAGGGCTTCATGGTGGTGGATACAGGCGGCCTGTCTCCAGACGAAGACGACGCACTGGCCATGCTAGCCGAGGAACAGGCGCAGATCGCGCTGACTGAGGCGACCCACATCCTGTTTCTGGTCGATGCGCTCGAAGGCTGCACCACGGCAGATCTTGCCATCGCCCAGCGTCTGCGCAAGCACGGCAAGCCTCTGACCGTGCTGGTCAATAAGGCTGAAGGTCGCACCAAAACCGCCATTGCCAGCGACTTTCATCAACTGGGCCTCGGCGAGCCAGTGCCCATTTCGGCAGAGCATGGCGATGGCATTGGCAATCTTCTGCGTATGTTGCTGGTCAATGCGCCGCCGGCCGATTTTGCACCCGATGACGGCATCATCCGTGTGGCCGTGGTGGGTCGCCCCAATGCTGGCAAGTCGACGCTGGTCAACCGGCTGCTAGGCGAGGCGCGACTGCTGACCTCCGAGGTGGCCGGCACCACGCGCGATGCGATCAGCGTGCGTTTCGAGCGCGATGGTCACGAGTACGAGTTGATCGACACCGCCGGTATCCGCCGCCGCAACCGTGTCAGCGAAGTGATCGAGAAGTTCTCCATCGTCAAGGCGCTGCAGGCCGTTGAGCGTGCGCATGTTGTCATCGTCATGATGGACGCCCATGACGAGGTGGGTGTGCACGATGCCAAGCTGATGGGCCTCATCGCCCAGCGTGGTCGTGCCATGGTGCTGGCCGTCAACAAGTGGGATCACCTCGATAACGACAAGCGCAACAGCATCCGCACTGATGTTGATTTCAAGCTCCCCTTCCTCGACTTCGTGCCGCCGCACTACATCTCGGCGCTGCATGGTTCGGGGCTGAAAGGCCTGATGGATGACGTGGTGCTGGCCTATGAGGCCACCACGCGTGACATCCCGACGCCAGAGCTGACCCGCGCGCTGGAAAAGGCCTGCGACAAGCATGCGCCGCCGGCCGTGCTCACCCGCCGCATCAAGCTGCGTTACGCGCATCAGATCGGCACCAACCCGATCCAGATTCTCGTCCACGGCAACCAGACCGAGAAACTGCCGACCAGCTATCACCGCTACCTGATCAACGAGTTCCGCGAAGCCTTCAAGCTGGTCGGCGTGCCGATCCAGCTCAGCTTCAAGACTGGCGAGAACCCGTTCAGGGATCGCAAGAACGTGCTGACCGACCGGCAGATCAAGAAGAAACAGCGCACGCGCGAGCGCTTCAGCTAAGGCCGCGCCTCAGCACGGCTTTGCTGTGCGCAGGTCCAATGTCATCGGATATTCCGGATTGATGCGCTCCTCTGCTGGCCAGTAGCTGCCCGCCGTGTGCCCTTGCGCCGCAAAGCGCGCTAGGCGGCGTGACTCGGCCTCGTAGGCATTGACCGGAAAGCTGTCGTAGCTACGGCCTGCTGGGTGCATGACGTGGTAGGTGCAGCCTGCCACCGCCCGTTTGCTCCAAGCATCGTAGAGATCAAACACCAGCGGCGTATGCACGCCGATGGTGGGATGCAGACAGCTTGCCGGTTGCCAGGCGCGATAACGCAGGCCCGCCACATGCTCGCCCTGCGTACCAGTGGATGTCATTGGCAGACGGCGGCCGCCGACGGTGATCAAGTGCCGCCCGGGCGTCAGGCCCGTGGCCTTGACCTGCAAGCGTTCTAGCGAACTGTCGACATAGCGCGCCGTGCCGCCACCGCCCGGCTCTTCGCCCAGCGTGTTCCAGCATTCGAGCGCATGGCGCAGCTCGATCTCCACCTCGCCAAAGCGCATGGTGCCGTGGCTGGGAAACCGGAACTCGAAGTGCGGTGCAAACCAAGCATCCTCAAAGGCAAAGCCGCAGCGGCGCAGGTCGGCAAGCACTTCCTTGAGATCAGTCCATAGGTGATGCGGCAGCAGAAAACGGTCGTGCAGTGCGGTGCCCCAGCGCACCAGCTCACCCTCGTAGGGTTGCTCCCAGAAACGCGCGATCAGCGCCCGCAACAGCAGTTGCTGCGCAAGACTCATGCGAACATGCGGAGGCATTTCGAAGCCTCTGAACTCGACCAGGCCGAGCCGGCCCGTGACACTGTCCGGTGAGTAGAGCTTGTCGATGCAGATCTCGCTGCGATGCGTGTTGCCCGTGAGGTCGGTGAGCAGATGGCGCAGGATGCGATCCACCAGCCAGAGCGGGATGTTGTGGCTGCCCTTTTTCGGGAGCTGTGCCAGCGCGATTTCCAGCTCGTACAGATTGGCGTCACGTGCCTCGTCGACACGCGGGTGCTGAGAGGTAGGGCCAATAAACAGGCCGCTGAAGAAATAGCTCAGCGCAGGGTGGTTCTGCCAGTAGCGCACCAGCGAACCCAGCATGTCGGGCCGACGCAGAAAAGGGGAGTCCGCCGCTGTGGCGCCACCCAGCACGATATGTGCACCGCCGCCAGAGCCGACGCTACGGCCATCGACCAGAAACTTCTCGGCCGTCAGCCGCGTGAGTCGCGCCTGTTCGTAGACGGTTTCGACGATGCGATTCAGCTCGCGCCAGCTGCCGGCCGGCTGCACGTTGACCTCGATCACACCAGGGTCTGGCGTGATCTTCAGCACTTCAAGGCGTGGATCATTCGGTGGTGGATAGCCTTCAATTCGCACCGGCAGTTGCAGTTCGGCGGCAGTGTCCTCCACCACCGCGATCAGTTCGAGGTAATCGTCGGCATTGGCCGTGGGTGGCATGAACACATAGAGATGATCGCCACGCGGCTCCACCGCCATGGCGGTGCGCACCGTGCCTTCGAGGTAATCGTTCTCGCTGCGGGTGGCGAGCAGCTCGTCTGTGAGCAGGCGCTGCCGACTACGACGTTGCTCCTGCTCCACGGCCGGCAGCTGCAGGAACGGCTGGTTGAAGCGGCGTGGCAGCGCGTTGCGGATTGCGAAGGGGTCGGCCTCATGCAAATACGGATAAGCCTCACTCGGCACATGCGGGAGTGACTCCAGCGGCAGCCGGAAGCCTACCGGGGAGTCGCCGGGCATGAGCTGCAGGCGGCCCGTGCGCGGACGCCAGGTTTCGCTCACCCAGCTCCTCGATTGCCAGCGTTGTACTGGCAACACATAGCCGCGTGGCACGTCGAGGCCGCGCTCGAATACCTGCGCCAGACGCGCGCGTTCCTCCTCGTCTTTCAGTTTCGAGTCGAGCGTGCTGACATTGGGCGGCAACTGCCGCTCGCGGTGCAGGTAGTAGAAGGCATCCTCGTAGGCGGGCAGGGCGTTGTCAGGGTTGACCTTGATGCGTGCAGCGATACCGCGCATCAAAAGGCCTGCGCTCTTCACGCGCTCTGCGTGGGTACGGCTGGTATTGGTGGCCGGCGTGGGTAGGTCATAGGCGGCGACGGTGCCCTCGATCACGCCCGTACGCAGGATCGGCTCCTGGTCCTTGCGCCAGTACATCGCATAGGCCCAGCGCGGCAGTTGCTCGCCCGGATACCACTTGCCCTGCCCATGGGTCAGCAGCGCGCCGGGTGCGAACTGATCGCGCAGGCGCAGCAGCAAATCATTGGCGAGCTTCTGCTTGGTGGGGCCGACGGCAGCGGTGTTCCACTCTGGCGCCTGAAAGTCGTCGATGCTGATGAAGGTCGGTTCGCCACCCATGGTCAGGCGCACATCGCCCGCGTTCAGGCGTGCATCCACCGCATCGCCCAGTTGCTGGATCGCTGCCCACTGTGCCTCGGTGTAAGGCTTGGTGATGCGCGGGGTTTCGGCGATGCGCGTCACCTTCATCTCATGGCCGAACTCGATCTCCAGATCAGGGTCGTCCTTGCCACGGGCATAGCTGAAGCCACCGCTGACCGGCGCTGCTGTCGAAGGCTCCGGTGTCGCGCAGAGCGGGATGTGCCCCTCGCCGCAGAACAGGCCGGAGGTCGGGTCAAGCCCCACCCAGCCCGCACCCGGCAGATACACCTCGCACCAGGCATGCAGATCGGTGAAATCAACCTCGGTACCGCTGGGGCCGTCGAGCGATTTCACATCCGGCGTGAGCTGCACCAGATAGCCCGACACGAAGCGTGCCGCGTAGCCCAGATGGCGCAGCAGCTGCACCAGCAACCAGCCGGAATCGCGGCAGCTGCCGCTGGCCTTGCTCAGCGTTTCCTCCGGCGTCTGCACACCAGGCTCCATGCGGATGGTGTAGCGGATGTCGCCTTGCAAGCGCGCGTTGATGGCGACGAGGAAGTCCACCATGCGCTGCTTCTCTCGCGGTAGCGAAGCGAGTAGCGACTCAAATTTTTTGCCGCCCTTTTCCTTACGCAGATAGGGCTTCAAGTCCTCAACTAGCTCGTCGCGGTAGGCAAAGGGATAGTGCTCGGCGTATTCCTCCACGAAGAAATCAAAGGGGTTGTAGACCGCCATGTCGGCGACGCAATCGACCGTCACCTTGAACTCGCTGATGGGTTCAGGGAACACCACCCGCGCCAGCCAGTTGCCAAAGGCATCCTGCTGCCAGTTGAGGAAATGCTTGGCCGGTTCGATTTGCAGCGCATAGCTCAGCACCGCCGTGCGCGAATGCGGCGCAGGCCGCAGGCGGATCAACTGCGGCCCCATCGTTACCGGCTTTTCGTAGCGGTAATGGGTCAGGTGATGAATGGCGGCGTGGATGGACATGCAGATCCTCAATCGAAGCGCAGATTGTGAGGCAAGAAACGCACCGCAAGCGCGATTGCGACGGGCTTATTCCTCGGCTTTCGGGAGGCGCAAACCGACTTCGCTGATGCGGCCGCCATCGAGTTGGCGCACGGTCAGTTCGATGCCGCCCACCCGCACACGGTCACCTTCCACCGGCTGGGGCAGATGGCGGCGCAGGGTTTCGGCCAGCGTCTCGCCTTCGACACTGGGCGGCGGCTGTGCGCCGTAGGCCATCAGCACCTCGGTGGTCGGCGCATCTGCTGCGAGATGGAAAGCTCCCAGGAACTCATCGCGCGCGCGAACATCGGTCGCCTTGCGGCGTTCGAACAGGGTATCGAGCCGGGTGATGTCCTCTGGCTTGGCCAGCAGCGCCAGGCTGTCGTTGGCAAGCAGCTTGCCCCAGTGGCTATAGGGCAGCAGCTGGCCTTCGCGGATCAGGCAGACCACGCGCGAGACATCGGCGAGGCCGAGTTGCTTCACGGTGCGGCCAACCGACTGCGTGCCCTTGGCGATGCGATAGGTCACGACCTCCCAGCCGCTCTGGCCCGGCAGGTCGAACTCGCTGCGCGACAGCCGCGTGCGCACTTGAGGCTGCAAGAGCCCCAGCTGTTTGGCTGCCCAGCCCACGGTCGAACCTTGCAGCAGCAAGGACATCAGCACCAGAAAGAAGGCGACATCGAAGATCACCCGTGCCGAGGGCGTGCCCGCCAGCAGCGGGTAGGTGGCGAGCACGATGGGCACACCGCCGCGCAGACCCACCCAGGCCACGAATGCCTGCTCGCGCCAGGGGAAACGCAGTGGTGCGAGGCACAGCCACACCGCCAGCGGCCGGGCGATGAAGATCAGCACGGCCGAGATACCCAGTGCCGGCCAGAGCAAGGCCGGTAATTCGTGCGGCGTGGCCAGCAGGCCAAGAATCAGGAACAAGCCGACCTGTGCCATCCAGGCAATGCCATCGTGAAAGCGCAGCACCGCGCGCAGTGCAGGTGGCCGGTGCTTGGCGAGCGTCAGGCCTGCGAGATAGGCGGCGAGAAAGCCGCTGGCTTCAATGCCTGCTGCAGCACCAAAGATGAGGAATGCGCCGAAGAAAGCCAGCAGCGGAAACAGCGGTTCCGGCAGTTTCAGCCTGGCGAGCACCAGCGCCAGCAGCCGCCCGCCGCTCCAGCCGATCAAGGCACCGCCGCCCAGCTGCAAAGCAAAGAAGCCGATGCCGTGGAGCACCCCGAAATCCGCCGGTGACTGGATGTATTCGATCAGTCCGATGGTCAGCAGCACCGCCATCGGGTCATTGGCACCGGACTCGATTTCCAGCACTGCTTTCAGGCGATGGTTGAGGCCGACGCGTTGCGAGTGCAGGGTGCCGAACACCGCCGCCGCATCGGTGGAACTCACCACCGCGCCCAGCAGCAGCGCGATCACCCAGGGGAGATCCAGCAGCCAGTGCGCCACTGCCGCCACCAGCCCGGCAGTGACCACTACGCCGACGGTGGCCAGCAGGGTGGCTGGCAACAGGCCCACCCGAAAATCGCCTGCATCTGTCTTCAGCCCGCCATCGAACAGGATCACCGCCAGCGCCATTGAGCCAGCTAGGTTGGCGAGCCAGAAGTTGCCGAAGGCAATGTTGCCGGGGCCATCTTCGCCCGCCAGCATGCCGACGATGAGAAAGATCAGCAGGATCGGCACGCCCAGCCGGGGTGCGACCGTAGTGGCGACGATGCCCAATGCGCCCAGCAGGCCAACAGCGAGGATGAGGGTGTTGATGTCGTGCATACCGACACCTTAACCCGCAGGCAGGCATCAGACTATTTCGGCACGTTGTCTATTTCGAGACAGGCCGCCAGCGGCGCAGCATGGCGTAGAGATCTTCCACGTCGATGGGTTTCGGCAGATGGTCATTCATGCCGGCGGCTAGGCAGCGGGCGCGATCCTCAGTCATCGCATTGGCGCTGAGTGCAATGATTGGCAGTGCCGCAAAGCGGGCGTCCTTGCGCAGCAGGGTGGTCGCGGTGAGGCCGTCGATGTCCGGCATCTGCATGTCCATCAGCACCAGCTCTGGCCAGCCATCACTGCAACCGGCGATGGCTTCGGCACCGTCGCGGGTGGCGCGCACTTCGATGCCCTCCCGTTGCAGCAGCTCGGTGAGGATTTCGAGATTGATGTCGTTGTCCTCCGCTACCAGTACCCGCAGACCTTGCAGCGTCATCGGGGCGCAGTGTGCCGCGACCGGCGCACTGCTTGAGGCACTGGCCAGTCCAAACGGCACCGTGAACCAGAACAGCGAGCCGCTTTCCTCCACGGACTCTACCCCCATCTCGCCGCCCATCAGGGCCACCAACTGGCGGCAGATGGTTAGCCCCAGACCAGAGCCGCCATAGCGACGACTGATTGAGACATCCGCCTGCTCGAAAGGCTGGAACAGTTCGGAGATGCGAGACGGTGCGATGCCGATGCCGGTATCGCGCACAGCAAAGCGCAGCCGCATGCCCGTGCCAGAACCCGCTAGGACACTGAGTTGCACGGTGACCGTACCGCTTTCCGTGAACTTGATTGCGTTGCCAACCAGATTGCGCAGCACCTGTCCCAGCCGCAGCGCATCGCCCGTCAGCTGGCTGGGGATGCCTGCATCGCGGTGCAGTTGAAGGCTCAAGCCCTTGTGCTCGGCCTGCGGCTGCGCGACTGCTAGTAGCTCATCCAGTGCGGCATCGAGACTGAACGGTGCCTGCTCGACCAGTAGCTTGCCGGCTTCGATTTTCGATAAATCCAGAATGTCGCTGATCAAAGCCAGCAGCGTGCGCGAAGCGCCCTGCAACTTGTCGAGGTAACCCTGCTGCTGCGGGTCGAGTCTGGTGTGCAGCAGCAGATCAGACAGCCCAATGACCGCGTTCAGCGGCGTGCGGATCTCATGGCTCATGTTGGCCAGAAACTCGCCCTTGGCTTTCGACGCTTGCTGTGCCTGTACCGTGGCTTCAGCCAGCGACAGCTCCAGCCGCTTGCGGATATCGATGTCGGTATTGGTGCCGGTCAGCCGCAGTGCACGGCCATTGGCATCGCGCTCAGAAACCGCGCCCCGACCCTGAATCCACACCCAGCGGCCATCGGCTGCGCGCAGACGAAACTCGGCATTGTATTTTCGATCCTCCGATGCCGGGGCTTCGATGGTTGCAGCCATCTGTGCAAATGCCGCTTCGCGATCATCCGGGTGGCAGAGCAGATTAAAGCTAGATACTGCGTCAGGGAGCACCGGCTGGTCGTATCCGAGCATCTGATACCAACGTGGCGACTGGTAAAGCACGTCGGTTTGCAGGTTCCATTCCCAGACGCCATCGGTCGTCGCGGCGATCGCGCTTTTCAGCATGCGTTCGCTTTCTGCCAGCTTCTCGCGAGCTGCCTCTGCGCCACGCATTTCTGCGGCCACCCGCGCTTCGAGGTGCTGGTTGAGCTCACGCAGTGCCTGGTCGGCCATCTCGCGGCGTTGTGCAATGAGCGCTCTTCCCAGCATGTTGGACATCAGGGAGAGATAGTTTTTTTCCTGCTCGGTCCATGTCCTAATCGGGCCACGGTGTTCGCAGCAGAGCAGTCCGATGGTTTCGCCGCTCATGCGGACGGAGGTGTCGAGCATCGAGCTGATGCCGAGGGGTCGTAGATAGCTCTGCGCGAGTTCGATGGTCAGTGGATCATTCTGCGCATCGTCTGCCACGATCATTTGCTGAGCATCCAGCGCGGCAAAGTAGATGGGGTAGTCCTCGCAGCGGATGCTCAGCGTGCCGTTGAATGCTGTTGCATTTCCTTGGTCGAGCAGATGCCGGCAGATCAGCGCCGCACGGGCCTCGTCCCAGAACCAGATGCCGACCCGCTCGACACCCAGTCCAGCCTGAGCCGCAGCAGCCACCAGCCTCATCGCAGCATTCAGATCACCAGAGTCAATGGCAGGGCTTTGTGACAGCGCCAGCAACTGCTCTTCGCGTGCGGCAAAGCGCTCGTTGCTGTGTTGCAGGCTTTCCCGCAGGCGCACCGAAGCGCTGATATCCACGGCCAAGCCGCAGGCAGCAACCGTCTGGCCAGCTGCATCGCACAGCGGAAACTTCAAAGTCAGCAGGTGCTTCAGGCCATCCGGCGCCTTGATGGTTTGATAGAACTGATTCGCCGAGCCGCTGCTGATCACCGCCATATCTCTGGCGTGGAAGGTGTCGGCATCATCCGGCGTCAAGAACTCTTCGTGCCGATGCCCGATCAGCTCGGTGCCTTCTGGCACGCCCAGCAGCTTGTTGCACTGGCTGTTGACGAAGAGAATGCGGCCATCGGCATCCTTGGCCCACACTGAGGCGGGCAGGGCGTCTAGGAACGACGACATCTCCAATGCTCTGGCCGTCGCAATGGCAATCGCATCGCCAGCAGTTGCTTCGATCTTCTTGATAGCCATGCCCCGGCAGCGTGCACCGCCCCCCGTCTGGCTCTGCTACGCGCAGCAGATCAATGCGGGCCCCATCCCTGATTCTAGCCCGCAGGGCTAAGCGGCTTGCAACAGACGGTATCCCACGCCTGCTTCAGTCGCGATATAGCGCGGGGTATCGGCGGTGTCGCCGAGTTTCTGTCGCAACTGGCGCACGTAGACGCGCAGGTATTGGGCGTCGGCCTCGCTGGCATCGGGCCAGACCTTGTCGAGCAGATATTTGTGGGTCAGCACCTTGCCAGCGTGACGGGCGAGCTGTTCCAGAATGGCGTATTCCTTGGGCGAAAGATGCACGCTGCTGCCATGCAGGGTGACGCTGCGGCGCACCACATCCACCATCAGTCCTGCACTCTCGTAGCGCGGCGCATCGCCTGCGGTCTGCACCCGGTGCCGCAGCGCCACCCGCAGCCGCGCCATCAACTCCTCGGCTCCAAAAGGTTTGGTGACGTAGTCATCGGCACCGGCATCGAGTGCCGCCACTTTAGCCGACTCGGCATCGCGGGCCGAGAGCACCAGAACCGGCATCTGGTGCGTGTTGCGCAGGGTCTTGAGCAGATCGAGTCCATCGCCATCCGGCAGGCCGAGATCCAGCACCACCACATCCGGCGATTCGCCCTGCGCGAACGTCAGGCCCGCATGGGCGGTGCCGGCCTCCAGCACGGCATAGCCATTGGCGGCAAGCGTGGCGCGCAGAAACCGCCGGATGGCGGGCTCGTCCTCGATGATGAGGGCAAGGCGCTGATTCATGACCTGGCCATTGCCTCATCGCCACGGCCCACGATCAGCCGCGCCGGAAACTCGATCTCGAACACCGCACCACCGTCGTCACGATTGCGCGCGGTGATGCTGCCGCCCATGGCCTGCATGAAGCCGCGCGCGATGGCTAGGCCCAGGCCGGTGCCCGCACGCGCCTTGTCGCCCTGCCGCACGCGATGGAACAGATCGAAAATCTTGCCCAGCTCATCGGCGGGGATGCCCGCACCTCGATCGCGGATTTCCAGCGTCAATGTGAAACGATGACGCTGTGCGACCAGTTCGATCTCGCTGCCTTCTGGCGTGTACTTGGCGGCGTTGTCGAGCAGATTGGTGAGCACGTGCTCGAACAGGGCGGCATCCAGCCACAGCGGCGGCAGCTCGGCTGGCAGCTTGACGATGACGCGGTGTGCAGCCAGCAGGCCGGCCATGCGCTGCAACAGGCCATGCACCAGGGCCTGCCATTGCACTGCTTCGGTTTTGGGGACGAGCGCGCCGGCATCCAGCCGCGTGAGGTCGAGCAGATTGCTGACGAAGCGGGCCAGTCGCTGGGTCTCGTCCTCGGCACCCAGCAGCAGTGCCTCGCGCTCGGCAGCGGGCATCTGCGCGCCATAGGCACGCACGCTGGAGAGCGCACCGAGAATGCCGGCGAGTGGCGTGCGCAGGTCATGGCTCACCGCCGTCAGCATCAAGGCGCGCAGGCGCTCCTGCTCGGCGCTGATCTTGGCCTGGTCGACATCCTTGGCCAGCCGTACGCGCTCGACGCCGACAGCGGCGAGATCGCCGACCGATTCCAGCAAGCGTCTCTGCGCCGGACTGAGCAGGTCTGAAG
>Ga0255086_1000540_pt1 | contig 12219 bp, 23 predicted proteins | sample Colum_Cont_RepC__FD_188438 | JGI IMG/M metagenome (GOLD analysis project Ga0255086, IMG submission 188438) | Freshwater microbial communities from Columbia River, Oregon, United States - Colum_Cont_RepC_8d | ecosystem: Environmental > Aquatic > Freshwater > River | place: USA: Oregon | collected... | reverse complement strand
GCTCCAGCGTCTCTAGGAGGTGCTTGGCTCCTCTCATACAGTACCCCCTCCCGAGACTCAACCCTGTCTCTTTATGCCTCACCGCTACTGGTGGTCCCTCGTCCAATACCCATACCGACATGCACTACTTTCCTCTCGTCGGTAATATTGCCCTTACAATGGGGGCACACAATACCTGACTCCGGAGGCAGCGCCTCCAACGTCTCAATCTTAAAGCTGGTAAAGCCGCCCTTGTCAATAGGGTCCTTGAGCAGAGCCTTGCGCACATCTTCCTCGGCGGGGGCTACGTAGTAGACAACTGCCTGGTTAGTGCTCTCAACCACGGCCGACTTCGACCCTGTAACCTTGAAAATCATGTTACCTCCTAAAAAAATGACCGCACCCTGCATATTGCTACCAGAGTGCGGCCAAAGCAACAAAAAATAGGCACGAAGCTTCTTTTGTTTCCCTAGATCGCGGGAAACAAAACAGCCGCAATGTATACGCTTGTTAACTACGCCGGAGTAGCTCCAGCTTTTTAATTTGGCTGCCTATTTTTAGCCCTAACTACAGTAAGGTACGTACGTCTTTATATTAGTGCCAAAGCGTTCTTTGTTGGCCCTCTTTGTTTACTACCCCGGAGTAACTCCGGGCATTCAATTAAGCTACCTTACTTATCTCCCACGCGATCAGGGCTACACCAGAAGCTCAGCTATTAACACTGTCGGCATTCTGGCACGACAATTCCTACATCACTAGTGTAACACTAGCCTTTATGTTTCTGGGAGAACTAGGGTCACGAAGTTCTTTTAGAGGGAGCAATATTTTGCGTGGGTGAGGCGTTTATAAAGTTTACAGGGAAGGCGAAGCCGACTGTAAACTTTCTAAAGCCGAACCCTGCCAAAATATTGTGAAGGATGAAACACATGCGAGCTAGTTTAACCACTCACACGTTGGAAGAGTAGCTCCTCCGTTGACTCATATGTCAAGCTGACCCAAGGAAGTTCTAATCACTGTGTCTATGTCAGTGTGAGGCGTCAAGCCATACTTGCCATGTATACCAAGCACAGACCGGCATAGATCTCCTATGTCTACCCAGTCGCCCTTGGTCATTGGCGTTCTTGCCAACTTGACGGCTTTCTCTGCCATAGTAATCGCCGCAATACATTCGTAGTACTTTGGCGTTCTCTTATACTCAAGCTCTCTTATTACTGCTTCGAGCTTCTTTATGTCTAATTCGTAGAAGTCACCCAAGCAAGACAAGTCACACGCAATGTCTTCTAGACCTACGTGTCTTGCAATGTCAGCACACCACCCACGTATTGCCCAGTCGCTGATATATACTGCTCTGTCCTTCTGAGTCTTTCTTGGTGCTTCTGAGTTTTCCAAGGAGACGTCGTCGGGCAAATTAAGCGTCTTAACAAAGCTGGCTATTACGGGGCAGGCTGACATCTTATACTTTTCTGGGCAGACCCTTGTCTGACCTTGTTAGTCTGTTGTTTGGAGCTTCGGGGTGATATATACACTCAACTGTGTTGTACCCCAAGGCTGGCTCAGGCAAGTAGTTGTCCCATACTTCAAATAGATAAATCAAGTGTAAGTTTGGGTGCCTAGAGACCGCGTCATGTAAATGCGCATGATCAGCCAAGTGTACGCCATCGAAGCTGGCCAAGTATTTCCCGAACTGCTTGGCGTACTCAGCCCTTCTTGGTCCTACTAGTATTGCTGGCTTGCTTGACGTTGGCAGACTAAGCAGCTCCAGCATGGTTACGTATCTAATAGGAGGCTTCTTGCCCGGAGAATACTGGGGCAGAGCCGGCGTCATGCGTGTGTCGCTGCCTGTGTATATGCCATTTAACACCGGCGTGTTAATTATCCGCATGCCATAGAAGTGCCCGTTCTCTGCGGATACGTCTACCAGATTACACTTGTTAAATATGGCTCTGGTAGCCGTGCTGTAGGTTAACTGAGCGCCACCAAAAGAGCATCCAGTGAACTCTGCGCGCCTGAGATCCATGTGAGACAGATCGCAGTTACTGTAGTCCCTGTCTACAATCTTTAGATTACGCAAGCAAGGCGTAGGCGCGCCCTTATACCTGAGTGTAGGCCACAGTCGCTTGTAGATCGGATGCGCCAGAATTTTGGCGACTTCCCTATTAGGATTCTTTGCTCCCAGGGCCTTCTTGTAGGTCTTCAGAACGTCCTGATGAGGCTCCAAGAGCCTTTCGACTACATGCAAGGTAGATCTCCTGCAATCTAGAAGCCTGCGGATGCCCCGCAGGATGTACAGAAAGCCCCGAAGGGCCGAGCTCAATGGCCATCTCTCCGAAGTCCCAGTAGTTCTCGCCAAACTCCGGATTTCGGGCGCTAAAGTAATTGCGGAAGGCCTGTAGAATAAGGTCCGCTTTACTCGGAGCGATCTCGGAGAGTACTTGGGCAAACTTCTTGTCCCGTACGAACTTGACTGTTGTCCTCTGCCAGGTCTGCAAGGGTTCTCCGAGCTACTTTGCGCTAGTGAATTCTTATAACAGCGGAATGCTTTAATTTGCGGGAACGGGGTACTGAGCCCCTACCCTCCAGGGAATAAAATATTGCTGGTGACGATAATAAGCAAGCGGACCAAGCTTTTTTGTGTATTGTTTAGTCGGTTCGGAGGGCGGAGCATGTTGACTGTTTGTACAATGTTTGTGATAGGTGTTTACCCTGATTGGCACGCTTGATGCAGGCAGACTTTGTCTATTGACTTAGGACAAATGGTGTTTGGAGAGAGCTTGAAAACACTGGGCGACGCTGAGGTCTGCTTTGTGCTTCTTGGTGCTTCTTTGGGTTGGTACTGCTGGTGTTGATGATGATTATAAATATAAATAAAAATAAAAAAGAGTAAGAGAGAGAGAGTTTTTTCAAACTAACTAAAAAACACACCTACATGGCCCTACGTCTCCCTATATATCTTACAGAGCTTGTCTAAGGTTTTGCTCCCCCTCTTTGAAGACACCCAGACTGGCCTTCCACCCTAATTAATTCGAAATCACCCTCGGAAGCGCTAATTCGGGTAGTGGCCAATTTCATCTCGCAAATCTATATGTCCCCTTCTCTTTTTTTTTTTTAATTATTTGGAGAGCCCAGTGGCGCCCTACTCTCCCAACGGGTTGAGATAGGCAGACCACGATGCAGACATCGCTCTCACCCTTCTCCCAAGCGCACATGAGAAAACCGGTTTTGTTGAGCATCTTGGACAAATTTTGCAGTTCAAGAAGCGTGCCATTAGGGAATACCCAGGTACACAAGTGTGACGAGCTGTAAACTGTTTTGTCACACACACCTACATTACGCACACGGGTAGTTTCCGACACACTCCCCCCTCCGAGCCCCTCGAAAATTCCCTCTTGACCAAACCGAATTTTTCTGATTTAACCTGAATTAACGTCATCCCCTTGCAGCACAAGGAGATGCGAATTAAGTTTGGATTATTTCAGCTAATTCACCCCCCGCTTTGAGGTGCCCGATGCCCCCGGTTTTCTTCCGACCCGCCTCCGACGTCCAGAACATGCTGGACACCCTCCGTGCCCTGCTCATCCGTCGCGGAGTAACCCTCGAGTCCTGGTTGCTCGCCCAGATAAAAGAAGAGACCTGCAACCTCCCCGCAAACGCGCCGGCCAAGGCGTCTCTCCGCCCGTTTAAGACACGCAGAGTGCTGACCCCTGGTACCACACCGGCCGAGCCCAAGCAGGTCTTAAAAAGGCCAATAGACGCCACGACGACACTTGACGAACTTTTCCCGGAAGCAGCGCCCGGTTGCTTCGTCGACCTGCTTAATCTCAAGGCCAGCGTCAAAAACGAGACGGGCCCGTACTTTCTCGAGAGGCCGGCGTACCTAAACCGAGAAGCCCTAAGCGGCGCACTGGCTGCTTATCTGCCCGCAGGATTCTTAGAAAAGTGTGAGCCGCTCGAGTCTCTGGTGCCGGATTATGCGACCAGGCTCGAAGAGTGGCGAGAGATACAAAGCAAGATTCCTGTGAGCGAGTCGCCCTTGGTGCAGCAAGGTTACTCACGTAAATCAGGGCCTATCTATCTAGACAATGACTTCTATGACTCTCTGTTCAGACCTGCTGCAGACGTCGACGAGCTCGAGACACGCCGAGCAGCACTAAGAGACTTGCCGAAGGACTATGCCACTCGAGTGCGGCCTTTGTCATCAAGATCTATTGGACGTCCCAAGAGTCTCCCGCCATTGCCAGATTGTCACTTAGAATTACAGAGCTCTCTTGAGCCTGCTGGCGACTATGATCCATTGCGTGACAATCCTAGAATCTATTCAGACGGCACTCCAGCAATAGACGCGAGCTTCTTAGACAAGCTAATCAAAGGCCAAGTAACTCTTGATATCGAGAGTTATGACTTCGATGACTTTGAGAGCTAAAAGAAAAGTGGACGGGATTAATTAACCCCGTGGACCTTTCTCTGAATTTTAAGACTATCAGCGCATCCGGAACTGGAGGACCAGGTCCTCCTCCCTGGCCTCGAGCTCCTGAAGACCCTTGCGGGCCCTCTCAGAGGTGAACTCCGCCGCAGCCTCTTCTCTCCTCACACCGACTGCCGAAGAGCCGAACGGCTCATAATAATAGCTTGCTGACTCTCCCCAGCAGCCTTCATGGAACCCATCGAGCCTCTTCTGTTCCTCAAAGAACTTAAGTAAGCTCTTCATGTCCTTTCTCTCCACGAACCGGTTCCACTTCTCTACCAGCATCCCGTGCCGGACCTCGAAATCGTCGCGCTCAGGCGCGAACTCCCCGAAGTCCGCTTGGAACTGATCCGTCGCTGACTCGAGACTCGGGCCGGGGAAGGTCTTTGCGATATGCTCGAGCTGCTCCTTATTGAACACCATAACAACCTCCAAACAACCTAGATACTCAACCAGCCTAGTGGAATTACTAAGACCAGTCTTTCTCTGTGTACTTACTTATGCCATATTTGACCCTTGGATTTGCGTGGTGTGTTAACAGCTAAAAAACAAACCTCCTTTCTGTTGGTTTGTTTGGGAGTCAGAAGTAGGAGTCCCGGTCCTCCTCCTTCAGCCTCTCGGGACCCATGGCTTCACGCCACGCGTCCCAGGCGGCCTGCGCCGCCTGCGCCGTCTCAATCGCCTTCTCCCGGGCCATAGGGCCACGGAAGAAGGTGTTGAGGCGCGCCGCCTCAAAGTCCAACGCCGCGGCCCTACGCCGCAGCTTCTCAATCTCGGTCTCACTCATGACTTACCTCCCCTTCAGTCCCAGATCCGGAGATCCTCAACCTGGCTCTCCTCCTCCGCCCGAGCGGCCTCCAGCTCCCTGATGGCCTTCTTGGCAATGCCAAGGGCCTCGATTGCTAGCAGCCTCTCCCCTTCTCCACGAAAGTGTACTGCTAGGATAGATGCCGCCTTGGCCAGACTCTCCGCCCGCAGGCGTAGCTGCTCGATCTCACTCATGATACAACTCCAAGACAAACAGAAACTCTTAGCTGTGACCCGAATTGGTCCCAGCTAATTGTCTCTAGGTACTTACTTATGCCAGTATTTACCCCTCAATTTGCGCGGCCTGCCCCTTAGGCTACTCTTGTTTACAAGACCAACCCAAGAGGCACAAAGCGTGGCTAAGAAGATCGCAAACAGGCTAGACGACGCCCTGATATCAGGCGCCATTACGCATGACCAGTACCTAGCTGCGGGCGGTCGGTCTCCGGAGAGGGCCCTGGAGGGCCTAAGGCGAGGCTCAGATTCCATAGCCAAGAAGCATTACATAACAGAGTACAACGACCCCTCTAAGTACTATAACATTGCAGAGCAAAAGAAGATCTATAATAGGGCAGGCACCCGGGCAGGCTGGGATTCTGTTTTAAATACAAAGGCCGTGGACGAGTTTGTCCAAGGCAACATGCGCAGGGCCGGCCTCCTAAATAGAATCAATAACTTCTTTGCCCTAAGCCCCTCAGCAGTAAACGACGCTCACGCGTATCCTGAGCGCCGGACTGTCTTCGTTAACAAGAACCCATCAAAAACAGGCCTGGAGAGGCTCAAGGACCTACTGAATAGAAAGGGAACTCCTAGTAGCTCCTACGATCCATACCTTTACGAGCTGACCAGGCGTCACGAGCTGGACGAAGTCAGGTTCAGAAAAGATAAGTTAAGACTCGATGCTCACGGCCACAGCAGTCCTCGAGTGATATTACAGGAGCATGCTAACTTGATGCACATGCCACCTACTGTTAAAGACAGGTTCAGGAGATTCAGAGCCCTTACAGTAGAGGCGCCTGTGTACTCTGCACTAACAGACGGAGACTTTGTCTACGGCAAGAGCATGTCCGGATCTAAGAACAGACTAGCCAAGCTTATTGCCGACAGTGGCGCTGACATCAAAGGGATAAGAAAGACTAAACTTAACCGGCTATTAACTAGCCCCGACTTTCTTAAGCACCTAAAAAACGTACTATAATAGTTAGACAGGAACCCAACATGAGCCAAGACCTACTAAAGATAGCCTATGACCTCGGAGCCCAAGCAGCACTAGCAGACCTAGAGAAGCTAGCAGTCTTTAAGGTGCCCTTGAAAGAGATGCTCAGCACCAAGTTTGGGCCAGAGGCTCTTGGAAGTAAAGTACAAGGAATTATAAGAGGACATCTAGCTGAAACATTAAATAAGATGCCTAGGAGCAGGAGAATGGATCTTATTCCTCCCCCTGAGCACCCACTTTACGGCTGGGCTAGAGATAGCAAAGCTTTGTCGGGAGATCTATCTAATCTCTCTCTGTACACCAATTTAAGAAATAAGAAAAACATAAGCCTATCTGATCTTGCAGGGACATCTCCCAAGGACAATACACTTCTCTTAGATTTTATAAGAGACCCTAATGCTGCACGCGAGGCACGGCTTGCATTGTATGGCTCCCCTCAGACAAGAAATTATCTTTTAGGGTAGTAGATAACCTATCTATCCAAGCTAAAAAACAGCCTCAAAGCCTCCAAGCTTTGTAGCTGTCACACTCTAGTGGGACCCGCCCTTCCAGGACAAGAGGCTCAAAGAACGCCCTATAATTACCCTGACAGGAACCCAAAGTGAGCCAAGACTTACTAAAGATAGCCTATGACCTCGGAGCCCGGGCGGCACTAGCAGACCTAGAGAAGACAGCAAACAGGCTGGATAACGCATTGATATCTGGAGATATCACTCACCGCCAGTATTTAGCTGCTGGTGGCCGCACCCCAGAAACAATGCTGCAGGGTTTAAGGCGAGGATCTGACGCGTTAGTAGATAGGCTTGGTATAACTGAGTACAATAATAGGGACGAATACTATTCGGAGCCGGTGCAAAAGAAAATCCGAAAGAGGTCCCTTGGGATGAGATACGAGAGTCCTGAGACCACAGATAGAATAGTAAAAGACCTAATAAAAGAAAAAGTAGGCCTAAAAGCAAAGTTAATGGACTTTATGCCTCTTGGCCCCTCAGCCCTAGGCGGAGGACATTCACTACCAAACAGCAAAGTTGTATTTGTTGACAAGAACCCGTCTAGGACAGGACTAGAGAGACTAAGAGGCATATTTGGAGGGGAATCAAAGACATCTCGAGACGCTCCTTTTATATCGGAGCTAACGAGAAGGCATGAGATTGACGAGGTTAGATTCCGCAATGACAAGCTGAAGCTGCATGCCCACGGGCACTCTAGCCCCAGAGTCATCCTGGAGGAGCACTCCAACCTTAGAAGAATGCCAGAACCTGTGAGCAATTTTTTTAGGAGAGCTAGAGCCCTCAGCCTTGAGTCTCCTATGTACTCATCACTATCAAATGGAGACTTCGCTTATGGAAAGAGCCTCTCAAGTCCCCCGAATAGGGTAGCTAAGATGATTGCAGACGCCTCTCCAAACGCGGATACTGCTCTAGGCCTCAAGTTAAACAATATGCGCAAGGACCCTAAACTATTCAAGCGCCTTATGGGATTGCTATAATTCTGGCAGCTAAAAAACAGCCTCAAAGCCCCCAAGCTTTGTAGCTGTCACATTCTATCGGACCAACTTTTACGTTTTGGTCCAGATAGATAAGCTGCCCGCCGCAGCTTACCCCAACAGTCCCTGGCATCTTTATCCTGTGGGACCCGCTCTTCCAGGACAAGAGACTCATGGTCTTGTACCCTGGCATCCTAACCCAGTACCCAGGACCCTGAGCAACACCAGCGTCGCACAGAGACCCGTCAGGGTTCTTTGTAACATACACTACTAACGTGTCTTCAGAGTGGTCTAGCATAGAACGCCTCAGTGTAGTTACCACCTTCTAGGAAGTCCTGGAACTCACTAAGCTCTCCGAGTCTACCCATTAAGAGCACCAACCTTGACCGAGATGCCCGAGTCGTAGGTGTCATGTGCGTGCATCAATACCTTTGCTTCCTGACGGGCGATAGCAGCCTGTTTACTGTCTAGAGGCTTTGCGTTCGGATACATAGCCCGGACGTCGACCAGGTGATTGCGATACCTGGCGCGGCTTACCTCACGCTCAAGTTTGGCAATTGCCGATTCAAGTGAGTCTTCCACTTTGTAGTGCCTGTATCCGTGTTCTTCAATGATGAAGATCATCATAGGCCCCACTCCTCGAAGACAGACAGAGTGACGTTGTTTACTTCTCTTGTCTTGAGATAGTGCCGCCCCTCTTTGGTCGTTACCCAGCGAGGGTCGTCGAAAGAGACACTAAAGCCAGTCCTGGTCACAGGCAGAACGAAGTACCAATGCTGGTACCCAGGAACGTCGAAGCACAGCGTACCTGGCTGGCATTCCTCATCGTCAAGCTCTCTGCCCGTAACTACATCCAGCAGCTCGTCACCCAATAGCATAATGGCAATCATTAAAGTTCCTCCTTGCGGAACACTGTTACTAGATACTTAGAGTCATCTGTGTACTGCTCTGTAGGCAGCTCTTCTCCGTGCTGCTTGAAGGCATAGTAAGGCCCCTTAGACAACGGAGTATAACAAGAGAACCAAGGACCTGCTGCTGTAGACACGTCGCCGGCGTATAATACCTCTCCACATACTGTCTTTATGATAAAGACCATCATAGCTCCTGGGCGTCGTATACTGTAACGACAATACCACCCCCAAGGCTACGCTCTCTCAACACATGTCGATACGGATTCCCATCCACGAATGTCCAGCTGGTAGGCTCGTACGCGGCGCTCAAGGTGTTGTACACAGGAATGGAGTAGTCATTCAAGACAGAAAAACCCTCCGCCTTTAACACCTGGATATCCGGCATCTTGAATACCAATTCACTAGAGCCCTGCGTTCTGCAGTTCACCACATGAATGTCATCGTTGGACTTCAATATACTGATCATCATAAGATAACTCCCGTGGTTAGATGTTATCTTATGACATAAAAAACAGTCTATTTGTAGAAGCAGTCAACACATCGGGGCTCGTACTTATCAGAGGATCCCACCTCTATTAGATCCATGCTAGATGACTTGCGATAAGTACGTCGAGCAACAGACCCGCAGGAGCACAAAGCAGAGAGCTTAATGACTTGGTCAGCCAAGCAAAGCAAGCGAGGCATAATGCCAAAAGGCTGGCCAAGAAAGTCTAAGTCTAGCCCAGCACACACTACCTTGCTACCTCGGCTCTGTATTGCCTGTATTGCCAGAATAAATGGGTCGGATAAGAACTGACACTCATCTATTAAAACAACAGAGGCACTCTTAGACAGACTAAGCAAGGCATCTACGCCAGTGGCGTCTGCCTTAATAGCAAAGGCGTTGCCTTTTGCGCCGGCATGACTAGCTATAGAGGTAGCGTCGTACCTGGTATCTATGGAAGGCTTGAACGATACCGTGAACTTGTCAGCTGTCTGAAGAAGATACGTGGTCTTACCCGCGTACATAGGTCCACAAACTACAGTCAGCAAGCCTCTTTTCACGTCTAGTCCCCTTTTAAGTTGCAGGTCTCTAATAACCCGGCTACTTTATCAAAGCCATGGCTAAAATAAAGAAAAACTCAGCAGTACCAAGAGCCCTCGGAGTACGAGGTATAGCTCTGTTCCCCTACATCTTCATAAAGGATGAGGGGGACGACGTAATCGTAAACCACGAGAGTATCCATATAGAGCAGCAGAAGGAGCTCTGGGTAATACCCTTCTATCTCTTGTATGTTCTCTTCTGGCTGCGAGGCCTGCGCCGCCTCGGGGACTCTCGTATGGCATACTATGATATTCCATTCGAGAAGGAAGCCTACTCCAATGCTGAGGATCTCTCATACCTAAAAAACAGAGAAAGACATGCGTGGAAGAAGTACGTCTAGAGGTGGTCCTGCATCTCCTCGTAGGGTACCCTTGACTCTTCCAGGTCTTTCTTTAGTTGGGATAGCAGGGCGTCGATACCTGCGTCCACAACGTCTCGCGTAGAAACGCCCTTGAACACTTGTATAGAGCGTCTCTTATAGAGAAGCTGGTAGGCAGCTAGCTCTTCTGCGTCTAGCTGTACGCCGTCATTTTTCAGGGCGCTGCAGGCGTCGTACATGGCAGACATCATAGTGTCCCTGAGAGCCTCGGCTGCCGCAAGCACGTCTAGGTACGCGCTCTTACCGACAGGACATAAATTAACACTGCCTGGACGCACTCGCAGAGCGTAGTCTCCGAAGGGCAGGATGTCCGTGTAATAGCCAGAAACACTCTCTGCTACTGGCTTATACTCGTCGCCTACTTTTTCGTAGAGAGTCTTACTCTTCGTCTGCGTAGAGGTCTTCATCTATATCGAACTCCTCCTTGAGCTTGTCAGACATAGGAGGCACCCACCCTTCCGCTCTTGTGTACTGGTGGGACTTGTGGTCTCCGTCTTTGTAGGTACCCGCAAAGGTACAGCCAGGCTCGTAGTACATAGCCTCAACAGAGAACCCAAGAGAGATCAGCTTCTCATAGCCCTCTATGGGCGGAGACCAGGGAGACTCAAAGCGGAACGTCAGGGTATTGCTGGTCAGGCAGTGCTTAGCAACCCCCTGCAGGGAAATATCCCACTTGATTCCCCAGTTGTGTATTCTCCAGCTGTACCAGTCCTTGTGACCGTACTTCTCAACGTAGTACTCGGGTGGCTTAGACTGAGGCTCTTCAAGTAGCTCTTCCGGACAAGGCCAAAGAGACCCAAAGAGACACCTGCCACCCACAACCGCGTTGTAGAGTTTCTCGAACATCCCCGGGTCGTCATGCCGGAGACTTACTTTGTTGCTACACCAATTCGGCATCTATCGGCTCGTCGACGTCGCTTTGGTCGTACCCAGTCAGGATCTCCGGCCTGTAGCGCCCTAGCTTCTCGGCCTTGCAGTCGCTACACACCCTACACAGAGGAATGCCCTGCGCGTCGTTAACCCACCATGAGGGCTCAGTGGACGGTATGCCGCCAACACAAGCGTGCTCTCTATTCATTAGACTCTCCTTCTTCCCCACAACGGTGACAAAACCAAGACCCATCAGAAGAGTTCTCCATGCCGTCGCTGTGGCAGCAGCCAGGGCAAGCTTTGCGACCCTTGCTACTAGCATGTACCATCTTAAACAGCTTGCTGGCCTCTCCTGCGTTACGGTCTACCTGCTCCCACGCATTCCTTGAGAGATTCTCTATCTTCTTTAGCTGCTCCCTCAGCTGGTTACGCTCGACCCGAACCGCAGCCAGCGCTAGCAACAGCGCGTCACGCGTCAGGTCCTCAGCCTCGGCTTGGGCGTACTCGGCTTCTATGAACTCGCACCGCTCGCATTTCACGCTCTAGTCTCCCTTGCCATGCACTGGTAGCATCTCCAGATGGACTGCCCCTCTAATGTGTTGGCAGCCCAGTTCCATTGGTGACCCGTCTCACTGGCAGCACAGTCCTCTCTTATCTTTTTCCAGAGGGGCTCGTACTTGGCTCGCACAGGGCGCAGAGCCACTTCAGAGTCTGCCGTCTCCTGTTCACGAAGGTCTATGACTCTCTGGGCTATGCTCATTGGACGCCTCCTTTAGTTGCCTGGCCCACCAGCGCAGCTGCCCTCTAGCGGATGGGGGCACAGATGCGAAGTCGCCATGAAATGGCACCTGCTGCCCGCCCTGCGGTCTGGTTGCGTAAGCCTCAGCGGCCTCTACTACCTCCACAAATCCTGCTATGCACTGCCGCATCTGATCCAGGTTGCGTTCAGCTTTTTCGGCGCGCAGCGTGAGGCCGTGCATCGTGTCGCGCCAATCGGCCTGTTCATGGGGCGCGGGGGCGCCGTT
>Ga0255086_1000537_pt1 | contig 12256 bp, 18 predicted proteins | sample Colum_Cont_RepC__FD_188438 | JGI IMG/M metagenome (GOLD analysis project Ga0255086, IMG submission 188438) | Freshwater microbial communities from Columbia River, Oregon, United States - Colum_Cont_RepC_8d | ecosystem: Environmental > Aquatic > Freshwater > River | place: USA: Oregon | collected... | reverse complement strand
GACCAAAGGCTTTTCGAGCGGGCAGGGCAGGAAATGCGCGAGCAGCTCGAACAGTTTTCCGCGCGTGGCCTCGGCGCGATCCGGTGCGGCGGCGCTGCTCTCGCCAGCGCCGAGAAAATCGAACACGGCCGGCAGCACGGCAGCGTGTTCCGGGTGCTCCAAGAGAAAGGTGCCGGCAATCAGCCGCCGGATTTCCGCCGGATTGCTGCGGCCGTTCAGCCCGAGCCTTGACAGCGCCAGCGTGCGCACCGGGTAGAGCGGCAGCGCATTGGCATAGGGCACGCCGGTGGCGCGATGCACCTCGAAGCCCGCCTCGCTGCAAAGAGCCGTGAACTCGTGGCAGAGCCGCGACTTGCCGATGCCGGCTTCGCCCACGACGGCGACCACCTGGCCTTCACCGCCGCGCGCTTTTTCGAGCGCAGCAAGTAGGCTGCCGATCTCTGCTTCGCGGCCGATGAATGGCGAGCCGCCACGCGCCAGTGAGCGGTCGAGCCGGGTACTGATGCTGCCCGTGCCTTCGAGGTCAAACACTTCGACGGCCTCGTCGAGGCCTTCCACCTGCATCTGGCCGAGGCTGCGCAGGGCGAAATAACCTTCCACCTGTCGAGCGGTGTCGCGGCTGAGATAGACATGGCCGGGTTCGCAGATGTGCTCCATGCGCGCTGCGAGGTTCACGGTGTGGCCCTGCGCGGTGTAGTCCATGCGCAGGTCGTCACCAATGGCCCCGACGATGACCTCGCCACTGTTCAAGCCCACGCGCAGGGTGAGGTTGAGGCCCTTCGTCAGGCGCAACTCGTCGGCAAAGCGACGCAGTTCTCGCTGCATTTCGAGCGCGGCGAAGCAGGCGCGCTGGGCGTGGTCTTCCAGCGCCAGTGGGGCGCCGAACAGGGCCATGATGCCGTCGCCAGTGTACTGGTTCACCGTGCCTTCATAGCGATGCACCGCGCTATTCAGCAGGCCAAAAAAGCGGTCGAGAATGCCGTGCCAGGCCTCGGCCCCCGCCTGCTGCGCCAAGCGGGTGGAACCCTTGATGTCGCAGAACAATACGGTCACGCGCTTTTTTTCGCCGCGCAGGGCGCTGCGTTGCTTGAGGATGCGCTCGGCCAGATGTTTCGGCGTGTAGCTCTGGCGCGCGGCTTGGGCATTGCCGCCATCCAGCCGCCCGCCGCACTGGTTGCAGAAGCGTGCGGCGTCCGGGTTCTCGGTAGCGCAGGTGGGGCAGGTGGTCATGATGGTACGTATCTCCTTTACGAATCATAGGCCGCGCCGTCTCTCGAAGCGCCGCTATAAAATCCGCCCCCCATGGCGCGCAACTCCCCCCCCAATCTCGAACCCGCACTGACCGAAGGGCTGAAATCGCTGGGGCTGCCCGTGGCCGCCGCAACGCGCCTGCTGGCTTTCCAGGCTGAGCTGGAAAAGTGGAACTTCACCTACAACCTCACCGCCATCCGTGACCCGGCCGAGATGGTGACGCGGCATCTGCTCGACTCGCTGGCAGTGCTGCCGCTGCTGCGGGGCAGGGTGCTTGATGTCGGTGCGGGCGCGGGGTTGCCCTGCATCCCGGCCGCGATCGTCGCCCCTGAGTTGCAGATCACAGGCCTCGACAGCAACGGCAAGAAGGCGCGATTCATGCGCCATGCGCAGCGCACGCTGGCGCTGAGCAATTTCGAGGTGATTGAAGGCCGCGTCGAAGAGGTGCCGCCCGGCAAGACCTACGACATCATCACCAGCCGCGCCTTCGCCAGCCTGGCTGATTTCTTCACCCTCACCCGGCATCTGTTGGCCCCTGATGGTCAGTGGGTGGCAATGAAGGGCAAACTAGATGCACAGGAACAGGCCGCCATCCCGGCGGATGTCGAGTTGGTCGAAGTGCGTGCCCTGCGCGTGCCGGGACTCCAAGAAGCGCGACACGCAGTGATCGCAAGGCCTAGAAAGTAATGACGAGAATCATCGCGGTCGCTAATCAGAAAGGCGGGGTCGGCAAGACCACCACCTCCGTCAATCTCGCCGCCAGCCTTGCTGCCGCCAAGCGGCGCGTGCTGCTGGTCGATCTCGACTCTCAGGGCAACGCCACGATGGGGCTCGGCGTGGACAAGAACGCGCTGACGCTCACCGTGCGCGATGTGCTGCTGGAAAAATCCACGCCGCAGGCGGCGATCCAGCATCTGAGTGCGCTCAATCTCTGGCTGCTGCCCGCCAACCTGGATGCGACTGAAGCCGAGATCAAACTGCGCGAATTACCAGTGGGCGACTTTGCATTGAAAGGTGCACTGGCCGAAGTGGCTGATCAATACGACTACATCCTGCTCGATTGCCCCCCCGCACTCAGCAAGCTCACGGTGAATGCGCTGGTGGCTGCCGATGGCGTGCTGATCCCCATGCAGTGCGAGTACTACGCGCTGGAGGGGCTGGCCGCACTCACCGACACCATTGGCAAGATCCGCAAGGTGATCAATCCGCGCCTCGATATCGAGGGCATCCTGCGCACCATGTTCGACCCGCGCAACAATCTGGCCAACGACGTGTCGGCGCAGCTCACCCAGCACTACGGCGACAAGGTGTATCGCACCCTGATCCCACGCAATGTGCGTCTGGCTGAAGCCCCCAGCTTTGGCCAGCCCATCATCGCCTACGATGCCCAGTCCTCCGGGGCTCGCGCCTATCTCGCACTGGCTGGCGAGGTGCTGCGTCGGCATGATGGCGGCCAGCTCAAGCTGGCTTAGGACAAGACATGTCGACCAAAAAGCGTGGTTTGGGACGCGGCCTCGATGCCCTGCTGGGCAGCAACGTGCCGTCCACTGAAGCAGAACCCAGTGATTTGCTCAAGGAACTGCCACTGGCGGAGCTGAGCCCCGGCAAGCACCAGCCGCGCCGCCACTTTGATGAGGCGGCGCTAGCGGAGCTGACGGAGTCGATCAAGGCGCAAGGGGTGGTGCAGCCCATTGTGGTGCGGCCGATCGCGGCTGATCGCTACGAGATCGTGGCAGGTGAACGCCGCTGGCGCGCGGCGCAGGCGGCGGGGCTGACCAGCATCCCGGCAATCATCCGTCAGCTCGACGAGCGTTCGGCGATGGCGATTGCGCTGGTGGAGAACATCCAGCGCGCCGACCTGAATGCACTGGAAGAAGCCGAGGCGCTGAAAAAGCTCATCGATGAATGCGGGCTGACGCACGAAGCCTGTGCGACGGCGGTGGGCAAGTCGCGCGCGGCGGTGAGCAATCTCTTGCGGCTGACTGATCTTGAACCGGAGCCGCAAGCCTTGCTGCGCACAGGGCAGCTGTCGTTTGGTCACGCCAAGGTGTTGCTGGGCGTGAGCGGCGCAAGGCAGGTGCAGCTTGCCAAGCTGGTGGTGCAGCAGCAGCTTTCGGTGCGTCAGCTTGAAGCGCTGGTGCATGCTGACCCGAAAGCGGTCGCGAAAAAATCCACGACTGCGGCGCCGCTGGAAGCTGAGCTGTCCCGGAAATGGGGCCTAGGCGTGAAGCTGCGGCAAAGCGAGAAGGGGGCAGGCACCCTGACGCTCGCCTTCAAGAACAAGACCGATCTCGACCGCGTACTTGCGGCATTGCGCTGAGGGATGCCCCTGATGAAAACCGCGCTCATCACAGGTGCCTCCACGGGCATCGGTGCAACTTTTGCTGAAGTGCTGGCCAAGCGCGGTTATGCGCTCATTCTGGTCGCGCGCAGCAGGGACAAGCTCGATGCACTCGCCGCCAGGCTTAGCGCGGAGACTGGCTGCAAGGCCGTCGTGATTGCGACTGACCTTGTCCTGCCGAACAGCGGCGCAGCACTGGCGCAGAAAGTCGCTAGCCTCCAGCTCAATGTGGATCTGCTGGTTAACAACGCAGGCTTTGGTTCGGCAGGCGCCTTTGCGCGGCAGAGTCCTGAGCGAGATGCGCAGATGATCGCGCTCAACTGCGCCACGGTGGTGGATCTCGCGCATGCTTTTTTGCCGGCGATGCTGGAGCGCGGCAGTGGCGGCATTCTCAATGTGGCTTCTGTCGGAGCATTTCAGCCTCTGCCCTACATGACGATTTACGGCGCAACCAAGGCGTTTGTGCTGTCATTTACTGAAGGTCTGTGGGCTGAGATGCGTGGCACGGGCGTGAAAGTCAGCGCGCTCTGCCCGGGACCGGTTGACACCCCTTTCTTCGGGAGCAAGAGGTCGCAGGTTCGAATCCTGTCGCCCCGACCAATTCCTAAGACGCATCTCCCAGCGTCTTTTTTGATCGGGCGTTTTCGCTTGATCGCGCAGCGCTTCGACAGCCGCGCGCACGGGATCAACTCCGATGTAATCGGCGCAGGCCGCTACAAACTCAGGCGAAGCGGGGCTTCGCCCGTGCTTTATCAAGCTGATGTATCCGATGGTGACATCGAGTTCCGCAGCCAATGCTGTTGCGGTTCCAGCTTTTTTCAGCGCCACTTCCATGTAGTTCATAAATCGCCCTCGGCAGGTTTCGCGGCGATTTTATAGCGATGCTTTACTTTTAGTTTTAGTAAAGCTATAAATAGCTCACCTATAGCAACGCTATAAATGAGCGAACAGCCATGACCCAAGTCGATCTTGCCCAGCTACAACCCGCGATAGAGACCGCCTTAAACGTCGGTGCTTTTCTAGGCTTTTTAGTTGGTCTTCTCACAGCATCTTTCGCGCGTCGTGCTGTGTGGTTTGTGACTGACTGGCTCGACGCGCGCGACGCGCGTCGCGCGTCATTGGCGCCAGCCAATGGCGTGAAGTCTTTTCGTGAGGACGTGCAATGAGTCCGGAATGGGAAGACTCCGCAGAAGCGGCCATGTGTGTCGAGTGTGGCCGTCACACCTACAACCTTGAATATATCGAACCGCCGACCTGCAAGGACTGCGTAAGGGCTGCTGAGATTGCGGACGAAGACGGCGACGAAGACGGGGAGTGTGACTAATGCCCCGCTCAGCCCGTGTCCACCCGCTAGTCGGCGCACTCAAGACTTACAAAGAGCAGCGCCGCAATTCTTTCGTAGTCGAAAGTGAAATCCGCGCCCTCGGCTCGTTTCATGACAAGAACCACCGCTTTGACGCTACGATCACGATCAGCCGCGCCGATTGGGATTTACTCGAACAAGGCCGTAGTGATTTCGTTCATCTGGGCTTTTGCGGCGGTCACGCAATCAAGATCAACGGGTGTTCGGTCTAGTGGCAGGCCGCGCAGACATGCCGCCAGCGGCGTCGTTCCATCACTGGAACAAGCCGAACAGCGCCAAGCGTGCAAAGTGCAAATGGTGCCGCGTGGAGCGTATCCCGGCGACTATTCGTGCTGACAGGTTTGTTTACGAAATGCCGGACGGCAGCAGGTCAAAGACAAGGCCGGACTGTCTGCGCGAGCGGACAGGACTGACCCGCCAACGCGCTGACATCTCTTTATCCAGCGCAGCAGGCAAGCGCCAAGCGCAACCCGCCAAACGTGGTCATCTTCATATTCGATGCCGCCTTGATTTGATCGAGTCCTTCCGCGCTATGTCTGACGAACTCGGCATAACGCACACGGTAATGATTGAAGCCGTGATTAAGGGGCTTCAAGACAAACTGCCACAGATGCGCGCCGAGCTAATAGCGCAGGCAGGCGGCATCCAATGATCGACTGGGTAAACGCCTTGCTCCCCTACCCTCACACAGAGCGCATCCACGACGGCGCTGTTGTGCTTTTCAACGCGGAAGGCGAAGCCGTCCGCACGACCATGAAAAAGGCGCTCAAGCGCGGGTCATTCGATAACGCGGTAGCCGTGCAATCCAGCACCGCTAAAGATCACGTCCGGGCCGATGGCTCATGGACCCATATATGGGTCAGCGGCAGCCCCAAGCCGCTTCAAGGTCACAACCTTTTTGGCACCGAAAGCCCGATCGAGTTGGCCGCAATGCTCGGTCGCTTAGCACTAGAAAAAGACGGCCGCACCGTCGATCCCTTTACTTTTCAACGCTGGTTATCCGGCCGCGATGTGAAGCTCACACGAGTAGACATTACACACATGCTCGATACGGGCTCAGAGACAAACGCCGCCGCATGGATGGCCGCAGCAAAAGAACAGGTCTCCATCAAGCATCGCCCCAACTGCAAGTCAGATGAAGGGACTATTTATTTCGGCAAGAAGTCCAAACGCTGGGCCTTGAAGCTTTACCAAAAGTTCACCGAACTGACCTGCTCCAACAAAAAGCACCGTCTCCCCGAAGAAATCGAACATCGTCAAGCGTTGCTCGATTACGCGCAGGGAACCGTTCGCGCTGAGCTTGTCCTGCACTCGATGCAGCTTAAAAAGATGGGCCTTCAAGACGGCCGCACATGGGCAGAGAAGCCCGTCAACAGCTTCGATATTTGGAGCGAATACATGAAGAAAGTCGAACTAAGCGGAAACGTCCGCCTGCACCCGAACGTAATCGAGAAGCTGCCCCGCTCCCTGCGCGGCACATACGCCATGTGGAGCAATGGCGACAACGTAAAAAAGATTCTCGTGACCAAGAACTCCGCAGGCGTAGAGAACCGCATGACGTTCTACCGCCACCGCAAAGGCTTGCTTGCTTTCGGTATCGACATTTCGAAACCGAAAGTTCAGGGCAATAACGTTGTTCCGATTCTTCGGGTCATCGAGGCCCGCCCGAAGGCTATCCCAGAGTGGGCCATCAACACGCCGTTGCTCGCACGCGCGGCATAAGGAAAAAATCATGTCAATTAAAATCGAAGTGAAGGGCTCTGAGGTCAACGTGGTGCGCGGCAAGCATGGCGCGAACGAAGGTAAGACGTTTCGCATTCCGCAGCTTGTCGGCTATGCGCAGACTATCGGCGAGCGCCACCCGCAGCCTGTGATTCTTCGCATCCCCGCCCCGCGCGATAAGGACGACAAACGCGGCCACTACGAGCCGGGCAAGTATCGCGTGTCCGCCGATAGTTTCTACGTCGGCAACCGCGAATTGCGCCTGCGCGAACACCTCGTCTTGCTGCCAGAGGATGCCCCCGCTTCTAAGTGTGTTCTACGCCTCACGGTTCACGGTACGAAGTCCGCGAAGTGTAAGGACGGAACGCTGGTAACAGTCTTGGATTGCGATGCGCACATCCCCTCCGAAAGCTATCCGGTGTCCTGCTACGTCGAACCGCAGCACGAAGGCATCCAGCCCGGCGAATACTTCGTCTCCCCTGAGAGTTTCCAAGTCGAAAATCGGAATATCCGCCTCATTGCCAAGCCGGTTCTTCACTCTGCGACCGCTGCGGCTAAGGCTGCCTAATGCTCTATTCCTTCGCCTTGAACGGGATTCTCTGCGTGACGTTCGGCTTCTTGCTGGGCGTCCATTTGGAACAGATCGTTAAGGGGTAGACGATGGCAACAACAATTGTTTGGACGTGCGATGGTGGGAACGGCTCTCATGTCAGCGAGGGACTGGCGAGCACGCGCCAGCACCCGACATGCCAAACGGGTCAAGGCGCATTCATTTCAATCGAAATCCCTGATCCGCCGTTCCAGCTTTCCGATCTCGATAGCGAAACCATCACACATGCGGCGGGGGCTGGCTTCATCGTAATGGCCGTGCCCCTCGCGGCAATCCTGGGCGGCAAGTTGATTTTGCGAGCCTTCACGAATCGGGGATAGCCCCGACCTGCGCGAACGCTTGGGCAATGGCGCGCAGCAATTCAAGCCCCTAGCAAGGAGTCACAACGATGGATTACACCGTCATCACCGAAGCCGCGACCTGGACCGAAGCCATCACCGAAATTGGCCTCGTCTTCGGCGCTGTTGCGCTCGTCTACGCCGCCCTTCGCGGCGGCCGTGCCGTTCTCAAGGCTTTCGGCGCGTAAAGGAGAGAGGGTCCGGGCAGGGGTCGCCATCGGCGCCCCCTCCCGGGCCCTCGAACCCATGGGGATACTTACTGCTGTAGCAGACAAGTTCGACGTGACCTTCGCGCAGGCCGTCGTCGCCATCGGCCTGATATTCGGCGCATACGCGGCTGTTCTCGCGGCAATCGTGGGCGGTAAACGAGTCCTAGCCGCGCTTGGTGAATACGCAGACAACCGCGCCAAATACAGAGAAGCCCATCGCGGCTACGCCGAACAGCGCATTTACGCCGGGGCATCGGATGAAGAACTCGAAGAAATCAAGCGAGACCACTTAGAGGCTGGCGGAGACCCCGCAGACCTCCCAGAGAACATCCCGCATACGAGAGAAAGCGGGCGCGCCTACACATACAACGATGCGGAAACTTTCGAAGACGAAAACGGCGATATCTGGGACTGGAAAGGCTCTCTAAAAAACAAGCGTGACCCTGATACCGGGGAGCTTCTTTTCTAATGGAACACCTCTATTACTGGACATTTTTTGTAGCGGGAATGTCGGTTGCTTGGTATGCCTTCTATGATCTCTAAATCGACGCTTCGGTATATGGCCGTGCGTATCGGTATCGGTCTCCTAATCGGCATCGGCATGTTCTATTTCCGAGAGGCCCACGCCGCCACGCAGTGCACCCCGTCAGCGGCACAAGCGCCAAGCGGTCCTTGGTCTGCTTATCCTTCACCCGGCCCCGGCAATCAAAATACCTACTGCCCCCACAGTTGGGCGGGAACCGGTCAGTGCATTCAGGGCAGCACTCCGCGCACTTACACCACACCGCAGGCCGCTGCCAACGGATGGGCGGACTCTCGCGGCCATCCGCAGTGGTCTGAGGACAAGGACGCAGGCGCGAACGTCGTCAAAGGCCGCACAAGCACCTGCGCATCAACAGGTGACTTCAACCGCATCGTCAGAATCGAAACAACGCTCTCCTGCCCTGGTGGCGCGCAAGCCGTCAATGGCCAATGCCCCACGCCATGCCCGACCGCTGGCACACGCGCATATCACTACTTCACCAGCGAGCCCACGTTCGAAAGCTGCGACAACCTCTGTGGTTACACCGCCGTCACCGGCCCTGACGCGCACCGCTTCACGGTCGATGACACAACTACTCAATCGGCGCTCTATGAGTCCACCGGCAACGCCTGCACTGCCACCGTCCAGAGGCCCGACCCTGTAGACCCTCCAAACCCCTGTAAGGTTGTGCAAGGGAACACCGTCTGCACGCTGGAAGATGAGCCCCTGTGCATCACCATCAACGGCAACAAGGTCTGCACCAGCAACAACACCGCCGGTTTCTGCACAACTGCGGAATGCCAGACACTGGCCGCAGCACTCAAGTTGCCCGACAACACCGTTGTCAGCACGCCCGATGCTGTAGGCGCGCCGCTGCCGTATGGCAGCCAGACGCAGGCGCGCCCCGCTGACGCAACGATCCCCACCACCTCGCGCACCGGCCCGCCCACTGGCACACCCGGCGCGAACATCACCATCTCGCCCATGCTCGTTCACAGCCCCTCGACGGTCGCGGGCTCCTGCACCGGTCCATGCGCGCCGGGTGAGGTCCCTGGAACTGATCCCGACGACGAAGGCGCATCAGGCGGTGACGGAGAGGGAGAAGGCGAGGAGGAAGGCCAAGACGAAGGCACGTTCACGGGCGCGGATTTTGGTGAAGCTCCGACCTTCTCAGAGTCCTTCTCGACGTTCAGCGGGGCGGTAAATGGCTCTCCGGTTGTTCAGGCTGCAAACGGCGTGGCGTCGGCTCTGGCCATTGGTGCGGGCCAGTGTCCTCGCCCTCAGATGACGCTCTTCAGCCGGCAAATAGTGATCGATATCCATTGCGATGTAGTAGAGCAAAACAAGGCGCTACTTCAGGCGGCGAGCATTTTTGCTGCGGCGGTTTTTGCCGTGATGCTGTTCCTCAAGGCCTGACCTATGGGCGACCTACTGACAGATTTCGGGCAGTGGCTGCTAGACCTGCTGCTGTTCATTCCCCGCAAGATTTGGCAGCTGTTCTTGGAGGGCGCGGCGGCGGTTTTGAACGCGCTTCCCGTTCCCGAAGCATTCGCAAGGGTTAGCTCGGGCGGCTCGTCTCTTGCGGGTTCCGTGGTCTGGTTTCTCGACATATTCGCAGCGGGCACATGCTTTTCGATCATCATCGGGGCCGCTGTGGCGCGTTTCTTACTCCGCCGCATCCCCGGCATCGGCTGAGCCATGACCATATCCGCCTACGTGGGCAAGCCCGGCCACGGCAAGAGCTACGGCGTAATCGAGAACGTAGTGATCCCAGCGTTTAAGCTGGGCCGTCACGTCATTACGAACATTCCCCTCAACGGCGCACTGATCAAGGCCGCGTATCCAGACGCGACGTTTGATCAGATAGACGCCGCAGAAACCGCGCCAGAGGCGTGGCTTTCGAGATCGAAAAACGGCGCGGTATTCGTGATAGACGAAGCATGGCGGTTCTGGCCTTCGGGGGTCACGGTTGATCAAATACCGAAGGCCGAAAGGTCTTTTTTTGCTGAGCACCGCCACCGCACAAACGACGCAGGACATGAAACCGATATCGTTCTTGTCGTTCAAGACCTGGGCTTTATCTGCGCTTTCGTGCGCCAGCTGGTCGAAGTCACCTATCTTGTCAAAAAGCACTGGGCGACGGGCTTTAACAAGCGTTTCAAGGTGGTCATCTACGGCGGGGCGGTGACAGGGAACCGTCCCCCGCAAGACATGATCGTCAGGGCGATTGAGGGGCGGTATAAGCCGCTGATTTATGAGTTTTACAAGAGTCACACGCAATCAAGCAGTCAGTCGATTGCGGGGAAGGAAGTCAGGGTAGACGGGCGCGGCAATGTCTGGCGCAGCAAAGAGGTTGTTTTCGGCGCAATAGCGATGCTCGTGGCTCCATTCGTCGCTTATTACGCGTGGTCAGGTTTGGCCGACGGCTTCGGCGGCGCGAAGCCAGAGCAAACGACGACGAAGCCCAAACCGTCGAAGGTGGATGCTCCGAAGCCGGAGATTCAACCGGTTGTCGCCGCGCCTGCTGTCGCGCCTACAGAGCCAGCTCCACCGGCACCAGCACCGGCACAGCGCGGGGACACTGATTTACAGATTGCGGGCCAGTGGCGCGTTGCTGGTGTCATGCTCCGCAGCGATGGCACTGGCGTAGCGATTCTTCGGTCATCGTCTGCCACGCGCAGGATTGCGATCGAAGATCATTGTCGCAAGGTTCTTCCCGACCTCGATTTGGTCTGTGATGTAGACGGTCAGCGCATCACCTACTGGTCTGGCACCACGGGCGCGTTCGGGTCAGCGGCGATTACCGACACGGCGCTCAAGCCCCAATAAAAAAGCCCCGCATCAGCGGGGCAATGCTCTATCGAGCAACCACGTTACTTTTTGGCAATGCCGTAGGACTGGAAGAACTTCTCCGCGTCACGCATCGTCTTGAACGTCAGTTCGACGTGAGTGTTCCCGCTCTCCGCATCCACCTGGACCAAGTTCATTAGCGTTTTGATCTTCGCAATCGTCGCCTGCTCCGATATGACGCGCTCGAGCGCCTGCTTGTCGGTCATCTCGCCCGCTTCTTCGGTCGCCTCGCCTTCCTCTCCCTCTCCTTCTTCTGGCTCTCCTAGCTCAAGGTTCTCTTGCTTCCCGCCAACGATTCCTTTGGCATGCTCATACAGCTCTTCCATGTTCGTGTAGTCCCCGAAGTATTCGGGGTCTTCGCCCCTCGCTGCGATCTTGCGAGCGGCCTTCATGATTGTTGCGAACTTGGAGACATAGGTCGCACTGCGACCGATGGCGGCGGCAAGCTCTTTCTGCTTCATCTCCGTCAGCGCCTTGGCGATGGCCTGCGCCTGCTCGAACGGCGTCAGGTCCACGCGCTGGGTGTTCTCCACCAGGGCAAGGATGATCCCGTTACCCTCCACCTCTCGCACTATGCACGGCACATGCTCAAGCACGCCTTCTGCCGCCATCAGGCGGCGGTGTCCCGCCATCACCTCATAGATGCTGTTCCCGTGTTCGTCCTGCTGATCGCTGTATCGAACGATCAGCGGCTCAATGATGCCGTGCGCCTCGATGCTGCGGCCTAGGTCTTCTAGCTCCTGGTCACGCGCAAAGCTGCGCGGGTTCGCCTCGTTCGCTTTCAGCTGTTTGATTGCGATCTCGCGAAAACCGTATTCCTTCTTAACTTTCATGATCGAAACTCCTTAACGTGGTTGGTCTTGGTGCCGTGCGAAGAACGGCGTGCTGTGCTGCGTGCTGTTTCTTCTCCCCACCCCCTGCGGCCCGGCGGCCGCAACGCGGCCGGGCAACTGCGCCGAAGGCGCACGCTTTTTGCCGCAACGCGGCCGCTTTTCCGCTGTTAGAATCCCAGCATAATCAATCAGATGCGGGGCACATCTGTGAAGTGG
>Ga0255086_1000535_pt1 | contig 12275 bp, 11 predicted proteins | sample Colum_Cont_RepC__FD_188438 | JGI IMG/M metagenome (GOLD analysis project Ga0255086, IMG submission 188438) | Freshwater microbial communities from Columbia River, Oregon, United States - Colum_Cont_RepC_8d | ecosystem: Environmental > Aquatic > Freshwater > River | place: USA: Oregon | collected... | reverse complement strand
CCCATGAAGTGCAGCTCGGCATCCGGCAGCAACACCCAAAGCGCGGCGGCGGCAAACAGCAGGTCGAGTGCCGAGACGCCCACTTGGGTCAGCGCCAGCCGGGTGTTGGGCAGGGTCATGCTCTTGCCGAACATCACCAGCGGCCGACCACGCGAGCAGAGAAAAATCACCCAGCTGATGAAAGCAAGGGTGAACAGGCCGACGCCGTGCATCACCCACGCGGGCACGCCGAGTGCGGCCTCGGCGCGATCGGCCCCCCAGAGCAGGCCAATGGCGCCGATGAAAGTGATGCCCATGCCGAAGCCGGCGGAGATGAAAGCCATGAGTTGGGCAACTTGCAGCGGCTCCATGCCCACCGCGCCATACACGCGTAGCCGCACCGCGCCGCCCGTGAGCACGCCCATGCCGACGGTGTTGCCCATCGCATATCCGGCGAACGAGCCCATGGCCACTGTCCGCCACGGCAGCTTGATGCCGAGATAGTGCAGGCCGGAGAGGTCATAGCCTGCGAGTGCGACAAAGCTGAGTAAGGTGAACAGGCCCGCCAGCAGCAGCGCGCTGGCCGGTGTGGCGTGGATCTGCGCGAGCACGTCGCGGTAGCTGATTTCGGCCGTCAGCTCGCGCAGCGCCAGCAGCGCCACGCCCAGCAGCAGCAGGGCGACCAGCGCCGGCAGCCAGGGGCGCGCACGCTGGTAGAGGTTTTTGAGAGACGCAGGCATCTGGGCAGCAGCTGGCAGGCGGACGGCTAGTTTAGGGTGCGGCAGATCAAGTCACAGCCGGACGCCTTGGCGGCCGAATGCAGCCGCAAAGATCTGATGGACTGGAGTTGACATGTTGTAATCTTGGGCTGCCCGTGATCTTCCCCACCGCCGCCCCGGCATGTCCAAAAAACTCATCGCCAGCCGCTTGAAAGATCTGGATCGCGCCAGTGACTACCGCGAATGGCGCGAGATCTCGCTGGAGCTGGATCGACTCGAAGGGGCCGATGCTTGGAAACAGGACGAGACCAGCGACGATTACGACTACCTGCTGATCCGCGAACGCCTGCACCTGATGCGCGAGCTGCGCCGGCGCGGCAATGTCCGCGAGCTGACCTTTCATCTGGCCGAGGGCCTGCACGGCAACCTCGCCAACACCAGCAACCCGCTGCTCTACGGCCATGCCCGCATCGGCACCAAGCGGCTGATCGAGGAGTACGTCGACGAGGCCGCGCGCTGCCTTGACTACATCTGTGTCGGCGAGTTCAAGGATTTCGGCGACGACGAGAAGGTGCTGTTCTTCAAGCGCACGGGCGCCTCGTTCGGACGCTCGGCGCTATTGCTGTCGGGCGGGGCGACGCTGGGCATGTTCCACCTCGGCGTGATCAAGGCGCTGTGGCAGAACAATCTGCTGCCGCGTGTCATCTCCGGCTCCTCTGCCGGTTCGATCATCGCTGCGATGACCTGCACCCGCACCGATGCCGAGCTGCCGGCACTGTTCGACCCCAACAGTCTCAACCTCGCAGCGTTCCAGCGGGTCAGCTTCGTGAAGATGATCAAGGGCGCGACGCTGATGGACTCGGCGCATCTCGCTGCATGCCTCAACGCCAACGTCGGCGACGAGAGTTTCATCCAGGCTTTCGAGCGCACGCGGCGCATTCTGGGCGTGACGGTGTCGCCGGCCGAGCTCAACCAGCAGCCGCGTCTGCTCAACTACCTCACCGCGCCCAACGTGCTGATCAAGAAGGCCGTGCAGGCCAGCTGCGCGATCCCCGGCGTGTTCGAGCCGGTGATGCTCGAAGCGCGTGATTTCAGCGGCGAGGTGCTGCCCTACATGCGCAGCAAGCTGTGGGTGGATGGCTCGCTGGCCAACGACCTGCCGCTGCTGCGGCTCGCACGCCTGCATAACGTCAACCACTACATCGTCAGCCAGACCAACCCGCATGTCGTGCCGTTCTTGCAGGACAACGTGCGGCGCAGCAAAGGCTTGGGCAATCTCGCCAGCGATCTGGTGAAAGTCGCCGGGCGCGATGTGGTGAAAGTGGCGCGCGAGCACCTCAACCATTACGCCGCAGGCCGGGTGGTGGACAAGCTCAACGACATCCTCCAGCAACGCTACTCCGGCGATGTGACGATCTTCCCGCAGCAGTCGCCGCGCCAGCTGATGGGCATGCTGGCCAATCCCTCGGCGGTGGATATCGCCAACTACATCCGCGAAGGCGAGCGCGCCACCTGGCCCCGGCTGGAGCGCATCCGCATGCAGACGCGCATCTCGCGCTCGTTCGAGGACTGTCTGCAATGGCTGAAGGAGCGTGCCGAAGAGCGCCAGATCGCACGGCTCAGGCCCAAGTTCAGGGGCTTGCGGCAGGCTGTTTCCAGCGCAGCAGCGCATCTATCGAGTTAAGCTGTACCCAGCGGTGGCGGACAGGAAGTCCGCACCGGTCGTTCACAAACAAGGATCGTTCGCGATGAATACCAGTACAGCGTTGAAGGAGCTCATCCCCGTCACCTCGCGCGGCGCGGCCACCCGCAGAAAGTTGCTGAGCTCGGCAGAGATCGAGTTCGGAACCAAGGGTTTTCCAGCCGCTTCGGTGAGTTCGATCACCCAGCGCGCCGATGTAGGCCAGGGCACGTTCTACCTATACTTTCACAGCAAGGAAGAAGTGTTCGCCACGCTGGTGCGCGAGCTAGGCCAGCAGCAGCGCCTGCTGATTTCGGCCGTGGCCACCAAACCCACCGTGAAAAATGACGGCGCGGCCTTGCTGGCGAAGGCCCTGCTCGATTCGATTGCCGACAACCCTGGTCGCTATCGCCTCCTACGCGAGGCGCAGTTCATGGATGAGCCTGTGTTCCGCGAGACCCACGCGCAATTGTTTGCAGCAGTCGCCCAAGTGCTGGTGGCCGCAGGTGCTGCCAGTGCTACCGAAGCACCGCTGAAGGCCGCCGCCCTGGTGGGTGCGGCCGAACAGATCGCCTTGCAGCAATGCCTGTGGGCCGATGTGCAGCCCAACAAGGCGATGGTGGCGGCGGTGCTGCGCAGCTAGGCTTGGCGTCTAAAGCAGCGTGCCGCTGGTAAACACCGCAAAGCCCCCCAGCAGCACCAGCAGCGCGCGGGCTTGCATGCGCAGCACCTCGCGCAGGGCTGCATCGAGACTGGCGGCGACGACACTGCCGCCATCTTCTTCCTGCATCGACAGGGCACTGGCCGAGACCTCGGCCAGCACCGCCCAGCTGTGGCTACGCCAGGCTTCGGTGTAGTGCAGCTCGCCAATCTTGCGCCAGGTGTCGAGTGCGTCATCCATGCTGCCGGCGAGTGCAAACAGGCCGGCGGCGATGCGCGCGGGTAGCCAGGCTAGCAGGCCGTGTAGCTGATCAGCCGCCTGCTGGGTATTGCTGCCAAAGCCGTGCTGTTCCAGCAGTTGCGGCAGGCGGCTGGCGATGCGATAGGCAACGGCGGCTGCCGGGCCGAGCGCCATGAACCAGAGCAGCACGCCGAACAAGCGCTCGTGAGACTGGATGAACAGCGCACCGAGCAGGCTGCGATGACTTTCGTCTGGCGAGGGGCCACTTTGCAGGCTGCGGCTGAGGCGCTCGACCTCCGCCACATCGCCACGTGCGCGGGCGGACATCAGGCGCTGCACGTCGTCGCTGAGGTCGCGTGGGCCGAGGCAGAAGAACAGCAGCAATCCGCCAAAGACCACCTGTGCGATGGCCCCGCTGAGCAGTTGGTCGAGTGCCAAGGTGAGCGCGACGGCGACCATCGTCAGCAGCCAGGGCAGGGCAGGGTGGTCGGCGACCGCGCCGAGCTTGCGCACGCCGCGCAGCAGACCGGCGAGCACGCGCGATTCGCCCAGTGCGGTGCCGTGCGGAAACATCCGCTCGGCGGCGAGTGCGAAGACGATGGCGAGAAAGTTCATGCCGCTACAGTGCCGCGCGCAGGCGCAGCCAGTCAAAGTGCGGGCCGGGGTCGGTCTTGCGACCTGGGGCAATGCTGCTGTGGCCGACGATGCGCTTGGGCGTGATCTTGAGATATACCTTGAGAATGGCCCTGGTGAGGGCGATCAGGGTTTCGTACTGGGCGTCGGTGAAGGGCGCATCGTCAGTGCCTTCCAGCTCGATGCCGATGGAGAAATCGTTGCAGCGATTGCGCCCCTCAAAGTGGCTCTCGCCCGCATGCCAGGCGCGCTGCGTGGTGGGCACGTACTGGGTGACGCGGCCATCGCGAAAGATGCAGGCATGCGCGGAGACCCTGAGATGTGCGATGCCTGCGAAATACGGATGCGCGGCAGCATCGAGCCGCCCCAGAAACAGGTCATCGATATAGCGCCCGCCAAACTCGCCCGGCGGCAGCGAGATGTTGTGGATCACCAGCAGAGAGACTTCGTCAGTGGGCCGCGCATCAAAATGCGGCGATGCAAGCTGCTCGGCGTTGGACCACAATCCGGTGGCGGTATCGAGCCACGACAATGTCTGACTCTGCTTGGAACTTTGTGACTCTGTCCGGCTCATAGCAGTGTGTTGCCCCGTAGACTCTGCACACCACAGCAACTGAAGTTCATGGCGTTCATGCTCATCCGCTTCTCTGCGTTCTGCTGCACTGTCCGTCCCGCCTTTCGTATTGCGGCCTTGTCTTTTCTGGGACTCGCCGTGAATGCCTGTGCGGCTCAGCCCGTGACAACCACCAAGGCCACCACCATGCCGCTAGCGACATTGAGCTTCACCGCTACACCGCTGGTTACCACCCTTGCCGAAGAGGCCGCGAATGCAGCGGCCGATCAGGATTTCCCCGATGCGCCGCTGCCGTATCGCAAGCATATCTTGGCCAATGGCCTAACGCTCTTGGTGCACGAAGACCACAAGGCACCGCTGGTGTCGGTGCAGGTCTGGTACCACGTGGGCAGCAAGGATGAAGAGCCGGGCAAGACCGGCTTCGCACATCTGTTCGAGCACCTGATGTTCAACGGCTCGGAGCATCACGACGAAGAGTTTTTCCGCCCGCTCGAAAGCGCTGGGGCCAGCGACATCAACGGCACCACCAATGTCGATCGCACCAACTTCTACGAGACGGTGCCGACCGGCGCGCTGGACTTGGCCCTGTGGCTGGAATCAGACCGCATGGGCAACCTGCTGCCCGCCGTGACGCAGGCCAAGCTCGACGAGCAGCGCGGCGTGGTCAAAAACGAAAAGCGCCAGCGCGAAGCCGCACCCTATGCGCGGGCCGATGAGTTGATCACGCAGAACAGCTACCCCGCAGGCCACCCGTATTCTTGGACGACCATCGGCTCGATGGAAGATCTCGATCGCGCCAGCCTCGATGACGTGCGGGCCTGGTTCAAGAAGTACTACGGGCCGAACAACGCCACACTGGTGATTGCCGGCGACATCACGGTAGAGGCCGCCATCGCCAAGGCCGAGCACTACTTTGGCGGCATCGCACCGGCACCCGGCGTGGCACGCCGCGCGCAATGGATCGCCGAGTTCAATGAGTCGCGCCGCATCGAGCTGCGCGACCGCGTGACGCAATCGCGCATCTACCGCCTGTGGAATGTGCCGCGTCGCGGCAGCGAGCAGGCTCTGCTGTTGAGCTTTGCCGCCGAGCTGTTGGCAGGCGACAAAGCCAGCCGCCTGTATCAGCGCCTCGTCACCAAAGAGGCGCTCGCCACCAGCGTGCAGGCCGATGTCGATGCCAACGAACTCGGCTCGCAGTTTGGCCTCATCGTCACCATCAAGCCCGGTGTCGATGTGGCGAAAGTCGAAGCGGTGCTCGATGAGGAAATCGCGGCTTTTCTGAAAACGCCCAGTGCCGATGCCGATGTGCAGCGCCGCAAGACGGCGTACTACGTGTCGCGTCTCGCAGGCCGCGAGAGCATTGCCGCCAAGGCGGCGGAGCTGGCCAGCTGCCAGTTGTTCGAGGGTGCGCCGGAGGCCTGCGAACGTGCCTGGATCACTATCCGCGATGCCACACCCAAAGCCATCCAGGCCGCCGCACAACGCTGGCTGACGCCCAATCATCTGACGCTCACCGTGCGGCCGGAGCTGGATTTGAAGGCGGCAACGACTGCAAAGGTGGATCGCAAGCAGCTGCCTGCCGTCGGAGAGCCTGCTGGCATCCAGCTTCCCGCACTGACACGCTTCACCCTCAAGAACGGCATCGAAGTCTTGCTGGCCGAGCGTCACGAAGTGCCGCTGGTGAATCTCGAAATCTTCTGGCCTTACGGCACCGCCGCACAGCCCGGCGCGGGTCAGTTCGAGATGCTGATGGGCATGCTCAGCGAGGGCGCTGCGGGCCTCAACGCCGAGCAACTCACGGCCGCCTACGGCGCACTCGGCGCGCATTTTGGGGGTGATCTGGATGCCGACAGCATGGGTGTGCTGCTGTCTGCCCCGCGCAGCAAGCTGGGCCCTGCGCTCACGCTGTTCGCCCGCAACATCCGCCAGCCGGATTTCCCCGCTGATGCGCTGGCCCGCCGTGTGCAGCGCAAGCTCGCCAACCTGCGCGCCAACACGGCGAGCCCCGGCGGCATCTTGAGCCTCAACCAGATGCGCCTGATGTATGGCGAGCATCCCTATGGCCGTTTCAACAGCCTGCCGCTGCTCGAAGCGGCCTCGCAATCATTGACTGCCGACACGCTGCGCGCGCTCGCACCACAGGTGCTGCGCCCGGATGGCGCACGCCTGCTGGTGGTGGGCGATACCGATCAGGCCAGCCTGCAACCGCTGCTCGAAGCCGCATTTGGTGACTGGGTGGCACCTGCGGCGGCCACACTCCAGCGCCTGCTGCCGCCCACGGTCGCGCCCAAGGCCCGCGTGTTTCTGTTCGACCTGCCGGGTGCGGAGCAATCGTTGGTGGCGGCGGCGGATCTCTCGCTGCCGGTGACCGATGCCGCGCAGGAAGCCGCCGACCTTGCCAACGCCGTGCTGGGTGGCCTGTTCACCTCACGCCTCAACCTCAATCTGCGCGAGAACCGGCACTGGACCTACGGCGCCCGCAGTGGCCTTCAGGAGTCGCTTGGCGCGGGTTTGTTCAGCATGCAGGCGGCGATTGAAACCCCGCATACCGCCGCTGCCATGCGCGAGATGCAACGCGAAATGGCCGATATAGCTGGCTCGCGTCCGCCGACAGCGGCGGAGCTGGATGCCGCCCGCAAATCGCTGGTGCGCGCCCTGCCAGGGCAGGCCGAAACCGCAGGCGGCGTGCTGGGGCTGTACCAACGCCTGCTTAGCTATGGCCTGCCTGCGGATCACTACAGCGGCTATGGCAAGCGGCTGGCAGGCTTGAGTGGCGCAGATGTGGCGCGCGCTGCCGCCCAGCTCGCCAGACCGGAGGCGCTGACCTGGTTCGTGGTGGGTGACCTCGGCAAGATCGAAGCCGACATCCGCCAGCTCAAGCTCGGCCCGGTGACGGTGATGAACGCGGCTGGTGAGACGCTGCGCTGATGCTGCATCTGGTTCTGCATCAGCCGGAGATTCCCCCCAATACCGGCAATCTGATGCGGCTCGCCGCCAATACTGGCGTGCAGCTGCATCTCATCCACCCGCTGGGCTTTTACCTGCGCGACAAGGACTTGCAGCGCGCCGGCCTCGACTACCACGAGTGGGCCAAAGTGCAGGAGCACGCGGACTGGGCCGCGTTTCGCGCTGCCTTGCCCGCAGCAAGGGTGTGGGCCTTCACTACCAAGGCACAGCGGCTTTACACCGACGCCACCTTTGCCGAAGGCGATGCGCTGCTATTCGGCAGCGAAACGCGTGGGCTGCCAGCGGCGGTAATCGAGGCCATCCCGCCAGAGCAGCGCCTGCGCCTGCCCATGCAGGCCGGGTCACGTTCGCTCAACCTCGCCAATGCAGCGGCGATTGCGACCTATGAGGCTTGGCGGCAGCTGGGGTTTGCGGGCGGCGCTTAATCCTGCTCGGCGCGCAGCGGCCTCAAGGCCAGCGCCTTTACTGCTTCCACGGGCTTGATCTCGCCGGAGATCACCCGCGCAATCTCGCGGGTGATGGGCACATCGACACCGAGCTTGGCGGCGAAGCGCAGTACCTCCTGCGCGGCCTTGGCACCTTCCACCACCTGACCAATCACCAGCCTTGCTTCGTCGGGCGTTTTGCCTTCGGCTAGCAGCAGGCCAAAGCGACGGTTGCGGCTCTGGTTGTCAGTGCAGGTGAGCACCAGATCGCCCAGGCCTGCAAGACCCATGAAGGTTTCGGGCTTGGCCCCGGCGGCCACACCAAGACGCATCAGCTCGTTGAGGCTGCGGGTGATGAAGCCAGCACGGGTGTTGGCACCGAGGGCCAAGCCATCGGCAATGCCGACGCCAATCGCCATCACGTTCTTGGTGGCACCGCCGATCTCGACGCCGATCACGTCATCGGAGGGGTAGGCACGAAAACCATCGCCGTGAAAGGCACGGGCGATTTTCTCGGCAAACTCGCTGTCGGTGGAGGCAATGGTGACGGCGGTGGGCAGGCCCATCGCCAGCTCCTTGGCGAAAGTGGGGCCAGAGAGAATGGCGACGGGATGACCCGCCGGCAGGCCCAGTGCAATCACCTCATGCGCGAGTCGCGCGGTGCCGGGTTCCAGCCCTTTGCAGGCGCAGACCAGTCCCTGACCAGGGCGTAGCAGCGGGGCGATGCCGGCGACGGTCGCGCCCAGCGCGGCGCTAGGGGTGGCCAGCAGCAGGTCTTCGGCCCCGAGCACGGCCAGCGTGAGATCTGCCGTGGCATGCAGCTTGGCGGGGAAGGGCATGCCAGCGAGATACCCTGCGTTCTCGCGGTCGGCTTCCATCGTTGCCATGCGCTCGCTGTTGCGGCCCCAGAGCAGCGTGGGGTGGCCGCGCCGTGCGAGATGGATGGCCAGTGCGGTGCCGAACGAGCCGGCACCGAGCACTGCGAGGCGCGCGTCCATGACTTGAGCGGTCAGTGCGTGGTGGCGGGGGCAGTGGTACCTGCCGCTGCGGCGCGCTTGTTGCGGTGTTCCATGTAAAGCGCGTCGAAATTGACGGGCTGCAGCAGGATGGGCGGAAAGCCGCCGCGCTGAATGAGGTCGGCCACGCTCTCGCGCGCGAAGGGGAAGAGCTGGTGCAGGCAGTAGGTGCCTAGCACCGCTTCCACCTCGTCTGCATTGGGGAAACCACGCACCACGAAAATGCCGCACTGGTGGGCTTCGATCAGGAATGCCGTCTCGGCACCATGCTTGGCGGTGATGGTGATCGACAGCGTGACCTGAAAGTTGTCGTTGCCCAGATTCTGCGCCGCCGTATTGAGCTGCACGTCGATGGCGGGCTGCTCCTGCTTGGTGAACGCAGCCGGGGCATTGGGCAGTTCGAGCGAGGCATCGCGCAGGTAGATTTTTTGCAGGATCACCTGCGGCCCGGTGGCGGTGACAGGGGTTGCGGGTGCGACAGGGGCGACAGGCTCGGTCATGGTTTTTCTGTTGGATGGGAGCGGAGGAGGCGACAGCACCCCAGTCTGGGGGAGTCGGAGTAAAAATTAATCCTGCAGCAGCGGGTCGAGTGCACCCGCGCGGTCGAGTGCAGCCAGATCATCAAAGCCGCCGACGTGGGTGTTGCCGACGTAGATCTGCGGCACCGTGCGCCGCCCGGTGGCGGACATCATCGCCTCTCGCTGGCTGGGGTCATGGTCAATGCGCACTTCCTCAATCGTCGCCACGCCCTTGCCCTGCAACAGCCGCTTGGCCATGGTGCAGTACGGGCAGACGCCAGTCGTGAACATGCGGACGTGTTTCATGGCGCTATTTGACAGTCACCGGCAGGTTGGCGGCCAGCCAGCCGTTGAGTCCGCCTTGCAGCGGGAATGCCTCAGTAAAGCCCTGCTGGCGCAGCAGCAGCGCCGCCTCGCGGGCACTGCCGCCGAGCGCGCAATAGACGATCACGGGCTTGGTCTTGTCCTTGTCGAGCTCGTTGAGCCGTGACTTGAGCTTGTCCACCGGGATGTTCAGCGCGCCCAGCAGATGGGCCTTTTTGAAGTCGGCCACCGGGCGCACGTCGACGATGCGCGCATCGCGGTCGTTGATCAGCCGCACCGCTTCGGGCGCGCTCAGCTTCTTGCCGCCAGTGAGGTTGCCGTGCACCTCGTTGGCGATGAGCGCCAGAAAGCTCGTGGCGAGCAGCGCCATGAGCAGGGGGTGCGCGGTCGCAAATTGAAGGTACTGATCCATTCGTAAGTTTCGCCAAGTCAGTTGAAAATGCTATAGCTCCAATTATCTCACCGCTCCCACGCTGATGCGCACACGGCCCCCTGCCTTCTTTCTGACCAGCCTGCTGCTGGCCTGCCTGCTGCTGCCCCAGGCGGCGGGTGCAGCGCCCACGGCCAAGGCGAAACAAAAGGAAAAAGAGCTGGACCGGGTGCAGCAGCGCATCCAGGCGCTCAGCCGCACGCTGGAGCAGGATCGTCAGCAGCGCGAGGCGCTCGATGCCGATGTCGAGGCCGCCGAAAAAAAGCTGCTGGAAAGCCGGGCCGAGCGTCGCCGCATTGCCGCCGAGCTGGAAGCCCGCCAGGCCGAGTTGCAGAAAGCCCAGGCCGAGCGCGACGGCGCCGCCCAGGCTCTGGTCGCCGAACGCGAGGCCCTGGGCCGCGAGCTGCGCGCCAGCTACATCACCGGCCAGCGCGAGCAGGCCAAGCTGCTGCTGTCGCAGGACAGTGCTGGCCCGGTCGGACGGTTGCTGACCTACCAGGACTATCTCAATCGCGCGCGCGCTGGCCGGGTGACGCGCCTGCACGCCGAAGAAGCACGCCTGCAAATCGCCGAAGCGCGTCTGCTGGACGAAACCGGCAAGCTCGAAAAGTTACGCGACGAGAACCGCAAGGCCGTTGCCGAAGACACCCGGCTCAGGGCCGAACGCGCAGCGCTGCTGGCGCAGATCAATGCCCGCATCGACGATGAAGAAGCACGTCTCAAGAGCCTGCAAGAGGACGAACGTGAGCTGGCACGGGTGCTCGACAGCATCAAGTCGGCGCTGGCTGATGAACCCGTGAAAACGCCTGCCAAGCCGGAGTCCGACGGCACGCCGGCTCGGCCGTTTGGCAAGGGGCGCGGCAAGATGGGCTGGCCCCTGCGTGGCCCGCTGCTGGCCAATTACGGCGACCCGAAAGTGGGTGGCAAGCTGGCCTGGAAGGGTTTGTGGATCGCGGCGGATCGTGGCGATGCCGTGAAAGCCTCGGCGCGTGGCCGCGTGGCCTATGCGGGCTTCATGCACCGCTTCGGCCTGCTCGTGATTCTCGAACACGAGGACAGCCACTTCACGCTCTATGGCCATCTCGACAACGTGATGGTATCCGGCGGCGATACGGTCGCACTGGGCGAGGTGCTGGGCCGGGTAGGGGATTCCGGCGGACATGAGCGCACGGGGGTCTACTTCGAGGTGCGCAAGGGCACCGAGCCGCTCGACCCGCGCGGCTGGCTGCAACCCTGATCATTAAAGGCCGAACGAAGCCCCTGTGATATTGTCCTAGGGCGTAAGTGCGCCTCTCTTTTTACCTGATTCCCATGACTTCGAAAGCCCGTATTTCCCTGGCCCTTCTCACCGGTGCGCTGATCGGCGCGGGTGTCACCCTCACGCAGGGGGTATTCGCGGTCAAAACGCCGCCTAGCGATACGCTGCCACTCAAGGATTTGCAGGCTTTCGTCGAGATTCTCAACCGCGTCAAGAGCGATTACGTCGAGCCGGTGCAGGATGACAAGCTGCTCGAAAACGCCGTGCGCGGCATGCTGGCCGGCCTCGACCCGCACTCGTCCTACCTCGACAAGGCCGAGTTCAAGGAGATGAACACCGCCACCACCGGCAAGTTCGGGGGCTTAGGGATCGAAGTGCAGATGCGCGACGGACTGGTGCTGGTGGTCAGCCCTATCGACGACACCCCGGCGTTCAAGGCCGGCATCCAGGCCGGCGACTACATCGCCAAGATCGGCGACGACCCGGTGCGCGGGCTGTCGCTGAAAGAGGCTGTCGACAAGATGCGCGGCGAGCCCGGGACCAAGGTGCAGCTCACCGTGCTGCGCAAGGATGCCGACAAGCCGCTGACGTTTGATCTGAAGCGCGAAACCATCAACGTCGCCTCTGCCAAAGGCAAGGTGCTCGAACCCGGCTACGGCTATCTGCGCGTCAGCCAGTTCACCACCACCACCGCCAAGCTGATGCTGGATGAGCTCAACAAAGTGAAGAAGGAAGGCGAGCTGCGTGGCCTGGTGCTCGACCTGCGCAACAATCCGGGCGGCGTGCTGAATGCCGCCGTCGAAATCTCCGATGCCTTCATCGAAAAGGGCCAGGTAGTCAGCATCAAGGG
>Ga0255086_1000521_pt1 | contig 12478 bp, 6 predicted proteins | sample Colum_Cont_RepC__FD_188438 | JGI IMG/M metagenome (GOLD analysis project Ga0255086, IMG submission 188438) | Freshwater microbial communities from Columbia River, Oregon, United States - Colum_Cont_RepC_8d | ecosystem: Environmental > Aquatic > Freshwater > River | place: USA: Oregon | collected... | reverse complement strand
CGCTGCAACTGCCGGCCCGCGCCGATGGCCTGCGCATTGCGCAGCTGAAAGCTGGGGCCGACATAGGGCGCGAAGCCCCAGTGGCCCTTGAGCGTGGCGCGCACGGTGTCGCCCAGCGCGCTGCTGCGCAGCGAGGTGGTGTCAATCACATAGCCGCCGCGCAGGCCATCGGCGCGGGCCGGCAGTTGCAGCGTGCGGCCGTCGGCGGCGGTGAGTTCCAGCACCAGGCCGTGCGCGTAGTCGGTGGCAAACACCAGCGGCGCGCCCTGCACCGGCAGCACCAGGTCAGCCTGACTGGCGCAGTGGATGGCATCGGGCTCCACCGCGTGCAGCGGCGGCAGCTGCGGTGCTTCGATGGCGGGCAGCGTGGCGACCAGCACCGATTTCGGATCGTGGAACGAGGGCGCGCTGTTCAGCGTGAGCGCCATGCGCGCGCCGCTGAGCGCGGCCAGCGCCGGGATGTATTGGTAGCGCGCGGTGGTGAACGAATCGAGGATGCGCGCGATGTCGATCACCGACAGGATGTACGGGCTGTAGTAGCCATAGCCGCCTTCGGGCGTGGCGCTCACCTGCAACAGCAGGTCGGTGCCGGGGCTGGCGGTGAGGGCTTCGACAATCGAGCGGCTATGGCCATCGTTGAGGATCAGCGACTCCTGCCCGGACATCAGGCAGGGGGCCTGCAATTGCGGCAGGCGGTCGAGGCATTTCTCGTCCACCCGAATCGCGAGGCTGCGTGCCAGCAGCGGGGCGACGGTCTTGAGACTCGCTGGGTTGGTCTGGTCGAGCGCCTGCACGGTGTTGAGGTAGCGCTGCAGGCGCGCGCGGTCGAGTGCGGCCTGGTTCAAGTCCTGCGCGGTGCGCACAAAGGCACCGGGCCGACCCTGCACCGCGCTCACCAGCGTGTCGTAGTCGCCGCCCGTGGAGGGTGCGAGAAACACGATCACCTGCTGCGCGCCGACAGGCACCGTCAGGCCCAGTCCCTCGCGATTGCACTTGTCCTTTTTCTTCCAGGTCTTGCAGGCAAAAAACCATTCTTCCGGCGGCGGATTGGTGGAGCCGCGCAGGAAGGCCACCACCAGCAGATAGTCCGCCGACTGCGTGCGCGGCAGATCGGCCCGCAGCTTCAGCCGGTCACCCTCGGCGAGATTGGGCACCTCGGCAATCGGCAGCGTGCGCTCGCCGCGCGTGACGGTGACCTCCAGCGTCGGGCCTGCGAGATCAAACGGTGCGGGGCCTGCGAGGGCGGTGCCGGCCAGTGCGAGGGCGAGCGCGACGAGAAGCGGTTTGTGCCACATGGGGGGATGCGTGTTGCGGTGCTGGGGGCGTTGGCCAGTGTAGCGGTCGCGGGGCGCGCAAAGCCCTCAGAGCGAACGCGCAAACAGCGCCAGGAGCCGGCTCCATGCCTTCTCGGCCTGGTCGTGGTGGTAGACCGGCGAATCGGGTGGGCACCAGCCGTGTTTGGTGCCCGCATACACCTCGATCTCTGCCGGCAGCTTGGCCTGCGCAAAGGTCTCACGCAGGGTTTCTTTCACTGTCGGCTCCTTGGCGTCGTCGTTTTCGGCAATGGCGATGAGCAGGCTCGCAGCCATGCTGGGTATCAGCCGATGCGGACTGTCCGCTGCCTCTGTGGCCAGGCCACCGCCATGAAAACTCGCACCAGCGCCGATGCGCGCAGGCAGACAGGCGGCGGTGCGCATCACCAGCGGCCCGCCCATGCAGTAGCCGGCCGTGCCGAGCTTTCGCTTTTTGTCGACGGCTGCGTGCTGATCGAGAAACGCTGCGAATGCTTGTGCGTCGATCTGCGTGGCATCCGCAGTGAGCGTGGCGCGCAGGGCCTTCAAGGCATCGCGCGTGGCGGGGTCGTTGAAATCGGCCCGTGGCGGGGCCGTGGGTGCCCGCTGGCTGCGATAGAACGGGTTGACGACCAGCACGGCGTAGCCGGCCTCTGCGAGGCGTGTCGCCATGTCAACGAACGCCGGGCGCAGCCCGAAAATATCCGGCCACAGCAGCACGCCGGGGTGCGCGCCCTTGGCCGGGTGCACGAAGTAGGCATCGGCAATGCCGGCAGGCGTCTTCACCTCAACCGCCCCGCCCTTGGTTGCGGCAGCGAACGCCAGCCTGGGCAGTGCCACCGCCAGACCAGCGCCGAGTGTCATCCGCCCGAACCCGCGACGGGTGAGCCCACTCGCCTGCTGTGCGAAGCCATCGAAATCGTCTTTTTCACACATCGGTTCATTCTCCCTGCGTCGTTAATCCTGCTGCTACTGATCAGGCGCGGGGAGAAAGGTTCAGTGGGCTGGTCTGCGTCGAGCCAGCCCGACACCGAGCAAGGGCAGCAGCAACAGCAGGTTGAGCGCGCCGCCGACGCGGCCGGAGTCGGATGGCAGCGGGCCTGGTGCTGGGCCGGGGCCAGGTGTGGGGTCTTGCACGACAAACTCCTTGAAGCTCTCGACGACGCCGGCATGGGCACTGTCGCTGCGGTCGGGCGACACGGCATCAACACCCGCGCCACGCACGGCAAAGCCGTGGCTGCAATGCTTGAAGTCGATCGCATCGCTGGCCAGTGCCGCTGCCAGCACGCCGTCACGTGCCTCGGTGATGGTCGGCGAGGAGGGCGTCATCTTCAGGCCCGCGATGACGTAGCTCTGCATGCGCGAGCGGGCTTCTTCAAAGCTGAGTCGCGGGTCGTTGAGCAGGCCGGCGTAGCAGTTCCACAGCATGTTCGACCAGATTTCGCCGGTGCGATGCACCTGCGAATTGGCGGCCCCGTTCTGGCCTGAGGCCAGCGGTGCCGTGGTGGGCAGCGGCACGCCGTTCTCGATGTGCTTGAAGGTCAGCGGGTTCTTGGCGAAATCGGTGGAGTAGGGCAGGCGGCGGATGCCGAAGTAGAAATCCGGGATGACGTAGGCACCAACCGGGTAGGCACCCTGGTACTGCTCGCCGCCCTTGATCAGCTTGTCTTCTTCGCGCACCGACAGCAGCAGCGAGTTGAAGTCGCTCCAGCCCTCGCCCATGCCGCCGCCCTGGTTGTTGCCGAGGCCGGTCAGGCGGTTGCTGACGTAGTGGAAAAACTCGTGCGCGATCACCTGAGCATCCATGGTGCCGTCAAAGTCCGCCGCGCGGCTTTTCTCCAGCCGCAGGGTCACGGCCTGGCCGGCGGCCATGGCGTCCTTGATGCGCTGGCCCTCGACCTTGCGCAGCACCACGGCCGGGATCTGGTAGAGCGGATCGGTGGTGACGCCGATATAGATCGGGATGTCGCGGTTGGTCATGGTGCGCGGCGCGCCGTCGCCGTTGTTAACCACGATCATGGCCGTCGCACCACTGGCGATGGCGAAGGCGGCCTGGATCGTGAACGAACAGTCGCCGCGATCCAACAGGGCAATCTTGCCAAGCAGGGTCGGGTCAGGCAGCGCCGGTGCGTAGTAGACCGTGCCCAGCACCGGGACTGCTGGTGCGGCGGTGGTGGAGCAGCCGTCGGTCGGCACGCCTTCGCCGTCGTCGGTCATGGCCAGTTCGCCGGTCACGTCGAACGAGGCCGGGCCAAAGGTGGCGCCGTTGAAATCGAAGCTCGCCAGTTCGACCGGGGAGACGGCGCTAACCGCGCCCAGCGCCTTGCCCTCGAACAGATACATCTGCATGGTCGGGCTGCTGCCGTCGCTCGGCGTGCTCATGTTGGCGTTGTTGCGGCCTGAGTTGTCCTGGCCTTCCGCCAAGATCGGATCGCCCTCTTCACCGCCGCGCCCATAGTTGCTGAGCTGCGCGTTGCCGGCTTCTTCGTTGAAGCCGTGGTCGTACCAGAAATCATGCAGCCAGTTGTTGATGTAGAACAGGCTGACGACGGCCCCCTGCTTGATCGGCTCCAGCGAGGGGTCAGCGTCGGCTTCCACCGGGTAGTCGAAGCTGCCGGCCGAGGTGGCTTCGCCCTCGGCGTCGGTGCCAGTGCCGGTGACGCCCAGCAAGGCCGGCACGCCCGCCATGTAGCCGTCGGGCTGCGCCGTATCGAGGTAGGCGTTGACGTTGTTGCCATTGGTGGTGGTCGCACCCGCCGCCAGCCAAGGGTCGCCGGTGCTGATCGGGCCGTGATCCAGCGTGATGAGTGCGGCTTGCGCACCGGTGCGCGTCAGCGGCTCGGATGGCAGCGTGCCGGGGAAGGGCATGTAGCCATTGCCCAGCGGGTGATCCAGCGGTGTGAACGTGCCCTCGTTGTCGGCGAACACGCGGTAGCTGAACTTCTCGTACGCGGTCATGTTCGTGCGGTTCAGCAGTGTGCCGTCGAGTGCCGAGATTACGAACGAATAGTTGAACAGCTCGCCGGTTGCCGGGGCTTGTGCGAACACCTCCAGGTAGTAGGCGGGTTCAAGGCCGGCCGCGCGCGGATACAGCATGCGCTTGGCGCGCGGACCACGCGTCACCGAGATCGGGCCTGCCAGTGTGGGCGTGGCGAAATGCTGGTAGGCGCCACGGGTGAAGGTGGCGCTCAGGGCATCCGCCGCCAGCGCGCCGCCGCCGAGGCTGCTGACCGCCGTCGCAATCGCTTGCTCAGCACTCAGCGTGAAGGCGCGATCCGCACCGTCAGTCGCGCTGGCGAAATACCCGGAGGCTGCCACCGGATTGCCGTGGCGATCGAGCATGACATTGAGATTGCGCTGGAACACTTCCAGCCCACCCACCCGCTGGCGCAGACGCACCACCGCAGGGCCGCGGCCGTTGTATTGCGCGTCGTAGATCTCGGCGTCGGCCAGCATCTGCTTGCTGATGCGCAGCGCCCCGGTGTGCTGCGTCAAAAATGCACGCGCCTGTGCGGCAAGACGTTCGCGCAATTGCAGTGGGCCCACCTCTGCTGCCCGCTCGCCAGCCGTCGCCCACAGAAACGTCGCGACGCCCATTTTCTGGTCGCCCTGTGCAAGCAGGCGACCCTGCGGCAGGCGGCCCAGGCCAGCGACCGGCTGGCCGGCGATCTCGGCCTGGTAGGCGTCGAAGTTGCTGAAGCGCACCGGCTGTTCGTCGAAGGCCTGCACGGCAGAAACCGACAGCAAGGCGCAAAGCGCCAGCACATTTTTGAGGCGGATGGACATCGTGACTCCCTTGGTTTTTTGAGCGCTTCGACTGGCCTGAATACAGGACCAGCGGACAGAACGAGCTTAGCGCAAGCAATTAGCGCGCCCACCAATCGTCAAGATCAGGTCAAGGCTAAAGGCGTGCTGTGGGCCGCTCGACTACAGGGGTGCACAAGCTCCGGGCATGCGCCCCTCTTCCTGCGCCGATCGAATCTCAGCCACCCACACGCCCAGATCCGGCACGCCGCTGGGCAGCAGGGCATCGGCCACATCGCTGGCGCGCGTCAGCGTCCAGCAGGGCATGGTGATTTGCAGGGTGCCGGGTGTGGCGCTGAGCGGGCCGGTGAGAAAGCGCTGGCTGCCGAAGTGATTGGCGATGAAGTCGCGCACTGCCAACGCTTGCTGCTCGCGCGCATTCCATAGTGTCCTGGGCACTTCGATGGCGCTGCGATAGACGTGCGGCTGCGCGTTGAGGCCACGTGCGCGGCGCTCCTGCCGCAGGCCGTCGGTGCTGTGCAGAATGAACTCGGTCGGTGCGCCGCTGCCGATCTGCACGCTCAAGCTGCTGGGTGAGCAGTAGGGATTAAAGTCACGAACTTCGGCTTGCCAGCCGTCGATGGTGCCGCTGTAGTCGCTGTCTTCCGGCACATAGCGCGGCGCGCTCTGCGCACTGAGCACGCTGCCTTGCAGGGCCTCGCCAGTGGGCACGAAACGCCAGCTGGCATCGGGCAGGTCTTTTTGCCAGTAGCCGCTCTGGCCAGCGTCGTTCAGGCCTTCGACGCGCATCTCGCGGTGTCTGCTGTCGGTGCCGAGCTGGCGCAGGCTGATGCGCTCAGTGACGCGGCCTGGGATGGGCGCGTGGGCGACCCACTCCGGTGCTGGCAGCTGCATGAGCGGTGCGGCAACGTCGTCTTGATCCTGCCAGGAGTAGTCGAGGAACATGCTGTTGGCCCCCGACACATCGAACTCGTAGAGCCGCGTATACACCGCGCCATCGAGGCCGATGACCATGACGGTGGAGCCGCTGCCGCTCAGGCCCGCCATGGGCACGGTGCCGCGTTCGGGGCCGCAGACTTCGCGGCTTTCGTCGCTGGGCAGCCAGGGGTCCATGTAGGTGATGCGCAGGCCGTCGCTGCGCAGCGCGTAGACGGTGAGGATGCCGTAGATCGGATGCGCGCGGCCGGCGCTGTCGAGGTAGGTCTTGTCGCTGCCGCTGTAGTGCGAGGTGGCCCAGTGCTGCACGTCCGGCATCAATTGCTCGCCGGGGTCAGTCCAGAAAAACGCGCCCCAGCGGCGCGTCCAGCCACCGGCCATGGGGCCGTAGCTGGCGCTGTCCAGTGTGTAGAGCCAGCGCGCTTGGTCGAGTGCGATGACGACGGTGCCGTCGACGGAGATCTCGCTCACCTGCCCTTGCAGGCAGCCCGGCAGCAGCATGGCGCGCCAGGGCTCGTCGATGCCCGTCAGCTCGCGGTTGGCTTTCAGATACACATCGCCCTGCCGCACGGCGAAGTAATGCGTGTCGTTGTAGCTCTGTTGGCTGTCGCGCAGATGCACGTCCAGCGGCAGGGTGGCGGCGATATCGGGCGTGGCGGGCGCGCCGCCGGTGTAGGCGGTGGCAATCCCTAAGCCGGGGTCCGGCACGGCTTGCAGCAGGCCGCTGGTGCCGAGGTAGTCGGCGGCGCAGGCGGGGTTGAGCAGGGTGCGCGGGGCATCCGGCGCGGCGCTGTCGGCGGCAGGGCGTGGCAGCAGGGCGCTGGGGGGCAGGCTGCTGCCATCGCCAGAGTTGCCACCGCAGGCGCACAGGCACAGGGCCAGCAGCCAGATGTTTTTCGTCATGGGTTCTCCCCCGCTCATTCTTGTGTGGCGGGATGATGCACCGCGCTTTTATCGTCGCGCTAGCGATAGGCAGCGACGTGCGGGATCGCCTCGCTGATCGCGCGCACATTGTCGGCCTGCGTGGCCTCGTCACCCGCAGTGCCCACCTGCCCGCAGGCCTCGCCACCGCGTGTCAGCAGCGGTGAGGAGAACACCTCCGCGTCGGCGATCAGGCTGCCATCGCTGCCCATCACCGTGGGCTGCGGCTGACCATCGGCGCGGGTGCCGCAGGCCCAGCCGTGGGCATAGGGTTTCCAGTACGCGCCGATGGGCGTGCCTTCTGCCGTGGCCTCGTGCCCACCGCCCAGTACGTGACCGAGTTCGTGCGCGAAGACGGTTGCATTGCAGCCCTCGCGAAACTGGCCAGTGCCCAGATGCACGATGGTGAAGCTGTCCTGATCGGCGTCCACTGCATCAGCTGTGTCGGACTGCTGACCGCCGTTGAATAAGGCGGCCTTGCCGCAGAGGTCGGCACCCAGATCACGGGTGGCGACCAGCGCGGTGAGATCAGCACCCACGTGGTCGCGATAGGTCTTCACTGCGGCATCGGCTTGCAGCACATTCAGCGCAACGCCGGTTGGCAGGGTCTCCGAAACCCTGTTGTACAGCGCGATGTCCTTCACCTCGTAGCGGGCCGCAATCTGACTGTTGGCGAACAAGGTATTGGCCCTTGTCACCACGCGGCCCAGTTTGCTGTGTACTGCCGCGACGCTGCCCAGCGAGCGCAGATAGCGCGGCGTGTAGAGCAGCAGCAGGCCAATGTGATGCAGGCCATCAGCATCGGCTGGGACGGCTGTGGCGCGGCGCGGTGTGCGCGGCGGGGCATCGAGAAACATCCCTGCGCCGACGCGCGAAGCACTGCAGAACTCGCTGATGCGAAACGCGGCGGGCTCGGTGGCACCGCGCCACTGGTAGCTTAGCTCTACGGCGTCGAAAGGCTGGCTCGCTTGCAGGCCCAGCAGGCGGAATTGCTCCGCCTGGGTGACGCCGATGTTGGGGCCCTCGGCACTGGGCAGGCTGCTCTCCTGCAGCACGCCGGCCCGGTAGGTTTGCACAGAGCGGCTGATCTGCGCACCAATCCGCAAGCCTGCTGCATTCAGCGGCTCACCCAGGAACACGCCGGCATATCCAGTGGGAAACGTAGTGCCGGGCGGCGCGGTGGCGCGCAGGCGCACCGTGCCGAGGGCCCCGATCGGTGATGCGGCGAAATGGATGCGCGTTATCGAGTCGAAATCATCATCAATGGCCTGGCCTGCGGCTTCGATGGTGCAGTCGAGACAGCCCGTGGTATCCAACTGAAGGGTTGCGCCACGGCGGCCTAGCGTTTCGTCGCAGACTTCCACGGCGGGCAGAGACGACAGCACGGTATGTGATTCGGGGGCAAGCGAGTCCGTGCAGGCAGAAGCCAGAAGCGAAGCAAACAGGGCAGTGCGTAGCATGTTGTTGATGGATGAAAGTGGCAGGCCGACTGAACAACGCACGGAAGTCCAAAGTATTCCCACCAGAGCCGTGGTGGCCTGCAGAGGCCGCGTCGAATGACACGATTGTCAAAGAGTGGCACTCACAAAAAGGGGCCTTGCGGCCCCTTATGCATGCCATGGCGACTCAGTGAAGCGTCATTTCGTCCATCAGGAAGCCCGCGTCGTAGACCTCGCGAAGGGCTTAGGCGATGGCACCTGCATGAACGGATACGGCGCGGTTGCTGCGCTCATCAAACCAGAAGGCGCCGCCAAGCGAGCGAATGTTGCCGTCAAACACCAGGCCAACGATCTCCGCCTTGGTATTGATGACCGGGCTGCCAGAGTTGCCCCCAATGATGTCGTTGGTCGATACGAAGTTGAACGGCCGGGACAGGTCGAGTGATTTGCGCTTGGCCGCATGCCAGCTGTCAGGTAGGGCAAAAGGCTCAACCCCGGGTTCGCGGGCAAAGGCGCCGTCGATGAGGGTGAATGGCACAACCGGCTTGCCCTTTTCAGTCCACCCTTTCACCTCGCCATAGGACAGACGCAAGGTGAAGGTGGCGTCCGGGTAGACACTGGTGCCCAGCATGGCAAAGCGGGCAGCAGCGATCTTGCCGGCATTGGCCGTTTCGACGGCTTTGACTTCGTTGTCGTAGGTCTTGCGCAGGGCGCGTGAGGGGGCATCGACCAGCTTGGCAAGCAGGATGAAGGGATCGCGGCTGGCCGATACGGCCTTTCCACCGTCGGCCCAGAGGCTCTTGCGTACTTCGAGCTTGCCCAGGCGAGTGTCATTCACCAGTCGATCTGCCACTGCTTCTGGCGACTCTTTGCCGAGTACGGCTTTAACTACCGGGTGGTCGGGCGAGAGGTACTCGCGCAGTTTGGTGAGTGAGAAAGCGAGCATGACTTTTTCATACTCGGGGTAAATCGGCGCCTCGCTGAACAGCTGCGATTCGAGCTGTGGCAGACGAGCGTCTCCGAACTCCTCCAGTCGTTCCGCATTGGGTTTGGTACGCTCTTCAGCAGCGCGCAGCAGGGTGCGAGCCTGCTCGAAATACTTGCTGGAAAAGCCGCCACCGACTTCGAGCATGCGATGCTCCCAGTAGATGTTGCGCAGCGTGGCTTGCGCGGCTGCAATTTCATCCCAGGCGCTGCCGTATTCCTTGTTCAGTCTGGGCTGTCGCTGGACATAGGCGCGCAGCGCATCCTCCTGCTTTTGCTTGAAGGCGAACACCTCGGGGTCTTGCAGGGCTTCGAGCATGCCCTTGCGAGCCTTCAAGCTGTTCTCGATGCCGAAGAGATCATCCTGTGCAATGCGGGCCTGCTCCTTGTCCTCTGCCGAATAGCGGCTCAGTAGCCCGCGCCATTCGCTCGCCAACATCAGTCGCTGTGGCAGCACCAGATCGCGCTGGGTGGCGAGCTGCGCAACGGTGAGGCCGCGCTGCGTGCTGCCAGGGTGGCCGGTGATGAAAGTGGCCTCACCCTCGGCGGCGCCTGCCGTCTTGAGGGGGAAGTACTGCTTCACCGAAGCCGGCTTGCCGTCTTCGTAGACACGGATGAGCCCCATATCGAGGTTGTAGCGGGGGAAGTTGAAATTGTCCGGATCGCCGCCGAAAAAGGCGATGCCCTGCTCTGGGGCGAAGGCCAGGCGCACATCCTCGAAGCGGTGATAGCGATAAAGGTGATAGCGCCCGCCTTGATAGAGCTTCACCACTTCGCAGTTGCGGGTGGCCTTGGCCGTGCCCGTGCAGGCGGATTCGATGGCGGCAATCTCGGACTTCTCGCCCTTGGCAAATGCCTCGCCCTGCTTGCCGTGGGTGGCGGCGTTGACCTTGGCGGTCACGTCCGTGATTTCTTCCAGCCGGTTGATCTCCAGTGCAGGGCAGCGCAGTTCGGACTCGCGCTTTCTGGCTATAAAGCCATCGGCGATGTAGTCCTTTTTCTGGGTGGAAAGCTGCTGCACGCAATCACGCACACAGTGGTGGTTGGTCAGCACCAGACCATCCGGGCTGACAAACGAGCCGGAGCAGCCGTTGCCCAGCCGTGCGGAGGACTGCATCACCTTGCTGACCCAGGCGGCATCCGGGGCAAAACCGATGTCCTTCTGCATGCTTTTGGCAGGCAGGTTGTCGAGCGTCCACATGCCTTCGGCAGCAAAGGTGGCAGCGGGTAGCAGCAGCGTGGCGGCAAGCCAGGCTTTCAAGCGAGTCATGGGAGTCCTTGTCGAAATGGCGCCACAGGGCGCGTGCAGCTCAAGATACCGCAGCGCCCAATCGGGTTTGAATGCACGGCATCTGTCCTGATGCCGTTGGCGTAGGCAAGAGATGAATCACTGTAGCCGTTACTCCCTTGCAGGCCTGTTGCTGCTGCTTGTTGCGTTGCCACTCGCTGCAGCCGAGCGAGTTCCATTGCCGTGGCAGCCCTTCACGCCCGCCCTGTTCGCCGAGGCCAAGGCGGCGAACAAGCCGGTGTTTCTCTACCTCGAAGCCGTGTGGTGCCACTGGTGCCATGTGATGCAGGCAAAGACCTTCCCTGATGCTGGCGTGCAACAGCGCCTCAACGAGCAATGGCTGATCGCGAGTGTTGATCACGATGCCGACCCGCTGCTCGCCAACCGCTACCGCGAGTACGGCTGGCCGGCGCTGATTTTTTTCAATGCCGAGGGGCAGGAGGTCGCGAAGCGCGCGGGGTTTTTGAGTGCAGCAGATTTCTCCGCCCTGCTCGATGCCGTGGTGGCCGACCCGACGCCGGAGCAATCCGCCCGCGACGAGCTGGTGAACGCCCCGCCTATTACCACGCTGCCGGATGCCCTTCGCGCCACGCTGGAGGCCAATCACCGCAGCGCTTACGACCCGCAGCAAGGCAGCCTGAAACTGGCGCAGAAATATCTCGACCGCGACAGTGTGGAGTACGCCTTGGTGCGTGCCGCTGCGGGCGACAAAACCGAAGCCCGCCGCGCGCGGCAGACGCTCAACGCTGCACAGGCGCTGATCGACCCGGTATGGGGCGGCATGTATCAGTACTCCACGCATGGCGACTGGGCGCATCCGCACTTCGAGAAAATCATGCGCACGCAGGCGGGGGCGCTGCGACTGTATGCCGCCTCGTACGCGCAGACCAAGAACCCGCGCGACCTCAAGGCTGCGAATGCCATCCGCGATTACCTGCTGCATTGGCTGCGCGATTTGAAGACGGGCGCCTTTCACGGCACGCAGGATGCCGACGTCATCCAAGGCGAAAAATCGCGGGACTATTTCAAACTCGGTGATACAGAGCGGCGAAAAATCGGCGTGCCACGGATCGATCCCAACCTGTACGCGCAGGAAAACGGCTTGGCGATCGAGGCGCTGGTGGCGCACTACCAGGCCACGCGCGATGCCGACACGCTGTGCGCCGCCACAGTGGCTGCGCGCTGGGTGCTGGTGAACCGGCGGCTGCCCGATGGCCGCTTCCACCACGGCGAAGCGGATGACGGCGGAAGATTCCTCGGCGACACGCTCTATATGGCCCGCGCTGCGCTCGCGTTGCATGGGGCAACGCGCGACGCGGAGTGGCTCGCTGTTGCGCAGTCGGCAGCGGCTGCGATGTCGATGCACTTTGCTGCCGGGGGCGGCGGCTATCTCACCGCCATGGCCGACGGTGCTGCCGTGCCACCGCCCCGTGTCGCCGAGGAAAACATTGCGCTGGCACGCTTCTACGCCGCGCTCTCACAGCGAACCGGCAAGGCCGCATACCTCGCCGATGGCCGCCATGCGCTGCGCTGGCTGGCGCTGCCGCAGGTGGCCGAGGCCACGCTCACCGAGCCCGGTATTTTGTTGGCGGCGGATGAGTTAGCTGCGGCCGAGCAGGCGCTGCGCTGAGCGGTTTCTAGCGGACATCTTGTGCGACTTGCACGGGACTCGTGGCAGTTGTGTCGGCCGCACGATGTGTCGGGTGAAAAGACAGTGCCGGCAGCATCAGCAGGCACAGTGTGAACAGTACATGGCGGCGCTTGCGGACAGAAGCGCGGGCGGCGAGGCGGGGGGCGTAGTCGGTGATCATCGTGAGGCTCCGTGGGGCGGGGGAGCTCAGATTGAGATGCCA
>Ga0255086_1000520_pt1 | contig 12480 bp, 14 predicted proteins | sample Colum_Cont_RepC__FD_188438 | JGI IMG/M metagenome (GOLD analysis project Ga0255086, IMG submission 188438) | Freshwater microbial communities from Columbia River, Oregon, United States - Colum_Cont_RepC_8d | ecosystem: Environmental > Aquatic > Freshwater > River | place: USA: Oregon | collected... | reverse complement strand
CGGGGAGGGCCAGCGGCGGCGGGAAGCTGAACCAGCAAAATATGCCCAGGGTGGGTCAGGAGAAGGCTCATGGTGATGCGTTGCGTATGTGCCTGAAAGCGCCAAAGGGCTGGAAGCTGCTGGTAGCCGATTCGTCGGGTATTGAGCTTCGTATGACGCACTTCTGGTGTGGACAGGATAGCACAATCGAGGCTTTCAGCGCCAACCCAAAGGCGGATTTGTATAAGCTGTTTGCATCGAAGCAGTGGAACATCACCGAAGATGAAGTATCAAAGCAGCAGCGATTCGTCGCGAAAATCGCGGAGCTTCAACTGCAATATCGATCGGGGGCGGGGGCATTCCAGAAAGTGGCGCGCATCATGGGCAAGCTAGACCTAGATCAAGGTGAATGCGAATCCATTGTCGCGGGCTATCGGTCAACACACACTGACATCGTCGATATGTGGAACCTGTGCGATCAGGCGCTGACGTGGATATACAATGGCCGCGAAGAGCAGCTCGATCGGTTCGGTGTGGTTCATACCAACAAACAGGGCCTGGTATTTCCGAGCGGGCGTGTCGTCCGGTACCCATCGCTGCACCAAGAGAGCGTGGAAAAGTTCGGCCGATCCCGCAAGGTTTGGGTTGCCGGAGAGAAGCAAAACAGGATGTTCTTGCACGGTGGCGTATGCGTCGAGAACGTGTCTCAAGGTTTATCGGCCGACTTCATGAATGATTGCCAGCTCGAGTATGTGAAGACAACGGGGCTACCGGTTTTGCTTCAAGTTCATGATGAAATTTTGAGTATGGCGCCCGAGGCGGAGGCCGATGCGGCTCTTGCCGAATTACAGCGGATCATGCGGACTCCACCGAAGTGGTTCCCTGAACTGATCCTGTACAGCGAAGGCGATGTTGGCGATCGGTATGGACTGTTGAAGTAGTTGACAACATACCCAACAGCTATATTATACAAGTCAGGAGGATTGTATATGAGAGCACCTATACCGGGATATGAAGGCTTCTATGAGATAAGCGACTCGGGAGAGGTTTTCTCGCTCCCTAGAATGGAAAAGTGCGGAAAGATGACCCGACGGAGAAACCCAAAGGTTATCGGCCAATCCATCGATAAAGATGGATACCGCTTCGTACGGATTTGCCGCGAAGGTAAATGCAAAACGCTACGCACCCATCGTTTAGTTTTAGCTGCCTTTGTCCGCCAGCCTCAGGGCGCGGAAGAGGGCTGCCATATTAACCACGATCGAGCAGATAACAGGGTAGTCAACCTTCGTTGGGGAACCCGCGCGGAAAACGAGCGGGACAAAGACGCCGCTGAAAGACGTGGCGCGAGAGCCAAGTTAACGTGGCCCCAAGTACACGAGATACGCAGTAAATACGCCGCTGGGGGGGTGACCTTGAAGGGGTTAGCCGCGGAGTATTCTGTTTCATTCACAGCTATATGGAGCCTAATAACATGGCGAACTTGGTCCCGTCCTGGAGTTTTACATCGGTACAAGAGTACCTCCAATGCGCGAGAAAGTACCAGCTAAACCGCGTGCTGAAAGTTATGCCGTTCGTTGAGACTGAAGCTCTTCGCCACGGCAATATCATTCATAAACATTTCGAGGATCGCATCCGCGTCGGGAAAAAGTTCCCTGAGCACCTAGCCAGCTACGAGCCTTTCATCCAAAAGATGGAGCGCAAGGTTATTAACAGTGAGTGGCTGGAGATGTCGGCGGAAACCGAGGTAGTGTTTGATCGAGATATGAAATTGGTTGGCTGCTGGGGGCAGGTGAGCCCCAGGCCATGGTTCTCGACATCAGCGTTCTATCGTGGGAAATTTGACATTGTCGCGCTCATCTCCAAGACAAAGGCGATGGTGCTCGATCTAAAGACAGGCAAGCGCAAGCCTGATAACCCGCAGTTGGAACTGTTTGCCGCCGTGGCTTTTAAGGCGCTACCCGATCTCGAGCAAGTGGTTACGGGGTACGTGTGGACTAAAGAAAACGGTGCTGTAGACAAGCAGACATTCTTTCGCGAAGGCCATCAGGGCGATCATGAAAAGAACATCAGCCCGAAGTCAGAAGCCCAGATATGGGGCGAGTGGTTAGGGCATGTAGAGCGCATCGAGCAGTCGATGCAGAACGATAAGTGGCCTTGCAAACCCAGCGGTTTATGTTCCTGGTGCGATGCTACACCGAAGCAATGTGCCCATTCTAAGAAATAACGGAGAGACAAAATGGACGCGCGCGAGAGAGTAAAGCACCACGCTGCAGAACTTAGAAAATCACTGGAAGAATTTTATGGTACGCAGCATACAGGCACCGGCGAGATGAACTTCGATGAAGGTTTTTGCTGGTATTTTTCACCCAGCGGTGCGCCAGCGGCGGCACGTTACGTGGCGGAGCGAGCGCTAATACACTCATGGTTGGGTGACGCTAAACGCGACGGTAGCGTCCTTATCGAAAGAAACTTCGGCGACGGGGCGGTACTTCAATACAGAATCACAAAAGACGGAGAGACACAATGAAAGCACCGAAACGCAACAAACTTTTATCGACCATGAAAGGTCCTGGCCCAGATGGCCGCTGAAATCTGGAACGCGAACCAGAACACGCTAGTCGCTCACTGGATTAAAGAACACCCCGGCGTGCCAGCCGACGAGATTTCACTACTGCAGTGGTCTGACGCAGAGGGCGTGCACTTCAAGGTACTACACAAGCCGAAGGAGACTGCGCAATGAGCCTGCACTGTATGATTGACCTCGAGACCCTCGACAACGTCGCCAGCAGCAAAATCCTATCGATTGGCGCCGTAGTGTTTAACCATGAGGGCACTTTCCTGTCCACGCTGTACCGCAACATCAGCATCGATGGTCAGGAAGACCGGAGCATTAGCCATGACACGTTACTGTGGTGGTTTAAGCAGAGCGACGCGGCGCGCGCCGCGTTCACAGCACCCCTAGAGAAAGGGGTAGCACGCCACTCACTGCATGGGACGTTGACAACGCTCAACCATTGGCTCCAGCCGTACAAGGGCATTAAGTTGTGGAGCAACGGCGCCAACTTCGATCTGCCGATCCTAGGCCATGCCCTACGGCAAGCGCGCATGAGCCCTAACTGGGATTTTTGGAACGAACGTTGCTACCGCACCGTGAAGGCGATGTACAAAGGCAAGGTGCCGGAGCCTACCCGTGAGGGCGACCACCACAACGCGCTTGACGATGCGAAGCATCAGGCACACCATCTTATTGCTATCCACCGGGCTGTCGGTGGGATTCTCTAGGAGCACCACCATGCCGCAAAAACCTGAAGACCGCGATTACGCGGAAGAGAACCGCCGCTACAAGAGCAAGCCTGAGCAGATCGAGAAACGCGTAGCGCGTAACGCCGCGCGACGACAACTAGAGCGCGAGGGGTTGGTTAAGAAAGGCGACGGCAAGCACGTGGATCACATCAAGACCCTAAAGTCCGGGGGTAGTAACAAGCGTAGCAACCTGCGCGTGCTGGACGACAACGAAAACATGGCTCGCCCGCGAGGCAAGCAGGGGAAGAAGAAATGAGTAGTCTGTCTTGGTTAAGTGACAAAGAGTTTGCCCAGCTGTTAGCGACCGCGGGCCATACGCCGGACTTGTGTGCCGAAGCTGCCCGTCGGTTTGAAGCACTGGTCGATATGCAGGTGGAGTGGGAGGGGATCGCGGATGACTATGTCAGTGCTGAGAACCTGAAGGCGCACATCGAGGGCCTGGAGACTGAGCTGGCGGCGGAAGCAAGCGCTGTTGAAGACTACCAGGAACGCTACGACCGAGCCGTGAATGAGCTAGAAGGTGTAAAAGACGAGCTCGAGGAGCTGCGCCTAGCCGTTGCCAGCGAAGAGCGCGTTTGCGCTGAATGCGGAGCTCGGCAGTAATGGCTAAGACAGGCGAAGGCGGTGTTAAAGAACGCATCGACAAGCTACTCAAAGCCGCTCCCTACTGTAAGTTTACAAAGCCGGTTGTCGGGCCGTACGGCGAGACGATGCTGGACTATGTGGGCTGCAGCAAGGGGCGGTACTTTGAGATCGAAGCGAAGAAGCCAGGCGTAAAAAATCCGACGGAACGCCAGCAGATGCGGATGGACGGTATCTTATCAGCGGGCGGCACGGCGTTTTTCATCAACGGCGAACAAGAGCAGCTTGACGCCCTCGAGGCTTGGCTGCATAGTGACTAAGGGTTAGGGGTTCCTGGCCGACGTCCGCGCTGGCGACGCTAAAGGCCAGCCGTAACAAACACTACAACGACCTGTCGGACACCGTCCGGGAGGCATAGAGACTTGTCCTAATGCTAGTACATGAAGGCAAACGCGCGCTCATCATGGCGCTCAAAAACCCGAACAAAGTAATGACCGTGCTGCCCCAAGCCAAGGTGCTGAAGCAGCAGGCGGGGCGAACATTGGTTGCCGTCAAGCACACGCTGGACGTGGTGAAGGTGCTAGGCAACATCGGGCTGAACGCCCCGTCGCCAATCAAACATTATTACAGCTGGCCTAGTAAGTATCCTAAGCCAATGGCGCACCAGATCGAGACCGCCGCGTTTCTGATCGCGAACCGCCGGGCTTTCTGCCTCAATGGCATGGGCTCCGCCAAGACGCTCAGCTCCCTGTGGGCGTTTCATTTTATGAAACAGGAAGACTTGATTGACGCCATGATCGTTGTGGCGCCCCTGTCTACGCTAGAGCGTACGTGGGCGGATGAAGTTTTTCAGAACTTTTTCGATATGCAGTGCACCGTGGTTCACGGCACGGCCAGCCGCCGTAAAAAGCTCCTAGCCGAACCTGCGGATGTGTATGTCATTAACCACGACGGCGTGGGAGTAGTGCACGAAGAAATCCTGGCCATCATGCGGTCTAAACGCTGCCTGTTAGTGCTGGATGAGCTGGCCGTGTACCGTAACGCGCGCACAAAGCGTTGGAAAATAACCCGTGAGCTGGTTGTACTGGCGCAGTGGGCGTGGGGCCTCACCGGCACGCCGATCCCGAACGACCCGTGCAACGCCTACGGCCAGATCAAAATGCTGCGCCCCGAGCAGGTGCCGCGCAGCTACGTGCAGTTCCAGGATATGGTCAGCCGACAGGTAGGCCCCTATAAGCGAGTGCCGCGCCCTGATGCGACCGAGACGGTGTTTAACCTAATGCAGCCAGCGATCCGGTATGCGACGCGTGATTGTATTGACCTACCGCCGACGACCTATGTGATGCACCACGCCCCACTGAGCGAAGATCAGCTGGCAGCGTATAAGCGTATGCGGGACCAGAAGGTGTTTCAGCACAAAGAAGACACGACGAAAATCGTGGCGGTTAACGAGGCCGTGGTGGCTATGAAGCTGATCCAGATTGCGTGCGGGTCAGTGATTACCACAGAAGATGAAGCCCACGCCCGCATCGAGTCCCCTGCGCGCATGGAGATTGTCGAAGACGTGATCGAGCAGGCCGAGGGAAAAGTGATTGTGTTCTGCCCGGTGCTGGGTGCTATCGATTACATCCGAGACTGTCTCATTGCCAAAGGGCATAAAGTTGGCCAGATCGACGGGCGCATTGATAAGACGACGCGCGACAGCGTGTTCAGCCAGTTCCAAGGGTCTGGTGTTAACGTCATTGTGGCGCAGCCTGGAGCGATGGCGCACGGGCTGACACTGACCGCAGGAAGCGTGATTATCTGGTACGCCCCGTGTTACAGCAACGAGATTTATGAGCAGGCCAACGCGCGTATCGTGCGTCCCGGCCAGAAGCGCAACACCTTGATCGTTAACATCGAGGGCACCGAGCTGGAGCGGGCGATCTACACCCGCTTGAAAGAGCGTCAGAAAATTCAGGGCAAACTCTTAGAGATGATGGAGGGATAGTTGACTTAGGTGGTAAACATATATAAACTTGTACAAACAAATGAGGCATCCGACCTCATGATTAGGAGAGACGCAAGATGAAAATCGATGAACTGGCGGAGAAGTACGCCAAAATCCGCGACAAAGTCAGTGAGCTTGAAGCGGCTCACAAAGAGAAGTTAGCTCCGTTCAAGGAAGCCCTCGAGAAGATCGAGGTGCACATGCTGACGATATTCAACGAGCAAGGTACAGAAAACGCTAAGACTGCGTTTGGTACCTTTTACAAGGCCAAGCAGACTTCGGCGACGGTTGCCAGTAAAGAAGATTTCCGCACCTATGTCCTGGCCAATGATCGTTGGGACCTCGTGGATATGCGTGCACAGAAGACCGCTGTTGCCGAGTTCGTAGAGACCTCGCAGGAGCCGCCGCCCGGTGTTAATTGGACGTCCCGATTCACCGTTAACTTTAGGAAGGGTTAAGCCATGACACTTAAACACGCCATCGCGATCCTCGAGATCGCATCAGAAAACGCCTATAGCAACGCACTGGTTGCTAACGCCGAGCAGAATCAACTTCGCGTACAGCAACTAGCTGAACACATTGCCTCGTTTGACCAAGCCATTTCCATTCTGAAAACTGTGAAGGAGTAACACCATGAGCAACGTAGTTAAGTTTGAATCGGCCAAGGTGCCGGCCCACCTGTCCAAGTTCGCTGGTATGTTCGACATGGGCAATGACGCCCTCGGCAAGTCCGGCCCGAGCTACCCCGTCCTCAACATCAAGGGCAAAATCTGGTCGGTGATCGAAGATAAAGTACGCACCAAGCTACTGACTGATGACGGTGATCCGCTGGCCGCTGTGCGCGTGGTTATCATCAAGGCCGCGCCGGGCCTGAGCAAAGTGTTCTACCGCGAAGGCTACGACGAAGATGAGTCCGCCGGTGCTAAGCCTGACTGCTTCTCGCACGATGGTGTAAAGCCCGATAGCTCGGTTAGTACGCCAGAAGCTAAGACCTGCGCTGTCTGCCCGCACAACGCGTGGGGCTCCGGCAACAACGGCAAAGGCCGTGCCTGCTCTGACTCGAAGCGCATCGCTGTCGCCGCTGAAGGCGCACTGGACAAGCCTATGCTGCTGCGCGTACCCCCTGCCTCGCTGAAAGGTCTGGCTGAGTTCGGTGCGATGTTGGCTAAGCGCGGCGTGCCGTACCAAGGTATGGTTGCCCGTATCTCGTTTGACCAAGAGGCGAGTTCGCCGAAGCTGGTGTACAAGCCCGCGCGTTTCCTCGAGGAAGACGAGCTGACCCAGGTCAAGCTGCTGCAGGACGACGAGATCGTTGAAGCCATCCTCGGTAAGCCGTCGGTCGGTGTCCCAGCCGTTGAGCTGGACGACGAAGATGAGCCGGCTCCTGCACCAAAGGCCAAAGCCAAGGCTAAACCTGCTGCGGCAGAGCTTGAGGAAGACGACGAGCCAGCACCCGCACCGAAGGCCAAAGCCAAGGCTAAGCCAGCCCCTGTCGAGCTGGAAGAAGAGGAAGACGAGCCGGCCCCTGCGCCGAAGGCCAAGGCTAAGCCTGCCGTAGTCGAAGAAGAGGAAGAAGACGAGCCCGCGCCTGCACCGAAGGCTAAGGCTAAGCCGGCAGCGAAAGTGGTTGCCGGTGACGACGACCTAGACTCGCTGCTCGACGGCTTGGACCTAGACGACTAAGTCTCACTCCCCCGACCTAGGTCGGGGGAACTTCCCTCTGGAGGCATCATGAGTAAATACGCATCGATCTTGGCGCGAGCCAAAATCACCGTCACTGATCTGACGGGTTTAACAGGGTTGTCCCGGCCCACACTGACCAAATTAGTTAAGGGCGAAGGTAGCTGCTGGCAGATTAAGCAGGACGCGCTGCTCGACACCATGAAAAAAATCGCTGCAGGTGTACGGCATAAAAATCTGCCCATCACGCGTATCCGTTCCGAGACGCAAGCCGCACGGTTAGTGCGATTGCAGCAGGCTATGACGCTGGCAGCCTCTGCCGAGAAGGTTCGTAAGGCCGAAGAAAAAGCCGACGACGCGCCGGAACCCACCGCGTCTAACGATTGACCCAATAAGGGGAGCAGGGCTATCCTGACTCCCCCACGCCCCACCCTAAAGAGACGAGGTGCCACTTTTGGACACCATAGAGTTTTTGCGCCGCATAATTCCAAGAAAGGGCATTAAGATTCTGGCGCTCCCACGCCCTGCTCCATACAAAGGTTTTCTGCATCATCAGTTCAACGCCCTCGACGACATGGCTGAGCACGTTCAGTCTTGGGCCAGCGAAGGCCGCACCGTGTTCCACGCCTGCGCCAGTTACGCAGAACCTTCAGTTACCGTCCGTCGGCGCGACAAAAAAACCGGCGAGATGAAAGACGTAGACGCGGTACGCGTGCAGGACAACGCGGCATGGTGCCGTGCGTTCTGGGTAGACCTCGACTGCGGCGAAGAGAAGCCGTATGCCACGCAGAAAGAAGCGTGCGCCGCCATCTATGGCGCCTGCACAGGTGCGAAGCTGCCCTTGCCTATGCTGGTGTCCTCTGGATACGGCATTCACTGCTACTGGACGCTGACGCAAGACATCGAGGCATCTACATGGACCAAGGTCGCCGCGCGATTAAAGGCGCTACTGACGGCGCTGAAAGTCCACCAAGACCCGACGCGCACCGCCGACGTGGCCTCGATTCTCCGCCCCGTGGGCGCTATTAACTTTAAGAACGAAGACGCGCCGAAGACCGTGCGCGTTGTTAAAGACCAACCTGACTTAGCCCCTGCCGATTTTATCCGCGCCGTGGTCGGCGCTGTTAAGAAGTACGACGTGGACATCGTCGAGGCCAAGCCTAAGTCAGCCCTAAACAGTGAGTTGTCCTATGAGCAAGAATATCCACCTAGCTCTGCATATCGAATCGTCGAGAAGTGTGCGTCGCTGCGTCATTTTCAGACCGTTATGGGCGACGTTGAAGAGCCGTTTTGGCGGGCGGCATTGGGTCTACTCAAGCACACCATCGAGGGTGATGAAGCTGCACACGAGTGGAGTCAGGGTCACGCTGGCTACGACCGGTATGAGACTCAGGACAAGCTCGACCGTTGGGCAGCAGGTCCGGCCACTTGTAAGACGTTTGAATGTTTCGGGAAGTGCGAAGGCTGCCCAGTTAAGGGCAAGATCACGTCACCCATTCAGTTGGGTGTCCAACTACCGGAGCAAGCCGAGACGGTTAAGCCACGGCGCGTGGAGCCGGTGGGAACTATCCCGATGGTTGCAGCTGCAGAAAGCGGAGCAGAACCAGATGCGGAGGCAGGCGCAGCGGGCACTGCGGAAGTACCGAGCGACGGGTCGCGGAGACTTCCTAAGCTACCAGCCGGGGTCGCTAAAACTTATCGATTCAACGGGACGGTACTGTTAACGATGGTGATGGATGACGACGGCGTGCCGCAGCCAACGACGATATGTCGAGAGTTAGTGTACCCACTGGAGGTCACTCGCTCTGTGGGCGACGCCCGTCAAAATAGCCAAGCCATGCTGCGTGCGATGCGCTACACGCCAGCAGGTGTGCCTGAAGAAATTAACATCCCGATGCAAGCGATCGCTACCGGCAACCGTGACCTTGCCGCGTACTTCGGCAGCATCGGCGTGGTCATCGAGAGTATTACGCACATGAAAAGCTACCTGAGTAGTTTTATCAATGAAATCCGCCTGACGGCTGACGACAGCCTGGCATCCGACCGCATGGGGTGGAACGGGGCAGAGTTCCTGCTAGGCGACAAGCGCCACACCGCAGACGGCCCACAAAAAGCCGTGCTCTCCTCAGCGATGAAAGAGTACCAGAGCAGCTTTAGCTGCAAGGGATCGCTGCAAGGCTGGATCGACGCCGTGGACGCCGCCTATAACCGTCCGGGGCAGGAGCAGTACCAGTTTATGGTGTTGTGTGGCTTCGCTGCACCGCTGGTCCGCTTCCTCGGCGACTACCGTGGCGTGCTGGTCTCTGCTGTTTCGTACAGCTCGGGGCAAGGTAAGACCACAGCGCAGAACGCCGCGATCAGCATTTACGGCGACCCTATTAAGCTCAGCACGGCCCACAAGCGCGGCACGGCTAACGCCCTGTTCGAGCGTTTAGGGGCTATGGGTACACTACCATTCGCCATCGACGAAGTGTCGAACATCGACGCAAAAGAGTTGTCTGACTTGGCCTACGCGATCAGCCAAGGTGTGCAGAAAGACCGCCTCAATAAGTCCGGCGGCCTGCGCGCGCAGCGTGAACCGTGGCAGACCCTGGTGCTGACCTCTGGCAATCGTTCGCTGATCTCTACCCTCGCCGCTGACGGCTCTGGGCGCGAGCCTGAAATGCGTCGTATCTTCGAGATTAACTTTAACAATGTGTCCGATCTGGCCAAGACCGACGCCGATGAAATCTTTAACGAGATGAGCCGTCATCACGGTCATGTGGGGCAGTTCTACGCCAAGTACCTCGCTAAGAATGAGTCAGCCCTGCAGGTCTTGTGTAGCAAAGTGTTACGCAACGTGAACGAGCAGTTCAAACTAGAGCGTGAAGAGCGTTTCTGGGGGGTTGTGCTGGCGTCCACCATCGCCGCGTTGGCTATTACCAACAAGCTCAACATCCTGCACTTCGAGCGCGAAGCGCTTGTCACGTGGATGCGCCGAGCACTGGACGACCTGAGAGCCAACGTACGCAACTCCATGGGCGATGATAATGACCTCCTGAGCTCGATGCTGGCAGATGTAGGCTTCGACGTTACGGTAACAGAGAGCATTGGCGATCTTCGCTTCGGCGCCAGACCCACCATCATCATCCGAGAGCCTAAGCGTCCGCCGCGCTGGGCCGGCCGTATCGTGCGGGACTGCAACGAGCTGTGGCTGCGCCCCGAGTATGTGCGCCAGTGGTGTGCTGAGAAGCGTATGGACTTCCGCCGCGTGAAAGACATGCTGACGGACTCAGGTGCGATCAAAGTCAACGCCGAGGGGCGTAACCTCAACCGCGGTATCGCAGGTGCGACACCAACCAAGTCAAGGTACTGGGAGCTCGATCTCGCCAAGCTAGGGGGTTTTGAAATCCCTGAAGGCAACGGCGAAAAAGTGGTTCCAATCCGTCGAAGTGAAGGGTAAGCTGAACGCGTCTCTTCAGGGGGGTTAACCCCTGTTTAAGCCCCCGCCCGGTGTGAACTAGGCGGGGGTTTTTTTCACTCCGTCGGTAGGTCGGCGTCGCGTTCCTCGTTTACATACCCGTCCGTCACACTCTCCTGCTGCTCCTGCAGCCTTCTCACGGCGCTGCGTAGGGCGTAGGGGGCGATCTTGTTGTTCGGGTTAGCTTCGCTGTAGGCTTCAGCCTCTGCCTTGAGTTCGTCCATGAGCTCTTGATCCCCGCGCAGCGCTGCCTTAGCGTACTTCTGCAGGATTTTATTGCGACGTTCTTTCAGCTCGGTCTTGTACTTGTAGCGGCTGGTGCGAATCTCTGCAGCGCGCGTACGATCCGTTGGCGTCAGGCCGATTAACTGGCTGGCGATTTCGATGCCGTTGAACTCCTGCAGCTGCACGCCGCGACGGTTCTCTTCCCCGTACGTACCATTGTTGATCGCCTTAATCACATCACCGACAGCTTTCGGCATCATCATGCCGATGCCTTCCATGTACTCCTTAAACGTCTGTGCGTCCTCGAGCTTGGCCGAGCCATCCGCGACACCCTTACCGATGCTGCCAACGGGGCCTAACAGGTTGAACACCTGGTTCACGAGTTCGTCGCCGCCAGTCTTGCCGGGGTCGCCTTCAAGGCGGATACCCAACGTCAGGATGTCAGCACTGCCTACACGGCTGCCGATGTCGAACGGGGTTAGGCGGAACACGCCGCCATAGAGCACGTCACCCAAGGTCTCACCAAAGGTTTCTTTCAGCCCGGCGCGCATCTCAGTCTTGTACTCCCAAGGCTCGTCGTCATCCCCAGCGAACATATTGGCCACAGCACCCAGCAAGCCCATGCCCGGCACGCCTACGGCACCGGCGATAAGCTGGTGCATACCCGCCATATAGGCCAGCGTGAACCGCGCGGTGCGCTTTTCTGCAGCACTGCCGCCCTTAACCGACAACCACGCGTTACGCAGGGTGGCGTAGGCCATCATCTGAGCGAATGACTTAAACAGCGTCAGCGGCTTGTAAACCTGGCGGAAGTAGCGCGGCTTGTTATCTGGGTTGTAGTTACCGTGGCTGTCCGTCACGATGTCGATGGCGGTTTGCTCAGCTTCAGCCTGCGTCTGGCCAGCATCAGTAGCCAAGCGGTACGCTGCCAGGGCCGAGTACAAGCGGTTCATCACCTCAGTGTGGTGCGGCAAGTGCCAAGCGAAGCGGTTAACAGCATCAAACTTCGGCATACCCGAGCTGTCCGTGAGCTCCACCACCTGCGAGAAGTTCAGACGACCCAGCGACTGCAGGTTGGCCAGCATGGCTTTTTCACCTGGGGTCAGATTGACCTCTGCCCCTGTTGGGTCCACCTCGTAGCTTAGCGCACCCTTGCCGAACAAGTTCTTCGGCTGGTAGATGTTCCACGAGTCTTTCAGTGCGGCAATCATGGCCTGGCCGGCCTTTTTAGCACCGAACTTAGCCGCCAGCATCGGGTAGG
>Ga0255086_1000519_pt1 | contig 12504 bp, 9 predicted proteins | sample Colum_Cont_RepC__FD_188438 | JGI IMG/M metagenome (GOLD analysis project Ga0255086, IMG submission 188438) | Freshwater microbial communities from Columbia River, Oregon, United States - Colum_Cont_RepC_8d | ecosystem: Environmental > Aquatic > Freshwater > River | place: USA: Oregon | collected... | reverse complement strand
AGTGCTACTGCCACGGTGCTTTTGCCGCTGCCAGAAAGCCCTGTGAACCACAGCGTTGCGCCCTTCTGGCCGAGCATGCGATAGCGGTCGGTGCGGCTCACTTCGCCATCGTGCCAGACCACGTTGGTGGCTTTTTGTGGTGTCATGACGCGCCTGCTCCGGGGTGAATGGGGTGATTCAAGTTTACCGTCTGGCTCAGCTCATGAGTTGATAGGGGCCACCCACGGTTAATGCCTTTTGGTAGGCCTGACGAGCCTGGATGCGCTGTAGGAAGCTAGACAGCAGAGGCCAGCGAGCATCAAGCCCGCCTCGTGTTGCGGCGATTTCAACAGGGAAGCTCATCTGGATATCAGCAGCGCTGAACTCAGGCCCCGCAAACCAGGTGCTCTTGGCCAGTTCACTCTCCATGAAATCCAGATGCAGTTTCAGCATCGGGTCAACAAAGACCTTGCAAACATTGTTGGCAATTCCACGCACGAGCGGCCGCACGAAGAATGGCATCGGCTGCCTGGGCATGAAGCTGAAGATCAGTTTCAGTAACAACGGCAGCATCGCCGAACCTTCAGCGTAGTGCAGCCAGTAGCGATACTGCAGGCGCTCCTTGCTAGCCACTGCAGGTTGCAGCCGCCCCTGTCCATAGCGCTCTACGAGGTATTCGATGATCGCCCCGGACTCGGCAACAGTGATATCGCCATCGGTAATGACGGGCGACTTGCCGAGCGGGTGTACCTTGAGCAGTTCCGGCGGCGCCAGCATGGTTTTGGCATCGCGTGCGTAGTGCTGTACCTGGTAATCGACGCCGAGTTCTTCCAGCAGCCAGAGCACGCGCTGCGAACGGGAGTTGTTGAGATGGTGAACCGTCAGCCTGCTCAATGCCGCACGCCCTTGACGCGCACCTTGAAGTCCATCGCCGGGCCAGGCGTCGGCGCGGTTTTGGTCTTCAACTCGTAATTTGGCGACTCCAGTTCCAGATCGAGTTTGTAGAACAGGCGGGCCATCGATAGCGCAATCTGAACTTCTGCCAGGCTCTTGCCGAGGCAGGTGTGCGGGCCACGTCCGTAGGGCGAGTAGGCACCGGCCTTGAGGTGCTCGGCGCGCGGTTTTTGATAACGGTCGATATCAAACTTCTTTGCGTCCGGGTAGTACTCGTCCATGAAGTGCGGCACGCTGGTGCCGAGATAGACCATCTCGCCGGCCTTGATCTGGTGGCCGTCGAACACGAAATCCTTGGTGGCGGTGCGCATCTGAGCCACGGCAATCGGGTAGAGCCGCATGGTCTCCATGATCGCGCCATTGAGCGCGGGCAGGCGCTTGAGTAGACCGTCTTCATCCACCGAGCCTTCGGCGAACAGGGCATCTACCTCGGCATAGATGCGGGCCTTCACCTCTGGGTATTTGAGCACGGTGTAGGTAATGGCTGCTGTGGTGTTGGCCACCGTATCGAGGCCGGCGACATAGGGGCCGGTGAGGGTCACGATGAGATCGCTCGCTGGCATGATCTCTGGGGTGTTCATATGGGCCGCGAATACGTCGTCGATGAGGTTGCGATCTTCCTCCGCCACCTTGCCAAAGCGGGCGCGGGCATTCTCGATCATCTTCTCCCCCAGCTCGAATACGCGCGCCTTGGCCTTTTTGTACTGCGGGCGCTTGAGCAGAATCTTCGGCCGCTGGCGGGTGACCAGCACGTTGAGGATGTAGAGGATGGTTGTGCGAATATCCTTCACGTATTCCAGAGGTGCCGCACCGGTCAGAATGGTGCCGAGTTGGTCGACCACCATGTACTGCATGGCCTCCACCACCGGCACGTCCTTGCCAATCGGCCAGTCGCGTTTGAGCGCGCCATCGGTGATCGCCACCAGCTCGTTGTAGCGGCCCTTGATGGATTCCTTCGAATAGCCGTGCCGCATGATGTCGCGCAGCTGCTTGTGGCTCTCGCCGTCTTCGCCGGTCAGGATACGGGTCGCACCGTACTCGGCAACGAGACCTTCCCAGAACTCCTTCGAGCGCAGGCAGTCGCGGCCCTCGCGGGTGCCCATGAAGTTGGCGGCTTCTATGCCAGAGATCAGCACGTATTTCTGGCCAAGGATGGAGAGACGCGCCACCGTGCCGTATTTGCGGTAGCTGTCGAGAAAGAACTGGGCCGGGTCTCTGGCCATGCCCAGCAGACTGCCGATCAGTGGCAGTCCAGGGATCACAGGAGTTTCGCGCGTGGCGACGGATTCGGTGACTGACATGGTGTAGCTCCTTGGTTTGCACACGTACGGCAATTTCGAGAACTGTCTCGCAAAATTGCTGTTGGCGAATACCCGGATTACAGCTTGACGCTGGAAAAGCGATGTGATCCAAATTTTGACCACAAAAAAGCCCGGGGATCAGCCCGGGCTTTTGAGAGCGACACAGTCCTAGTGCTGCGTTGTCGGTTCGGCATCCTTGCTGTGGTCCTTGGCCAGCAGCAGATACATGGCCGGGACCACAAACAAGGTGAACAGCGTGCCGATGGACACACCCGTGGCGATCACCAAACCCATGTGGTTGCGACCCACAGCGCCTGCCCCAGCCGCGAACACCAGTGGCATTACACCGAGCACCATGGCGGCGGTGGTCATTAGGATGGGGCGCAAGCGCACACCAGCTGCCACCATCACAGCCTCCAGCTTGGTTTTGCCGGCTTTCTGTTCGTCGTTAGCAAATTGCACGATCAGAATGCCGTGCTTGGCGATCAGACCCACCAGCGTGACGAGGCCCACCTTGGTGTAGATGTTGAGCGTTGCGCCCTGCACCTCAAGGAAGATGAACACCATCGCACCGAAGATCGCCATCGGCACGGACATCAAGACGATCAGCGGATCGCGGAAGCTGCCGAACTGGGCGGCGAGGGTGAGGAAGATGATGATGAGTGCCAGGCCCATGGTCAGTGCGAACGCCGAGGTTTCCTGCATGAACTGACGCGACTCACCGCCGTAGTCGATGGTGTAGCCGGCCGGCATTTTCTGCTCGGCCAAGGTCTTGAGATATTCCAGGGCATCACCCAGCGTACCGGCGGGCACACCGCTGAACGTCGCCGAGTTGAGCTGCTGGAAACGGCTGACGCGAGTCGGAATGACCTCGGTCTCAAGCGTGGCCACGGTGGAGGCGGGCACCACTTCCCCATTGCCTGTGCGCAGGTAGTAGTTGCTGAGCTGGTCCGGGTTGAGTCGGCTCTGCTGCTGCACCTGGGGAATCACCTTGTAGGAGCGACCTGCAATGCTGAAGTAGTTGACGTAACCGCCGCCCAGCATTGCGCCTAGTGAGCTGCCGATATCGCGCATGTTCAGGCCCAGGGCTGCGGCCTTGTCGCGGTCGATCTTCACGGTCACCTGCGGTTTGTTGATCTTCAGATCAGTGTCGATGTAGTAGAACTTGCCACTTTTCTGTGCCTCATCAAGGATGTCTTTTGCCACTTCGTCCAGATTCACGAATGAATCCGTAGTGCCGATGACGAACACCACCGAGGTGTTGGCACCACCGCTGCTGGTTGGCAGTGGCGGTGGTTGCGAGGCGTAGATGGTGGCGCCCGCAATGGTGTTGAACTTTTGCTGCAGCTCGTTCTGAATCTCGAAGCCGCTGCGCTTGCGCTCGCTCCAAGGCTTGAGAATGATGCCAGTCAGTGTCGTATTGGTGCTGCTGATGCCGTCGAGCTGAAACGCCTGCGCTGCCTCGGGTGTGTCTTTGACGAACTCGTACATCTTTCTGGAATAGAGGCTCATCTGTTCCACTGTCGCATTCGGTGAGGCATAGCCAAAGCCGATGACGAAGCCCTGATCTTCCTGCGGCGCCAGCTCGTTGCGCGAAAAATTGGCGAGCACGAACACCAGTGCGAGGATGATGAGACCGAACGCCACCACGATCTTCCAGCTGGACAATGCAGCACTGAGCAGCCGCTCGTAGTGGCTACGAGTCCACTCAAAGTTGCGGTCAATCGCCTGCATCAGACGGTTGCCCTCATGCTCACCCGGCTTTAAAAAATAGGCCGCCATCATCGGCGAGAGTGTGAGTGCAATGATGCCGGAGACCACCACAGCGCCCGCAAGGGTGAAGGCAAACTCCGAAAACAGAGTGCCCGTGAGCCCGCCCTGGAATCCGATGGGGACATAGACCGCGATCAGCACCACCGTCATCGCGATGATGGGCAGCGCCAGCTCACGGGCGCCTTGAAGCGCTGCATTGAGCGGTGTCATGCCGTCTTTCATGTGTCGATCGACGTTCTCGACCACGATGATGGCGTCATCCACCACCAAGCCAATCGCCAGCACCAGTGCCAGCAGTGTCAGCAGGTTGACCGAGTAGCCAAGCGCCAGCATGAAGATGAAGCCGCCGATCAACGAGAGCGGAATGGCGAGTGCGGGGATCAGCACCGAGCGGGCTGAGCCTAGAAACAGAAAGATCACCACCGAGACGATCACGAGCGCTTCAATCAGTGTGGTCTGCACTTCTGAGATCGAACTACGGATGTACTCGGTCGCGTCAAAGTCGATTTCGCCGGTGAGCCCCTTCGGTAGTTGCGCCACGATATCTGGGAAGGCCTCGCGCACCCGATTGATCACCGTCAACACATTGGCCTCAGGTGCGACACGGATGCCGATGAACAGTGCGCGACGACCATCCGAACGGGCATTGAAGTCGTATTGCTCGGCACCGAGGGTGACTTTGGCAACGTCCTCCAGCCGCACGATGCCACCTTCGCTGGATTTCACCACGAGCTGGCGGAACTCCTGCAAAGAGTGCAGATCGGTCGAGGCTTTCAGATCCACAGTGACCATCTGTCCCTTGCTGGAGCCGAGGGCAGAAATGTAGTTGTTGGTGCCCAGCGCGCCGTAGACATCATCGGCTGTCAGGCCATGCGCGGCCAGCCGCTGCGGATCAAGCCACACGCGCAATGCAAATTGGCGCGCACCGAAAATGTCGGCCTGCTGAACGCCGCTGATGCCCTGCAACTTCGGTTGCACCACGCGCAGCAGATAGTCGGTGATCTGGTTGGCTGCGAGGGTGTCGCTGGTAAAGCCCAGATACATCGAGGCGGTGTTTTCACCGGTCGAAATCTTGAGCGAAGGCTGCTGCGCATCCGCCGGCAACTGGTTGAGCACCGAGTTGACCTGTGCACTGATCTCGCTCAGGGCCTTGGTCGCATCGTAGTTCAGCCGCAGGCTGACGTTGATCACGCTCACACCGCTGTTGCTGGTGGAGAAGATGTAGTCAATGCCCTGTGCCTGTGCGATGGCCGCTTCCAGTGGGGCGGTGATGAAGCCGGCAATCACTTCCGCGTCCGCACCGAAGTAGGTGGTGGTGACGGTGATGTTGGCAATTTGCGATTCGGGGTATTCGCGCACCGGCAACTGCGCCAGTGCGCGCACGCCGAGTACGAGAATCATCAGGCTGACCACCAGGGCCAGCACGGGTTTCTTGATGAAAATATCGGTGAAGTTCATGGCTGATCCCGGGCGCCGACCTTATTCATCCACCGGCCGTGGATCGGGATCGCTGGAGGGCTGAATCTCGTTGTTGATCACCACCAGCGTGCCGTTCTTGAGCTTCAGCTGGCCGCTGGTGACCACCTCGTCGCCTTCCGCGATGCCGCTCAGCACGGCGACTTGATCGCCGCGAGTCAGCCCGGTCTTGATGAAGACCTGACGTGCAACCACCTGGTTGCCAGTTGCTGCCGCTGGCGCTGGGGGGGCGGCGGCAGGCGCCTTTGCAGTATCGGCCTTGGCTTTCAGCAGGGCATCTGCGCTCTTGAGTGCCTCCGATTGCGTCAGCTCAGCGGGCTTGTTCGGGTCGATGGCGTTTTCTTCACCACGCTTCACCACCACAAACACGGTCTCGCCATAGGGGTTGAACGCTACGGCATTCAGCGGCAGTGTCAGGTAGCGCTGGCTCTCGCCGGCAGTGACCGTGATGTTGCCGAACATGCCGGGCAGCAACTGCTGCTGAGGGTTCTTGAGGGTGGCTTGAACCCGTACATTGCGCGTGCTGGCGTCCACCACAGGATTGATGGCGGTGATCTGGCCTGTGAATGACTGCCCAGGAAAGGCATCCGTGCTGATCTGCACCGATTGGCCGTTCTGCATGCGCGCCAGCGAACCTTGGGGCACCGTGAAATCGATGTGGATGGGGTCAAGCTGTTGCAGCGTCACCAGCTTGTCGCCTGGGTTCAGATACTGGCCCGGGTTGATGGTTGAGATGCCGAGGCGGCCTGCGAAGGGTGCGCGGATTGCCTTCTTGTCGATGAGTGCCTGCTGCTCGGCAACCGCGGCCTCTGCGCTGTTCAGCTTGGCCGCTTCAATTTCGGCTTGCGAGCGGCTGATTGCCTGTGCTTTCAGCTGCTTTTTCGCGCGTGCCGCAGTGCTGCGGGCCAGCGCGGCTTCCGACTGCAGCGCCCTCAGACGGGCTAGATCAGCATTCATCGTCATCTGGACGAGCAGTGCGCCCTGGCGCACTTCGCTGCCAGAGTGCAGCGGCGCACGCTCGACCACGCCAGCGACCTCAGCCGCCAAATCCACCCCGCGCACTGCACGCAGCGTTCCCACTGCCGAGAGTGTGGGCTGCCAGACGTCATAGCCGACCTTGACGGTGGAAACAGTCGATGTGGGCTCTCCCATCGCCTTGAAGCCATCGATCATTTTCTTGACGCTGTAGGCCTTGATGCCGCCAATGATCAGGATCAGCAGCAACACCGCACCGATCATCATCAACCAGCGTTTCTTGCTGTAGGGATTGTTTGCTGTGTGGCTAAGCATGGCGGGAGCCCTGAATGAACTTTGGATTTGATGGGGTTTTGTAAGTCGTGCGCACTACCGTGCCGCAACAGGTGTTGCACTTTTGCGTGTGCTCCAGCCACCACCCAGCGCCTGGAACAGCGCCACGGTGTTCTGGTATCGAGCCGCCAATGCCTGTGTGTAGCCTGTTCTGGCGGTGATGCTTTGCTGTTGCGCGCTCAGCAGTTGCAGGTAACTGGCACCGCCAAGCTGGTATTGCAGCCGTGTCAGCTTCAGTGCCTCGGAAGCCGCAGACGAGGCTTCATGCTGCGCCTGCAGCAGCTCCGCATCGGTCTCAATCTGCCGCAGCGAGTCGGCCACATTTCGAAAGGCGTTCAGCACGGTGAGCTTGTAGTCGGCCTCCGACTGCTCGTAGGCCGCTTGAGAGCCTTTGAACAACGCGGTCAGAGCGCCGAAGTTGAACAGCGGCGCACTCAGATTGCCGCCCACGCTCCAGATGTCGCCACTGAACAGATTGCTGGTCTTTGATGCCTGGGTGCCATAGCTTGCCGACAGCGCCAGACGAGGCAGGCGATTGCTGGCGGCAATGCCAACATTGGCCGAGGCCGTGCGCAGTGCGGCTTCAGCGGCCAGCACATCGGGGCGCTGGCGCACCAGGGTCGAGGGCAGAGACACGGGCAGGTCTCGCGGCAGCTTGAGCTCGGCTAAATCAAAGTTGCTGGCCACCTGGGCGCTGGGTGGCTTGCCGAGATAGACCGCCAGTTGATTCTGCACCTGCGTCAGCTTGAGGCGCAGTGGAGGCAGCTTGGCGCGCTCGCTGGCCAGTTGCGCCTTGGCGCTCAGCAGCTCGCTTCGTCCAATGGCGCCCAAGGTGAACTGGGTGCTGCTCACCTTCAGTGTTTTTTCTTGATCGCTGATGATCGCTTGCTGCCCTTTGAGAAGAGCCCGGAGCAGTGCCTCCTGAATGGCGGCGTTGACGACATTGGCAATCAGGGTCTGGTAAGCGGCTTCTGCCTGGTAGCGCTGGAAATCCGCCTGCGCAATCTGCGCTTCGATGCCCCGGCGGGTGCCGCCAAAGAGATCAATGTTGTACGAAACTCCGACCTGCGCATTGAACAGGTTGTAGATCGTGCTGCCACCGCCCGGGTTGCCGAAGCTGCCGGTATCAATTTTCTGGCGATTGCCACTCGTGCTGACATCGACCGAGGGATAAAGGTCGGCACCGCTAGCCTTCAAATTGGCTTGTGCCACCCGCAGCGCCGCGTTTGCCGATGCCACGCTGGGGCTGGCGCTGAGTGCCTCGTTCACCAGAGCGTTGAGCTTTTCAGAGCCGAACAGCATCCACCACTGATCTGGCACTTCGCGCGCAGAGAGAAATCGCTGCGCCTGCCCGCCGGGTGCGGGCGTAGAGACCGTCTGCGCGGGGAGTGCGGTGGCGCCATAGCGTTCGACCGATGGCAGCTCAGGTGCCTTGTAGTCGGGCCCAAGTGCACAGCCGGAAAGGGACAAGACGAGCAGAAATGAGGGCGCGGCAGACAAAGGATTCATCGGGCTCTGGGCCATGGTCATACCGCTCAACAGTGGCGAATGAGTGCATTATTGACCGTTTTGTGAATCTAATTCAAGATTGAAATCGAATTCTTCACATTAACCAGGCCACTCGAAAATCTGTGGGCACCAAAGAGAGACGTCAGCGGCAATTCGAGGAACGCGAACAGCGCTTCTTGGTGGCTGCGCGGGCGCTGATCCACGAGAGCGGCTTGCTGAGCTTGCAGATGAACCGCATTGCCGAGCGCGCCGAATACGCCGTGGGCACGCTGTATCTGCATTTTGCCTCCAAGGAAGATCTGCTGCTGGCGCTTACCGTTGAGGATGCCCGCGTGCATGTGGAGCTGTTCCAGCGGGTCGCGCGCTGGCAGGCCTCGCCGCGTGATCGCATGTTTGCCATTGGCGTGGCGGACATGCTGTTCGTACGCCGCCATCCGGAGCATTTCCGCATTGGCCAGTACGTGTTTACCGAAGTGGTCTGGGGCGCGGCTTCAGCCGAGCGTCGGCAGGCGCTGCTCGACGCCAATGACCCCATTAGTGAGATCGTCACCGGCATCATCAACGATGCGGTGGTCGCCAATAAGCTGCAGCTGCGAGGCATGACGCCTGAGCAGGTCTCGATTGGTTTCTGGTCGCTCACCATCGGCACCCACAGCCTCGTGCATGCCGAGGGCGTGATGGAAGACTTCAATGTCAGCAACCCCTACCGACTGCTGTGCCGACACCTGCAAACCATGCTGAATGGGTATGGCTGGAAGCCTCTGGCGGACCTTGCCGATGACGCTGCACTTGATGCGCTCATTGAGCGCATCAGCACCGAGGTTTTCCCCGAATTGTGCGGTGGCGACTGCTCGAAGTGAGCTACAGCTTGAAGTGATCCGGCCTGCCTGCCGTCCACAACTCACCCCAGAGTTTGCCGCCGCCGTCGACAGTGAGCACCTCGCCATTGATGAAGCTGCCGGATGACGCACTCAGATAGACGCAGGCTTCTGCAATCTCCAGCGGTGTGCCGGGTCGACGCATTGGGTTGGCGAGCGGAAACTCTTTTTGTGCTTCGGGCGGATACACCGCTAGCCCTTCGGTCGCCGTAAGGCCGGGTGCGACGCAGTTGACCCGAATGCCCAGCGGTGCCCATTCAATGGCTACCGTGCGGCTCACGCCAATCACGCCGGCGCGTGCGGCCACTGTGTGCGCAACGCCCGGCATGCCACGCTCAATCACCACCACGATGTTGACGATGGAGCCCGGCGTTTTCTGGTCGCGCCAATACTGTGCGGCGCGCTGCATCATCAGCCAGGTGCCGTTGAGGTTGTTGTTGATCACCGCGTTCCAGCCCTTGGGCGCGAAGTCGATGGCCGCCTGCGGAAACTGCCCGCCGGCATTGTTGACGGTGTAGTCGATGCGCCCGAACTCTGCGTGCGCCTTGAGGAACAGCGCGTCGATCTGCGCCGGTTCGCGCACATCAGTCGGCACCACCAGCACCTCGCCACCTTGGGCGCGGATGAAGTCGGCCACCACATCGAGCTTGGCCTGCGTGCGGCCGCAGATCACCAACTTCGCACCCAGCCGCGCAAACAGCAGCGCGCAGGCGCGACCGATGCCGCTGCCCGCGCCGGAGACCAGCGCCACCTTGCCCTTGAACAGATCGGCGCGATAGACGGTGTCGGCAGTCCAGAGGTGTTCGGGTGAATTGAGGGTGGCGACGTCGGGGCTCATGCCGTCAGCAGCTCTTTGGCAATAATCATCTTGCGCACCTCGCTGGTGCCCGCGCCGATCTCCAACAGCTTGATCGAGCGATACAAGCGGTTGATCTCGCTCTCCCAGATGTAGCCGGTGCCGCCATGCACCTGCACGGCGTCGTTGAGCACCTTGTTCATGGTCTCGGCGACGTAGAGCACACCGGCCGCCGTGAGCTTGTGAATCTCGCCACGGCCGCCCTCGTCCTCGCTAATCACGTTGGCGGCGCGCAGGGTCTGGTAAGTGAACAGCCGCATCGACTCGACCCAGGTGTACATATTGGCGAGCATGGACTGCACCATCTGGAAGTCGCTGATCGAGCGACCGAACTGCTTGCGCTGCTTGGCATAGTCGAGTGCCAGTGCGAAGGCGCGCTCGGCAATGCCGAGGCAGATCGGCGAGATCATCGCGCGCTCCAGATCGAGCCCAGACATCACTACCTTCACGCCACGGTTCTCGCCACCCACCAAGTTCTCAACTGGCACGCGGCAATTCTCAAACACCAGCTCGGCGGTCTGGCTGCCACGGAAGCCCATCTTGACTAGCTTCTGCGCGACCTTGAAGCCGGGATAATCCTTTTCGACGATGAACGCCGAGATGCCCTGCGCGCCACGGTCTTTGTCGGTCTTGGCGTAGACCAGAAGCACATCGGCGACAGGGCCGTTGGTGATGTAGAGCTTGCTGCCGTTGAGCACGTAATGGCTGCCATCGAGACGCGCGGTGGTGCGCATCGAGCCCAGCGCATCAGAGCCTGCACCCGGTTCGGTGAGGCCCAGCGCACCAATCGAAGTGCCCTTGCAGAGGCCTGGCAGATACTTCTTTTTCTGCTCCTCGTTGGCGTTGCGCAGGATGTTGTGCAGGCAGAGGTTTTCGTGCGCGACCCAGCTCAGCGCCAGCGCATGGTTCCAGCGACCAAAGGCTTGCAGGATGAGGCCGGAGGTGAACACGTCCATGCCCGAACCACCATATTGCTCCGGCGCGGTGATGCCGAAATAGCCGGTCGCACCGATCTTGGGAAAGATGTCTTTCGGCCACCATTCTTCGTCGTCCATTTTCTGCGACAGCGGATACAACTCGTTCTGCGCAAAGTGGTCGGCATTGCCAAGCACTTCCATCTCGTCGTTGGAGAGGCCGGAAAAAGCCTGGATGACGCTGGGGCGCTCGGAACTGGTCATGGTGGTCATGGCGGCGGTACGGTTAGTGAGTCTGACTTACCACCAGCTTAGGCAGGCGCACCGCGCCGGGCTTCGTCCGATTTGACGAGAAGTGCGCTACATCACCAGCAATGGACGAGAAGGTTCACTCGGCAGGGCGTGGTTCGATGGCATCCACCAGACCCCAGTCGAGCGCGGTCTGTGCCTTGATGCGCTGGCCCGACAGCGCCAGCCAAGCTGTGCGCTGACGGCCGATGCGGCGCGCAATGCTGATGCAGCCACCAGCGCCGGGGATCAGCCCAAACTGGAGTTCCGGCAACTGAAACCAGGCATCGGGCGCAGCGATCAAGCGCGCCGCAAACGCCGGGAACTCGATGCCCGAGCCGATACAGGCGCCATGCACCCGCACCTCGACACGCGCTGCACAACGCGCCAGCAGACGCCCCGGCAGCGCAAGGCTGCGCACCCGGTGCGCAGTGGCGGGGTCGGGGGCGGTGCCGAACTCACGCAGCTCGCCGCCAGTAGAAAAGCATTTGCCCCGGCCACTCAGCTGCACTTTGGTGATGCTGTCATCGGCCAGCACCAGTTGCAGTGCCTCCATCAGCGCATCGCGCATCTCCACCGACATGGCGTTGCGTTGATGCGGGCGATTGAGCTGCAGCTTGAGCGTGGCGTCATCGCGCTGCATCAGCACTGCCGCGCCCTCGTCGCTGGCGGTGATGACCTGCGGCGGATTCGCAGTCAGCCAGCGACGAAACTCAGGCCCGGCTTGCAGGGTGGAGTAGGCGAGCGATTCGGCGATCAGGCCATCAGCCAGCGGCATCGTTTCAGTGATGCGCAGCAGCTGCACCAGCACCATCGCCGCCAGCGGGCTGTGCGCCATGTGGGCGGCGAGTGCCGTGGCTTCTTGTAGCGTGGCGACCCGCACATCGCAGGCGTCGGCGAGGCTGGGTTCGACCTCTGTGCTCGCAATGGCAATGCTGGGGCGCGGCTGCTCGCGCAGCCAGCTGCTCAATCGCGTGACTTGCGATCGCGACAAGCCCTGCGCTCGCCAGTCGGCATGCAGCAGCAGCGCAGGCTGCTCGACCAGTTCGTCTAGCTGCTCAGCACCGTGCGCGGCAGCCAGCAGGTTTTGCAGCGGAGTAGGGCAGAGATTCATGGCTGCATAGCATGCACATCGCGCTGACTTTCAGCCTCAACTCATCCAGCCCATCTTGATCAGCTGCATCTTGACCATCAGCACGATGAAGCCCCAGACGGCCTTCACCTGCGACCAGACTGTGGGCTCGTAGTCAGCGCGTTCGCGGATGTAG
>Ga0255086_1000514_pt1 | contig 12565 bp, 14 predicted proteins | sample Colum_Cont_RepC__FD_188438 | JGI IMG/M metagenome (GOLD analysis project Ga0255086, IMG submission 188438) | Freshwater microbial communities from Columbia River, Oregon, United States - Colum_Cont_RepC_8d | ecosystem: Environmental > Aquatic > Freshwater > River | place: USA: Oregon | collected... | reverse complement strand
GTCGTGAACGTGCCCACCAGCCTGCATAGCCTGCGGGGGCATCTGAGGCGCAGCCTGAGCCATCTGGGGAGCCATCTGGGGAGGCATCTGGGGAGGCATAGCCATCCCCGGCGGCATTGCAGCGGCGATACCCTGCGGAGGCATGGGAGGTTGCATCAACGCCTGCGCCACATGGTCAGTCACCGTCCCCTGCGGCGGGGGCGGCTTGGGCTGCTGCATTTCTTTTAGCTGTGCCAACCGCGAAGTCACCAAGTACAGATAAGGATTGTTCTTATCTTGCAGCATGGACATCAACTGCTGAGGGGACATCCGCGACAGAGCAGCATTAACTTTTTCAACTTGCTGATTAATAGGCATGACGTAGGTTCCTTAAATAATTATCCGGGCAAACTATCGCCCATGCCGCTACCACCACCCGTGCCCCAGAATTTACCAGCGTTACTAAAAATTTGTCCGGGGGACGTAATGCCCTGCTGTCCTAACTGCATCGGCAGACCAAAGTACATACTGGCGGCGGCACCGGCCAGCCCACCAAGCTGACTCATCAGGCTGGGGGTCTGGGAGAATGTCCGTTCTGTACCCGTCGCGGTACCCGTCTGCGTTCTGCCTGTAGGGATGGTGGCTAGAATCTGCGCTAACTGTGACGCTTGCTGCATGTTAAACCCACGCGCCGCCAAAGCTTCACTGAGCTTCAACGCCATCTTCTGACTCTCAATGTTCCGCTGGTCTGCACCCGCCGCCGCAAGCGCATTGTATCGGTTCAAGTCCGAAGCTTGACGCGCAGCACCTAACGTACCCAACCCCTGTGCGGAACTCAATCCAAGATTGGCAGCAAACTGTCGAGCGTCTTCGTTAGCTTTGAACGCATTCAAAGCAGTGTCGGCGTTGAGTCCGTACGCCCTTGCCCGTGCGGCTTCGTTCTGTGCAGCGGTGGCTTGGTTCAGCCCGTATGCGCGTTCGCCAGCGCCGATATTGAACTGCTCCGCACCCAGACGACGGTCAATGTCGGTATTGAACTGCTGACGCGCTTGGTCAAATGCCGCAGCATTACCTTTGGCAGTGATGTCGGCAATGGTGTTGGCCATGTTCTGGTTAGCCATTGCGCCCCTCAACGCAGCGCCGCTAGACGATGAGCCGGCTCCAAACACCGTCTGTAGCTGATCTTGGGCAGCTTGTCGGCTACCTTCCCGAATAGCCTGCTGCCGAGCCTGCTCAGTCACCGCTTCATTGAACGGGTTCATGTACTGTTTGGCAGCTTCCGCAGAAAAATTCTGCGGGACGTTAAGGCTCTGAAGCCCAAAGTTACCAAACGCTTGCGGAGCACCATATGCTTCCGGGGCAGCATATTTGTTTGCTTGGTATCCAGCAGCGCGGTTGAACAAGTCCGACGCTTGACCAAATTCTCGGGGGTCTTGCATCCCACGGATACCCGACCACGCAGCCCGCAAATCCGCATTGGGGCCGGCAACATATTGGTTGGGGTTTAACGCTTTGAATGGTTCATTGAACGCATTCATCGCCTTGTCAGCAGCGCCATAAAAATAGCCCTGCATCCGAGGGTCGAACGTCAACGTATCGGTTGTGTTTTTATTAGTCTCGGTTCTACCGGACTCTTCCATACCGCCATCTGTCCAACCCATGACTTAACTCCTTTGAGCGGTTAAACCGTCAACGTATTCGGTAAATAATTCTTCTTTAGAAATCACAAAATCGGCGACTTCGTTTGAGATTTCTGCTACATAGTTCATGCCGCGAGAAAGAAAAATTATGTACAGCAAGAGATCTATGTTGTTAGTAACGCAGCGCCGTACTGCATAAACTGTTTTCTTGGAAACCAACTCGTTGGCCTCCAATTTAGGCACCAAATGCGCCCATGAATTTGTCAACGTTGCCAATACCGGAAGGATATTGGCTCTGTGGGCTATAAAAAACGGATTGCTAGGCAGTGCCACCAGCAACGAAAACATCACCGAGTTAATCCTAGAATCGGGAATCGGCCTGTCTTTATCCAGCAAATCGTCCCAAAATTCGCCCGCTTCCGAAATCTGCATGAACAATGAATAGGCGTGTTCATCGCCTATCCATTCGTAAATTTTACTACGTTCTGCTTCGGTCAACATTTAGACTGGCAAGAATTTCTCGGCGTTGATTTCTTTACCCTGTTTGGCCGTACCTGTGCGGGCTTTACGGATGCGATCCATCATTGCATATAGCACTTTTGCCCCGGCCTTGCTAGACCCGTTACCAAGCCCACTGACGACATCCGCAGGAATAACGAACTCGCCATCCGCAAGCCGTGCTGGCTGCTTTCCGTCAATAATGGCTTTGATTGAATCGCTCATACCATCACCGGGGCCGTCAAGATAACCTTCAACGGGTGCATCACTTGCCGCTCCCCCTTTTTCCAACGAAGCAAGCCCATAATGCGCCGCAGGCGCACCGCCCATCGGGTTCATAGCATCCCGCCGTGGGTCAATCGGCCCACCCATAGCGCGACGCACAGGCTGAGCGACCCCCAATTGCCCAAACATAGGCGTAGCCGCAGGGGCAGCCGCAGGACGAGCAGGAGTGGGTGCAGGAGCAGCAGGGCGAGCAGGGGCAGGGGCGGGCGCTCCCGGCGCTCTTGGCCCCATAAAGTTGGGGGACGACTGACTAGGCCGCGAAGGTGCGGCGGGGGTAGGTGCGGGAGTGGTCTTTTTCTGACCTCCTGACACAAGAGAAGAAGGGACGTTCCCCGCTATATCTACTGCGGTCTGGAACGGATTAGACGCCGCCCCGCTGGTTGCCCCGGTAAACGCTGAACTGGGGTTACTAAAGATACCTGTTGCCTTAGATATACCTTGGTTGATGAAGTTCTGAATGCCCCCCGCAGATTGAATGCCGGGAATTAACTGCCCTCCACCATAAGACCCCGCAGCGTTCAACAAAATCTCAAGGGGGGAACCGCCATTAACGGCAGTTCGTATCCCACCATACCCCGCCGCTAACGCAGGGCCGATACCGGGAATAGCCCCCAATGCAATTTGCGGGGCAAAATCCGCAAGAAAGCTCCCAAAATCCTGTCCCTTATCGGGCAGGGTGTGCAGGGCGTTGTAGTGCGCGGCGGCAATCTTGTTGGGATCTCCGCTAGCCAAAGCGGCCTTTAATGCGGGAGTAAGGACAGGTGTATATCCGGGCGAGTTTTTCCAGTTTTGTTCGTAGTTCCGGGTGTAAAAGTCCGGTGTCAGGCTATCAACGGGCACCCACTGCCCCGTGCGCGGAGCACCAAGGGACGGAACCCCCAGCGCGTTGCTCCGTGCTTGCCCGCTAAGATTTGATCCTGCCCGCGTTTGAAACTCTTGGGCATAACGGTTCATATCCTCGCTATTGTTGTCCACCCCAATAGCGGCGCTGTTGGACAGCACATAGGGCACGCCACCAATCATGGCAATACCATTATTTACTGCTGGCGCAGCAGTCTGCGCGGCAACCGCTTGCCCGCGAGGAGTTTGAGAAAATTGAGAGTTGCCCCGAATTGCCATATCAAACCCCTGTTTAAAGCTGTGCGGAGATGACGATCCAACGTGCATCTACTTGAGAATAAATTAACGTCACCACTCCAGAACCTGTCGTAGCAATGTCAGCCCCGGTATTCGTGATAATGCGATTGGGGGTGCTACTGCTGGCGCTTTGATTTGCGATAGTCATGGCATACGCCGTGGAGTTAAACAGCACTACTTGCTGCCCGTCCAACGCGGCGTAGACCAAAGCGGAAGTAGAGTCGTAAATCGCGTTGCCAGTTAAAAGCCCTGTGATGGAAAACACCCCAGTAGGAGATGAAATCCTAAAGAATGTAGCGGCAGGAATCTCAAGATTGTTATTTGCCCCATTTACCACAGTAAGCGCAGTGAACGGCGTAATAAGCTGCCCAGTAGATATGCTGTCTACGTTGATGCCGGCTTTGGAATCCAAGACGGTGAAATATGTATCCAATGCTCGCGCAAAGCGATTGAAAAATACCGAGTCGTACTCTTTAGGGGCACTGGGAATACGCGGGGCTTGCGTGTTTTTGAACGTCACTTTTATCCCCGAGTACCGTCTTCGCGCATATCAAGGCGCGGGGCACCTAACTGCCAATTGACGCCCAACTCCGACGACCCAATAGAAACCCCTATCTGACGGGCACGGGCGCGGATAAACACCTGCTCCGTGTACTGCTCCACCGATACCGTGGTGCCAGAGCTACGGGTAACCGTCCGCGAGAAGTCCTGACCCTCGGCGTTGGTCGTCATGTACGCAGCGCCGGGGAAATTCCGGGGCGATAGTGTGAAGTCCACACTGGGGGTCGACCCAGTTGCAGACCCCACAAAAGATACGTCCGGGATGAGTCGGCGTACCAGCATGAACTTGTTGCCGTCCGGGTCAAGGTCTACGTTGTTAGAGGTAATGTAGGAGGTCATCGGGAGTTCCCCGGCGTCCGTACCATACTCGTGGCTATACAAATAGCTGTCGTCTTCACTCGCAGCCTGCGGGTATTGACGTAGCGGAGAGTCAGACCACGCCGTGCGGCTCATGGAGTCGGTGCAATCTCCGTAATACCAGATGTCTTCTGCGTAATTAAAGATGACGTATTTATCAATAGTGTTAGAAGTGGCAGAGCAATAGAACCACCAAACTTCATAAAACCGCTCGTTGGACGCAGCAAAAAATTGTTCAGTTTGCGCCCAATTTATATTTTCAAAAACATGTTGGCGTAGGGTGCAGGGGAGGGGTTCCACACGACCGTTGTATGAAAGAAACTTATCCGTCCCCATCCAATAGAAGACATTGTTTTTGGAAATGACGGCGTTGGGGCCGATAAGTGAAATTTCGTTGGAGATTAGTTTTTGTGAAAATACATCTGTTCCCCCCACAAACTGCACGGACGTTACCGACTGTTCAGTAAATACCAGCGTTTCATCCAAGTTGGCAACGGCCCGCAAAATGTTGGAGCCGGTTTGAATTGTTAAGAACCCGGCGGTGGACGTTACGGGAGTTGCGCGATCCCAGTTGGTGTAATTATCTTGACTTGCCCAACGAACCAAAAGAGGGTCATAGGTAGCTGAACCGCCGCCATACGCTGTAGCCCCAAACGCCATCAAAATGCCGCTCTTGGGGTCAAACAAAATTTGCCCAACTTGGTCTGGGATTGACGTTCCTGTCAACGCAATTGCATTAGTAGGGGTTACGGCGGGGGCTACCGCAAACGAAGTGTCAGTATCCCAGTAATAGATTGCGCCGTTCCGAATGTTAAAAAGCAAATCGGTTTCGTCAGCAGTTACGTTGTACCGCGACGCGAAGTAAACAATGCGGATGGGGATAGAAACAGCCGTTGCCGAAGCGATACCCCAGCCAGTCGTCGGCGTCGTCCCAAACCCACCCCACGGGGGAGCGCCCCAACCTACACCGGAAGCGGCGGTAGAAAATCCGGAAGGGATGTAGAAAAACGCCGTAATACCCGTGCCACCACCAGTAGCCGCAGAAGTCGCTGCGGTATCCACCGTTATTGTAAATGTGTTGGCAGTGACATTAGAAATGAGAAACTGAACGTCGTTAAGACTGGTAGCGGGAACGCCACCAACCGCCGTAGCACCAGAAAAAACTACATAATCCCCGTCTACCGCGCCGTGCGAGTTGATAGTGACCGTGACGGTAGTAGATCCCAACGCCGTAGTGAAGCAGTTGTCGGTGTCTTGAGGAACTGATGCGCCGGTATAAGTAGCGCGAAGCGGGGTGATGTCGTGCAGCGTCCCACCGCTTTCAACATAAATTTTGGAGCTAGTGCCAAGCGCAAGGAAGTTATACCCCGCTGCTGGGATCCAATTAAACAGCGAACGGCAGACGCCCAGATACGAAGTGACCGAGGCTTTTGCCCAGCCTCCTAGTTTTTGAGGGAAGCCAGAGAGAAACCGAATCTTGTTGGACTCCCACCAACCACCTTCGCCAGCGTAGTTGGTTTGATCTCGGTTTACCCCCGGCTTGAATATTAGCTTCTTAAGGGGCATTTATTTTTCCTTGCGGAAAATCTCGATTGCCGAGATGACAGCACCCACCGCCAACCCAATTTGTTGCATAGCCTCAGGGTTAACCCCAACGCCCATCGTGCCCGCCATGATAGCGGCACCGCGCCAAGTAGAAGGTTCCCGCGCACGATCTAGAAAAAACTTAAGATTCATGGAGGATCCTCCTACGGAAGGTTAATCAGGTTTTCGGCAATGCGCCGTGCCCACCCTTTACCATATTTATCAAAAACCTTCAACTCGGTCATGAATTTGAGGCGCTGGCCGTTGAAAACCGCAGCAAGTTTGTACTGATCCATCGCTCGCACCGCTGCCAACGTCCCCTGACCGATAATGCCGTCATCCTTAACTCCAACGGCCCGTTGAAGCCATTTTGCTGCCTGCCCCACTCCAGAGTTGACGGCTGCGTCAAACACCGCAAACCGCACCTGTTTAGGAAGGTCATCGGCGTGCAACTTGTCCCAATAGTCCCGGCGGTAAATTTGCTGCGCTCGTTCCAGCGTCAGCCCTTGGATGTCTTCCATCGGATACGAATTAGCGGCAACGCCATACTTGGTGCCCAGCAATTCGCCAACGCCTACTTTGCCGCCAGTCCAGTTGCCGGGGTCGTTGCGGTCGCCGCTATACCCACCTTCATGGCCGATAAGCACTTTGAAAGATTCTTCAAACGTCATTTGTCTACCTTGGAATCAAGTTTGTCAAAAATACGGGTCAGCATTTCTTTTACTTCTCGAATATCAGCGCGGTAATCTTCGCGGGCCACATAAGTTCTCGGAATGTCTTCCCGCAGGCGAGAAAGGTCAGCGCGGAGTTCGATACTGGCTTCCCAAACAGAACGACCAAACCACCCTACAATTGACATCGCCGCACCGAGGACAATGTTAAAAAGCATTTGATAGTCCACTATTTATCTCCTGCGTCGTCGCGGCGTTGGTCTGTGGCGATCTTGATGCCAGTAATTAACCCAATGAAGCCCCCGACAATTGTCTGAAACGCAGGCAGCACAGCTTCAAAAATCTTGTTGTTGTCCACTTTCTCGTCGAACAATCCAACCATCATGCCGCCCACCATCGACATTAAAATCATGGACAGCGTAATTGTAGCGATGAGCGTCACCCACACCGAAAGTTTGTCATGCGCGTTCATGACTTACGCCCAAGGAAGCCTGTCGGAGACCACCGGATTTTTTTGCTGTTCGATTTGCACCATTAAGTCAGTAATAAAATCATTCATCCGTCCTTCCCGCAAAGTGGAAGTTATCCAATTGACGACTTCCGCTTCGGTCAAATTGTCAAACGGGATGAAATCGGGCGAAGATGGGTCTGGGTTGGTTCTAAACTCCCCGCACAGCGACGCTTGAAATTCTTCTTCTTCCCCAAAAAGCCGCCAATGAACCGCAGTTACTCCGCCATCCGACGCCCTACGAGTAAGCTGTTCAATTTTCCAATAAGTGTTCATTGGTTACCCTTCGATTAATCGTTGATTTTGGTTAGCAATAGCCAAGAACAACTGTTGAGTATTGTCCCCTTGAGCAACCATGTCGTTTCGGAAAGCCTGCACCGTTGCGCTGGTTTGGCGAGACTGTTGGGAATTTTCAATAAGCAGCATTGGCATCCACGCAATGGCGCAATTCCATTCGTTGACATCTTGCCCAGTGTTTGGGTTTTTACCCATAATTTGGGAGAACCACGCACACTGAATTCCAATGCAATCTTTTTTAATCAACGGGCAAAAATTGCCGGGTTTGAGTTCCATTGCAAATCCTTAATTTTTAGCCGCAATAATAAAATCTACATATTTAACTGCAAAATCCATAGCCGTTCCGGTAAACGTGCTAGTTGCAGTATGTGTGTGCGACGAAACGGTAGTGTCAGATTCTGTGGACGTATTTACGGTAGCGGAAGTAGAAGTGAGCGGGGATCCATCTTCAATAGTAGATCCGCTTCCAATTAGAGTCCTTGTGTAAGTATGAAAATGGGATAAAAGACCATACTGCGAGGTCGAAAGCGTGGTGCCCGCATTTGTAGTAGCCACCGTACCGGCGGGGGTTCTGCTTGTAAACGCCGTAGTAAATCCGGCAGTACCACCTGTCCCTGCGGTGCCAGAGGTAATAATTCGCAAAGCCGCGTTGTTATATGCAGCGCCTGTTTCAATAGTCCACCCAGTCGGCGCGGCAGATTGTTGAAAAGCAAGCCGAGTGCCCGCTGCAAAAGTGGGGGTTTGAGTCTCCCAAGTTGGTACAACGCCAGCCCCAGCAGAAGTCAGAACTTGTCCCGAAGTGCCCGCAGCGCCGCTGAGAGACAACGCATTTGAAATGGCTAACGTAGTAAACGCCCCAGTAGTGGCACCAGTTGCGCCTATTGGGCCGCTAAGCCCCCCCGGCACCGTCACCAGCCCCGCAGAATTGACGGTCAGTCGGGTAGTGAGCGTACTCGCACCGTCTGCCGTGGTGCTAATTACCAAATTTCCCGGCATGTCATTAGTGCCGGGGGTGGCATCTACGGATGATTTAATTTGCGCGGTGGGAAGAAAGTTAGTCCCGTCGTAGGCGGAAAATGTAATAGTCCCCGCATTGTCCCCACTAACTACAGTGGTGGGAATGGCTAGCGAGCCACGAGCTTTGTAGAGGTCTATCGTAGTTCCGGTGGAGTCCGTACTGTTCCGGCGAGACAAAATGTTGCTAGTAGGTGCTGAAGCGGAATCTGAAGTTAGTGATAAACCAGCGGTCGTAGACCCCGGAGCCGTCGTAGCGCCAATAACTAATTGCCCGGAAGTGTTGATAACGACCGGCGTAGAATCAGGGTTAGCATCGTCTTCTACCAGCAGCGCATTGCCAGAGCCGGTTTGTGTAATACGCAAAGCAGCGGCGGACGTAGACCCCGAGATAACAGTGCCAACCGTGGACTCATTAGTGACTAGAAGCGGGCCGGTTTTAAGTTTGTAGTTAATGAAAGAAACTACCGCACCTGCGCCCGTGCCACTGCATTTAATGATGGCATCAAACCCATTTTCAATTGCAACCGCGTTGCCGGAGGAATACGTTCCTTGAAAGACGTTCAAGGTCTGCCCGGTGGAATTGCGGATAAAGTAGTAGCCAGCAAAATCGTTGGGGGAAATCTGCAAATAGCCAGCAGCGCCCAAAGCCCCCGACGCGGTAATAATGCGTTTTTGGCCGTCGGACGAAGAACCGTTTGAAACGGTAAGGACAGTGGGGGAACCCGAGGATGTGCCGGTTACCGCAATGGTTGCAGCGCCAACGATAGCGTTGTCAATGATGTCACTAAAATTGTTATTGGTGGTGACGCCCCAAGTGCCGGCCTGTTCGCCAGTACCAATGAGTTCGATACCAAGATTGGAGTAGGTAGAAGACATTTTTTAGATCCTTTACGCAGCTATCTGCGTCCAATTTGGGGTTTGAGCATCATCAACATCTGTCCAAGTGCCCGTTTGACTATCATCGACGGCTACCCATCCCGCAACTTGCGCGTCGTTAACCGCACTCCAAACACCCGTTTGACTATCATCCACCGGCACCCAGTTGGGGTTTTGGTCGGGGATGATCTGCCCCCATATCCTAACATCACCAACAACGCAAGTCGTCGTGACGCCAACAAGAAATACGTTGGCGTCAATAATGAACCCGATCGCGCCCACAACCCCCGTCGTAGTGACGCCTGTGAGGGCTACATCAGCGTCGATAACAAAACTAACAGTCCCGACTATCCCCGTCGTTGTAACGCCTGTGAGGGCTACATTAGCGTCAATAACAAAACTGACAGCCCCGACTACCCCTGTCGTTGTGACGCCGGTAACCGCAGCTATCGTGTTAGGGAGAACAGTCGGCGTGCCGACAACCACATTTGTGGTGACCCCCGTGGGGGATACAAACGTAGCCTGCTGGGCAACTACCGTCCCTACTACGCCCGTCGTCGTTACACCAGTAAGAAATACCTCAACACTAGGTATAACGGTAACTGAGCCTACGACACCCGTCGTAGTGACACCCGTAAGGGCTACATTAGCTGTGCCGGCAACAGTAACTGAACCAACACGCCCCGTCGTAGTGACGCCTGTGAGGGCTACATTAGCTGTGCCGGTGACAGTAACTGAACCTACGACACCCGTCGTAGTGACGCCTGTGAGGGCTACATTAGCGGATCCAGCGACAGTAACTGAACCTACGACACCCGTCGTAGTGACGCCTGTGAGGGCTACATTGGCTGTGCCGGCAACAGTAACTGAACCAACACGCCCCGTCGTAGTGACGCCTGTGAGGGCAACTGAGGTACTTACCCAAGCAGTGGAAAACGGCGCTCCAGAAAACGGCGCGACGGAAAACATTATCTGGCTTCAAGCACCGCGATACGGGCCTTGAGATCCTCGATCATCGCCTGCTGTTCCTGCATCGCCTTGGCCAGCAGAGAGACCATGTTGCCGTAGGCAAGCGCGTCAGGACGGTTCTCAGCGTCGTATTGGACAAACTGCGTCAGCCCAATGCCATGCACTTCTTCGGCGATAAACCCACCAAAAACGGTGTCACCGTCGTTGTTACCTTTGTAGGTAACCGGGCGCAGTTGCATCACCTCGGCGAGGCCATAGGTTGCGTCGGTGACCGAGTTTTTGTAGCGAAGCGAAGAGGTACTGCGCTGAAGGATGCCGCTGGCAGAACTCATCACCATGTTCGCAGCGGTGCCGGTGGTGCTGGCGTAGGCATCTGGGCATCTAAACGCGCCGTCTACGACGTAAAGGCCGTCTGCGGAGCTATAACGAACTCGTTCTGCAACAGTACCGGCTTTTATTGTGTTCAACACCAGCGTCCCATCTTCGGAACCATTGGTTGGGTCTGCGATTGTCGCTGCGAGCCTGACGTATTCGGTCTGAACAGCAGCGCTGTCATTACCGTAAAAACGCAAATTGGCAATGTCGTCCGACGCCGCAGGGGACGCGCTGTTTTTCAGAAAATTGATGTTCATACCGCCCGTGCCGGAATCGGTATCAACAAAATATGCGTTTGCAAGCGCGGTAGAGCGTACTGTGAGTGAATAGCCGGGAACAGGAACTCCACCGGCAGCAAGGGAGGTGGATGCACTAAGAGTGGTAAACTCTCCAGTCGAAGGCGTAGTAGCGCCTACAGTTCCGTTCAGAGGGCCAGAGAACGCGGTGGTGGCAGTGATCGTAGTGCCTGTAATAGCCGCCGCGACCGTTCCACCAATAGCCGGAGGAGAAGCTAAGTAAGTGCTAAAGCCAGCACCAGAGACAGTGGAGGAGGCGCTTAGCGTAGTAAAAGCACCTCCAGTAGCCGTAACCGTGCCGTTGACATCAAGAGCAGTGGACGGGACGGCTTTTCCCGTGCCAATACCTACGTTACCTTGAAAGAAATTGTTGGTCGTACCCGCCGCATAAAAACCCCAAGTCGTTCCGCCGCCGGTAGCCGTGTTGACGTTGGAAAAAAATCCGTAAGCCGATTTGCCTGCGGTGACTGCGGCGGTATTATCAGCCACAAAGCCATAGTTAGTAGTAGCGCCAACCATGCTTGAGCTAGCCCAAAACCCAGTTTGAGCAGTTACCGTAGACCCTGCACCAATCGAGGATTGCCCAGCAATAAAATGTTGTATCCCTGTCGAAAAAACAGCGGCGGCGGTGCTTAACGTGGAGGTATAGCCTCGCGCAGTGGTTACATCACTTTGAATGGTCGCAACGGTATTGTTCGCACCTGCCGTTGTAGCGCCAGTGATGCTTTTGGAGTTGTAAAAATTACTCCCAACGGGCGCTGCGCCGCCGAGGCCGACGTTGCCGGCACTGTCAATCCGCATCCGTTCAGTTGGGCTTGCTGCGCCGTCTGCTGTAGTGCTAAAAATAATTCGCCCCGGCATGTCGTTGACACCGGGGGTTCCGTCTACGGCAAAATCAATAGCGCCCGTCTGTATGAATTGCACCCCATCCCAGCCGCGAGCAGATAAGTTCCCGGTCGGATCTCCTGATGACACAATTGTAGAAGCCGCAAGAGTTCCTCTACTTCTTGCCAAATTAATAATTGGGTAATTTGACGTTGTATTTGAAAATACCCTTGCTTGAATCGTAGTTGAAGCGGAGTCAGACGTAGCTTGGATATTAGCGGGAGTCCCAGACCTATAAATAGTAATTGGAACCGCCGCAGAAGTAACCCCAAGACCTATGTTGCCATCAGCGTCTTGGTAAACAGATTTCCCAGCGGGGTAGACGCAGAAGACGTTGGATGTGCCGGCGAGGGTAATAGCAGCACCGGCAGCGGAGGACGCTAGGATAGTGGTACGGGCAAGCGTAGTGCCGGAAGAAGTATAGGTTCCAATCCCAACTTCCCACGCGGTGCCGCTGGTTACGCAGTAATAGGTGGTGTTGCCGTTGCCAATTGTGGCAAACGTCTGAAACCCAGACACGGCTCCGGCAAGGGTTATCGTCCCCGTGCCGGTTGTGGTGGTAGTCTCTTGTACGCGGTCTGCGACAACTAGCGCCATAACACCCCCTTACTGAAGCTGGATGATTGCCGC
>Ga0255086_1000504_pt1 | contig 12788 bp, 10 predicted proteins | sample Colum_Cont_RepC__FD_188438 | JGI IMG/M metagenome (GOLD analysis project Ga0255086, IMG submission 188438) | Freshwater microbial communities from Columbia River, Oregon, United States - Colum_Cont_RepC_8d | ecosystem: Environmental > Aquatic > Freshwater > River | place: USA: Oregon | collected... | reverse complement strand
AAGCGGGATTACGCCTTCGCTTTTGTAGCCGATGTCGATAACAACATCATCACCTTCGATACGAGCAATACGCCCTTTGATAACTTTATTGGATTCAAATTCTTGTTGGTCGTCGAGCAACCAGTTTTCAACATCTCCGCCGGTTTCGGGCCTACTAAAGGCTTCGGCCAACTCGTTGTCTAATTCAGAATCTGACAAATCATACTGTCGTAAAAGATTTCGATTTACCATGGATATGACCAAACTCCAAAGCAGTTCCTTCGATGAACCGTTTAACTAATCCTATTGCCAGCGATAATTTTGAAGGAAACAGCGATAAAAAAGCCTGACAATGCGGATGAAAAGCATTTTCTCATCTTCGTCGCCTGCCACAAGAGTTTATTATAGAAAAAGGAAGGAATTGAACCAGAGAGGAAGTATGAATCCTCTCTGGTAATAAGCAAGAACCACGAAAAGGGGCTATTCTGGGAAAAGAGGTGTGCTTAGGTACCTTTCGCCAAGGTCTGGCAGTACCACTACGATCAATTTGCCTGCGTTTTCTGGGCGGTGCGCCACCTGAACAGCAGCAAATGCAGCTGCACCACAACTAATACCACACAGAAAACCCTCTTCTTTCGCCATTCTTCGGGTCATATTAAAAGAATCTTCATCGTTAACCAAAATCACTTCATCAATAATACTTAGATTTAAAACCCCAGGAACAAATCCTGCACCAATGCCTTGAATTTTATGCCTACCGGGCTTAAGTTCTTCACCCTTCATTCTTTGAGTGATCACAGGGCTCGAAGACGGTTCAACCGCGATAGCTTTAAACGAAGGTTTTCGGGCTTTAATTACCTCGCTGATCCCGGTAATCGTACCCCCGGTACCAACGCCCGAAACTAAAATATCAATTTTCCCATCGGTATCGCGCCAGATTTCTTCCGCAGTTGTTTTGCGATGGGTATCTGGGTTATTTGGGTTCATGAATTGTTGTGGCATGAAGGAATTTGGAGTATTTGCTATTAATTCCTCGGCTTTGGCAACTGCACCACTCATCCCTTTTTCGCCAATAGTAAGCACGATTTCCGCACCAAAAGCTTTTAGCAAGCGCCTTCGTTCCAAGCTCATGGTTTCGGGCATGGTAACAATTAATTTGTAACCGCGCGCTGCACAAGTAAACGCTAAACCGATACCAGTATTCCCGCTGGTCGGTTCAATAATTACCGTACCTTCCTTTATTTTACCCTCTTTTTCTGCAGTATTGATCATATGCACAGCAATACGATCCTTGACCGACCACAGAGGATTGAAATTTTCTAACTTGGCAGCAACAGTTGCTTTTGCATCACCCACAACTCTTCGCATCCTTATAAGAGGGGTGTCGCCCACACATTGGGTGATGTCATCATAAATTTTCCCACGCAATTGTTTTGATTCCATGAAACAGCTCCTGTCTTGTAGGCCTTGCAAATTCTCAACTTATATTAACTTACACCATTACACTGAAAATCGGTTCCTAGCAAGAGATTCATTATGTTTTGCTAATGGCCTATTTGATTTAAGTCAAACTTTTCCAAGCAATTCAACAACATTTTCCGCCTTAATCACTTCTGATAACCAATTTGATTTTAAAGGAACTTACTTTCTGATTTGCAACAAATTTTAACCTAATGAAACACTTGCAATCTTTTCATTTTATTATTGGGTTGTCATTTTTTTAAGCTCGGATAATCTTCCTTATATGAGTAATAAAGTTTTGGTTTTTGATTTTGGTAATGTAATCGGCATGTTCAGCCATTTGAAAGCTGCTGCGCAAATGTCCCAGCATTGCAACAAAAACATTGAAACCATTAGAACGGTTTTATTCGAAGAAACTACTGAAAATGAGCTTGAAAAGGGCAATATTTCGCCCGAGCAATATCGAAAAATTATACGCGACTCACTGCACATCAACTGCCCAGATCACGAATTTGACCATGCTTTTAGCGATATGTTTACAGCCAACGATGCTGTTTGCAACATCATCCCTCATTTGGCAAAATCACACAGGCTGGTTTTGTTAAGCAACACCAATTGGTTCCATGCGAAGCGTTTTCTTACCCAGTTTAACCATGTACTGGGTCATTTTGATTCATTGATTTTGTCTCATGAAGTGCGCTGCAGAAAACCTGCCCGGCAAATTTATGACATCCTCAATGAAAAAACAAACACCAAGCCCGCAGATTGCTTATTTGTTGATGACCTTCATGCCAATATTCAAACTGCTAAGGATTGCGGTTGGGACGGAATTGTTTATCATCCAGAAATTAATCTTGAAAAAGAACTGATGAGCAAAGGTATTTCTTTTTAGCTACTATTCTGGACTATCATAATTTAAACAAATGGAGAGAACTATGAACCTGATCGAAAAAGCAGACCCAGAAGTTTGGAAAGCAATTCAGCACGAAAAAACCAGGCAGCAAGAAGGTCTGGAAATGATTGCCTCCGAAAATTACACAAGCCCGGCGATCATGGCCGTTCAGGGTTCTGTTCTTACCAACAAATATGCTGAAGGGTATCCAGGTAAAAGATATTACGGCGGATGCGAGTTTGTTGATGAAGCCGAATCTCTTGCAATAAGCAGAGCTTGCAAGCTTTTTGGTGCTGAACATGCAAATGTACAGCCTCATGCAGGCGCCAGCGCCAACATGGCCGTTTACTTTTCTTGCCTGCAACCAGGTGACACCATTCTTGGCATGAATCTGGCCCATGGCGGGCACCTTACTCATGGAATGCATTTGAATTTTTCAGGCAAGCTTTACAAGATCATTCCTTATGGTGTTAAGCAAGACGATGGCAGGATTGATTATGATGAAGTAGCAAGATTGGCCAAAGAACATAAGCCAAAAATGGTACTAGCTGGTGCTAGTGCTTATTCCCGGGTAATTGATTTCGCAAAGTTCGCAGAGATTGCCAACGACAACAAATCGATTTTCATGGTGGATATGGCACACATCGCAGGATTGGTAGCTGGCGACCAACATCCTTCACCTGTACCATGGGCAGACTTTGTAACCACCACCACCCACAAGACATTGCGCGGGCCCAGGAGCGGGCTTGCAATGTGCAAGAAGCAATGGGCGGACAAGCTCAATCAGGCCGTTTTCCCCGGAATGCAAGGTGGGCCGCTTATGCACGTGATTGCTGCAAAAGCAATTATTTTTAATGAAGCGATGCAACCCGCTTTTAAAGTTTATGCCTCGCAAATTGTTGCCAATGCTAGGACTGTGGCCCATGAAATCATGGCACGCGGGCATCGGATAATTTCAGGTGGTACAGACAATCACATGATGCTAGTAGATGTAAACCATAAGGGATTGAGCGGCAAAATTGCTGAAAAATCACTTGATGCTGCAGGAATTACGATCAACCGCAATGGCATCCCGTACGATACTAGGAAGCCACTAGATCCTTCAGGCATCCGAATTGGAACTCCCGCCTTGACTACTCGGGGCATGAAGGAACTCGAAATGAAGCGAATTGCACATTGGATTTGCGATATTTTAGAGAGCCCTGATGATAAGAACTTGCAGTCCAAGATTCATGGGGAGATCAAGGAACTTTGCAAGAGTTTTCCTGCTCCCTCGGAACTAGCTTGATAGTTGCCTCGAAAAGTTTTAATGTTTGAACTATGTTAGAATACCAAGGGCAATGTCAGCTGCTATTTTGTTTTGGCAACGCCCTTTCACTTACCCTTGCAGAGGCTTCATGGCATTAGAGACAGCGCTTCATTCTTGGCATTCTTCGAATGGGGCACGCATGGTTGATTTTGGCGGCTGGGATATGCCCGTCCAATACACAACCATTGTTGATGAGCACACTGCAGTTCGCAATGACTCCGGGATTTTTGATATTGGTCATATGGGCAGGCTCAAAATTCATGGGCCAGATGCCACAAGTTTTCTTCAGATGATTTGCACCAACAATTCTGCCAACCTTAAACCGGGGCAGGTTCGGTACAATCTCGTTTGCAATGAAAAAGGTACCATTCTTGATGACATTCTTGTTTATCAGCATGGCTTAGATTTCCTTTTAGTCGTTAATGCTTCGAATCGCATAAAGATCGTATCTTGGCTATTAAACCATTCAGGATCTTTAAATGTAAAAATTGAAGATCAAACTCTTGCTACTAGCATGATTGCTGTACAAGGGCCAAACGCCATCGCTCTTGCCAAACAACTGATATCTGATGACCCCCTCAAGTTGGGCTACTACTTCAGTTTTGATTCCAAAACAATGGATGTCCCCAGCCTAATAAGCAGAACAGGATATACTGGCGAAGATGGTATCGAAATCATTCTTCCCAAGGGCGAAGAAATCAAAGTTTGGGAAAAGCTAGTCGCAATGGGATGCAAACCTTGCGGATTAGGATGCAGAGACACACTCAGGCTTGAAGCAGCTATGCCACTTTATGGGCATGAAATCGATGAAAACACTAATCCTTTAGAAGCTGGATTGGGATGGGCAGTTAAATTAGACAAAGGCGAATTCATTGGCAGAGATGCTTTGGTAAAAGAAAAAAACAGCCCATCCGGTAGAGTGCGTGTCGGTCTTGAACTTCCCGGAAAACGAATTCCCCGCGAATTATATCCCGTCACTAAAAATGGCACGGCCTTGGGGAAAGTTACTAGTGGTACTTTTTCCCCCACCTTTAATAAACCCATTGCAATGGCTTATGTTCCTGCTAATCTATCTGCCGTTGGTACCGATTTAGATATCGATATTCGTGGTAAATTCGAACCTTGCAAAGTGGTTTCTTTACCTTTTTACAAGCGAAAAACAACTTGATGACACTGTTTGTCATCATGGGATTTGATTAGTAGCTGTTTGGTTGCTTATTTATATAAATAGAAGCGAAAGTGCTTCAGGGAGTATTTACAATGGATCCGATTAAACTCCGATACGCAAAAACTCATGAGTGGGCCTCAGTTGAAGGCAACATTTGTACAGTCGGCCTTACAAAATTTGCTGTCGACCTTCTAACCGATGTAATTTACATCGATATGCCCGATGTTGGTGATCCTGCATTAAAAGGTGATAGTTTTGGTGAAATCGAGTCAGTAAAAGCGGTTAGTGATATATACGCCCCAGTAGAAGGCGAAATCATTGAGATAAATGATAAATTGGTACTAGACCCTGCTACGATTTCTAAGGATCCCTATGGCAAAGGCTGGCTTGTAAAAATCAAAATGGCAGGCAAACCTAATTTGGATCATCTGATGAATCATGCAGCTTATGAAAAACAGATTGCTTCTGAATCTCACTAGTATCTTTCTGCAAGAATTTTAATTAGCACAATTTGAAGGGAGTTGGATCGTGCCTTATCTTCTTAACACGCCTGATGATAAAAACGAGATGCTTAGAAGTATTGGTGCTTCGAGCATTGATGATCTTTTTAGCAATATACCTGAATCTGTGAGGCTTAAACGGCCTCTGGATATCCCTAAGGCCCTTACCGAAATTGAGCTTTCAAGGCACATTGCCCGCCTTGCTAATTCTAATCTCAATGCAGACAGTGCAGTTTGTTTCCTTGGTGGTGGCAGTTACGACCACTTCATCCCCGCTGTTGTGGACATGGTCGCTTCTAGAAGTGAATTCTATACTGCTTATACCCCGTATCAGGCAGAAGCTAGTCAAGGAAGCTTGCAGGCTTTTTACGAATTCCAGACTATGATTTCGCAGCTAACTGCGATGGATATTTCAAATTCAAGTCTTTATGAAGCTGGATCCGGCCTTGCAGAAGCCATCTTAATGGCTATGTCGGTCACAGGAAGAATGGGTAAAGTTCTGGTTGCAGAATCAGTTCACCCCGAATACAGACTTTCTTTCACCACTTACCTTGCAAATCTGGAACCCACCGTGGTAACAGTTGCATGCCCTGAAGGAAAGATGTGCCTGAATGACCTTGCAAGCAAACTTGACGAAACAGTTAGCTGTGTGATTGTTCAACATCCAAACTTTTTTGGCAACCTTGAAGAAGTTGAAGAGATTGCAAAACTTGTTCATTCTAAGGGTGCACTTTTCATTGTCGCCTACGACCCTATCAGCCTTGGCATTTTAAAGAAGCCAGGCGAATACGATGCTGATATAGCTGTAGCTGAAGGGCAGTGCTTGGGTAACCCCATGATTTACGGTGGGCCTTACCTTGGGTTACTTTCGTGCAAAGAAGCCTTTGTGAGAAAAATCCCGGGCAGATTGGTTGGCCAAACGGTAGATCGCAAGGGCAAACGATGCTGGGTACTTACCTTACAAACTCGCGAACAGCACATACGCAGAGAAAAAGCCACCAGTAACATATGCACCAATCAAGGACTTTTTGCCTTGCGAGCTGCGGTTTTTCTTGCTGCTATCGGGCCCAAGGGCCTTACTGAAACAGCAGAACTATGCTTCCGAAAAGCTCACTTCCTCATGGATTTACTTTGCAAAATCCCCGGTGTTAAACCGAAATTCAATCTTCCTTTCTTCAAAGAATTTACCATCGAACTCCCATGCAACGCTCAAGTTGTTATCAATTCGCTTATTGATGATGGCATTCTTGCAGGCTTATCTCAGGGCCGTTGGTCTAAAGATTTAGCAAATGTAATGACCATCGCTGTGACCGAAAAACGAACTCGTTCAGAGCTTGAAAACTATGCTGCTGCTTTTTGTGCTGCTATTACTGCAGCTTCTTCTCAGGAAAAGTCTAAAGCTTTAAAATCCTGATAATTTCAAAACTCCAAGTATTATTCTCGAGGGCATTATGGATAAGTCTCAGTCTACCGGCTTGCTTTTTGAAATCAGTCACAAGGGCAGAAGATGCCATCTTTTACCTGATTGCGATGTCCCTACAAAGACTTCCGCTGAACTTCTTGACAAAAAATACCTCAGCAATGATCCGACTCCTCTGCCTGAGATGGCAGAAATAGACATCGTCAGACACTTCGTTAATTTATCCACCAAAAACATGGCAATCGATTGCAACTTTTATCCGCTAGGAAGTTGCACCATGAAATACAATCCAAAGCGGCATGAAAGGCTTGGATCCTTGAGTGGATTGGCACATGTTCACCCTCTTCAAGATGATCAAACCTGCCAAGGCATGCTTGAAATATTATGGGAGATGCAGAATTACCTCGCGGAAATAGCAGGGCTTGATGGTGTTTCACTGCAACCTGCTGCAGGGGCCCAAGGTGAATTAACCGCACTTTTAGTTGCAGCAGCTTACTTCCGCGACAAAAAGGAAAAACGCACCAAAGTCCTCATCCCTGATAGCGCACATGGGACTAACCCTGCTAGTGCTGCAATTGCTGGCTTCGACACCATCACCATTAAAAGTAATGCTCGTGGTAGGGTCGATATGGACGATCTTATTTCCAAAATTGACTCGCAAACTGCAGTATTCATGATCACCAACCCTAATACATTGGGCCTTTTTGATGAGCAAATCGTTCAGATCACCGACCTGATCCACAAAGCAGGCGGCCTAGTTTACCTTGATGGTGCAAACATGAATGCCATTCTTGGCATCACCAGACCGGGTGATTTTGGTGCTGACATGATGCACTACAATGTACACAAAACATTTACTGGGCCCCACGGCGCAGGTGGCCCTGGCTCAGGCCCCATTGCGGTTAGAAAACAGCTTATACCGTTTCTTCCTGCACCTTTAATTATTAAGACAAACGAGGGTTTTAAACTTGACTATGATCGTCCAAAAACGATAGGCAGGGTTCGAAGCTTCTTTGGAAATGTCGGTATTCTACTTCGTGGCTATTTCTACATCCGCACACTTGGACCTGATGGGCTCAAACAAGTCAGCCAAAATGCCGTATTGAATGCCAATTATCTTCTTAGTCTTGTCAAAGAGGCCTTTGATGTTCCTCATGGTGACAGGTGCATGCATGAATTTGTAGCAAGTGCCAGGACCCTTCGAAGAGACAAAAAAATTAGCGCTATGGATATAGGCAAGCGCTTGCTGGATTACGGATATCATGCTCCTACGGTTTATTTTCCTTTAGTGGTTTCAGAAGCAATGATGATGGAGCCTACTGAAACTGAAAGTAAAGAAACTCTCGATCACTTTGCCAAAACTTTGATTAAGATCCGTGATGAAGACGCAGATTTCCTTCATGACGCACCTCACACTCTGGATATCAGCAGACCGGATGAAGTGAAAGCCGCTAAAGAACCCATGCTGCGCTGGAAGAAGTAATCATCTTCAGGTATTTCAGTTGATCGAGTGCAGGCTTCTGCCTTTGGAGTCCAATTTTGGGTCATACGCAATGGCTTCGGATGAGCTATTGCTTGAACTTGCAGAAGAAGGCATTTGCTCGCTTCGTTTTTATACTTGGGCTGAACCCACGGTAAGTCTGGGATACTTCCAGCCCTCGTCTCTTTTATCGAATTCACAAGAATTAAAGTTGCTGCCTTGGGTTCGAAGGGCTACTGGGGGTGAAGCTCTGGTCCATCACCATGAACTAACCTATGCCTTGGGCCTGCCGTTGGAGATTGCTGGACAGAAATCGACTCTTTGGCAGGAAAAGATACATCTTATTATTCAGAAGGCTTTATCGCTTTTAGGAGTGTCACTTCCTGAAATCAATCTGCCCGAACTGCGAAATGATCCCACCAACCTACTTTGTTTTCATCATCACGCACCACAAGATCTTATTATCAAGAAGCATAAGGTTGTGGGGAGTGCGCAGCGAAAAAAGAAAAGAAGTGTAATTCAACATGGAGGAATCTTGCTTGCCCAAAGCATTTACACGCCCTCGTTGCCTGGGATACTTGAACTCTCAGGGATAAAACTTTGCCCGGAAAAACTAGCTGAAACTATTGTTATTGAATGTTGCCATGCTCTAGGCTGGACTTTTAATACTTCGAAATGGTCACATGAAGAAGAAGCAAGAATACAACATTTTGTCGAGCATCGTTTTGCAAATAAAGATTGGAATAACAAAAGATAAAAAAGAAGCCCCGCAAATTTCTTTGCGGGGCCCAGCGGTTGAGGATTATCAGGATTACCAGGCTGAGGACAGTTTGATTTATTAAAACCAACTCCGCCCAACATTAATGTTCATTTTCATGAACAAACCTGCCCATCACACACCTCGAAGTATCTTTCTAATTTAGAAAGCGTTTACTTCTGAGATAGTGGGCACAGGAACGATACTAGCAGATTTACCTGCTGGCAGTTTTTCGGCACCCTTAGGAGCTGCTTTAGGAGCGCTCTCTGGGGTAACTACTTCGCAGCAATCATTCTTGTGCATTTTGGCACGAAGTTTGTCAAGAAGGCTTACTTTGCATGGATCGCATGCTTCAGCTTTCTTTTCAACTTTCACGATCTTAGGAGCTTCGCACTTTGGTGCGTCGCAGCAATCTTTTGCTAACTTAGCGCGAAGTTTGTCAAGAATGCTTACCTTGCATGGATCGCATGGGTCAGCTTTCTTTTCGCACTTCACTACTTTAGGAGCTTCGCACTTTGGTGCGTCGCAATCATTTTTGTGCAGCTTAGCGCGAAGTTTGTCAAGAATGCTTACCTTGCATGGATCGCATGGGTCAGCTTTCTTTTCGCACTTCACTACTTTAGGAGCTTCGCACTTTGGTGCATCGCAACAATCTTTCGCAAATTTTGCGCGAAGTTTGTCTAGCAAGCTTGGCTTGTCGCAGCAACTGCTATCACAAGTGCTTGTAGAAGTAACAGCAGGTGCAGCTGCAGGAGCAGCGTCAGCACCAGCAACCCATGCTGTGGTCAAAAGTAAAAAAGCAGCGTTCACGAATCAACACCTCCATATAGAGACATATTTATTAGCAACAAGCCCCATCCCAGCGAGACAATCCCGACCGAGCTTGTGGGCCTCTGCCTGCCCTGTTCCTCTTCCGTCTCTCAAAGTGAAGATCCTCGTTTATGTCTCTAAAAACTTAGATCTCGCACTTCACAACTATTCTTTCGGCACCCAATCTTTCCCGGCTTGAACAAGTTTCCCAAAAACTTTTCGCCCCCTATCTTCTGTGTATACCCCTTACTTCCCCTACCCAGATTTACCAAACGCCTAGGTAAAAACCTTTAATACTACGCATTTGTCCCACTCTCACTTTTTTCAGCGTTTTACACTTACTCTTTTTACAACAATTTATGCTCCACTTTTGACCAGTGATTTCAACCTAATCAAATAAAGGGATTAGACTTATGGAAAATGTAAGAATTGGTTTTGGGCACTAAAGCGAGACAAGATGATAGATGCTTTGGATTTGGTTAGGCTTTTGCTTTCAGGTTGCATCGACCTAGAGCAATGCTTTTAGCTCTATGTTTTATCTCAAAATGCGTTTAATTGCCTATCTTACGATTTACTCACAATCGTTTTAGGCGTTATGCATTCACTTTTATTGATGAGGTGTTTTTTTTAAACAGCGAAATGAATTGCCCAAACACTCTATCTTGAATTTGATTGATTTTACGAATTGGAACTCGCTCGCACTTTAATTACCGTAAAAGATCCCAGACAAGATGCAAAGTGACAAAAAGGCATAATAAGTGAATCGAATCATTTCTTTCCTTCTTCATTTCTTTAGAGTTTAAAGTTACTTTCAACTATTAGTTTTTATCGGCATTATTTTGATCGAGCTTGCGCATAATTAGGATGATTCTGATTGGCGAGTTTAGGCAAGATACGATTACATCCTTGTTAATAACTGCCAAATAGTTAAACTCCCTTACAATGAGATAAGGCACACTAGGAAGAAACGTGTCACCTTTTACTTTGCATTTATAACTTCGATTTTAAAAGGAAGTGCTTTTTGTCCGCTTCAAAGAAATGGGTTTTGCTGGCGCACGATACCGAACTTTGTACAAGCCTTGCAAAAAAAGCTAAGATATCCCCTGTTATTGCCCAGCTTCTTATTAATCGTGGGATTGATTCGCCCGAAAATGCATTTCGCTTTCTTAACCCTGTTTTAAAAGGGTTACACGATCCAGCTCTTTTGCCTGGTGCTTTAGATGCTGCAACACTCATTTTGCAAGCTTTAAAAACAGGCAAAGTAATTTGTGTCTACGGGGATTACGATGCAGATGGCATTTCCGGGACCGCTATCCTTATAAGGTTACTTCGCATCCTTGGAGGAAACCCTAGGTTCTATGTGCCAAAGCGTCTTGAAGAGGGTTATGGGCTGAATTCCAACGCTCTTGAATCTCTCGCCCGCTCTGGCGTTCAGCAAGTCATTACTGTCGATTGTGGGATTGCAAGCATCGAAGAAGCGAAAATAGCTAAATCCTTAAACATTGAATTGATTATCACCGACCATCACGAAATGAAGGCCACAATTCCCGAAGCGGCTGCGGTCGTTCATCCGCGCCTGCCTGGGGGCACATACCCCTTCGGCGAGCTTTCGGGTTCTGCGGTAGCATTAAAGCTTGCATGGATGATTGCTGTACTTCATAGCGGAAATTCGAAAGTTGAAGGTTTCCTCAGAGATTTCTTGGTCGAGGCCATCAGCCTAGCCTCTCTTGGCATTGTTGCTGATGTTGTACCTTTACTTGACGAAAATCGAATTTTAGTACGAAGCGGTTTGGAAAGGCTCACAAAGTCTGCCAACTTTGGACTTCAAGCAATGGTCAAGGAAAGTAACCTCAACGAAAAACGAAAACTGAATTCCACTGATATTGGTTTCAATTTAGCTCCTAAGTTAAATGCAGCAGGCAGAATTGGATGCGCACAACTTGTGGTTGACCTCTTGATCACCAACCGCATGGATCAAGCCAGAGAGATAGCACTTTTCCTTTCTGATCAAAACAAACAAAGACAAAAAATTGAAAGGCAAATTCTTACTGAAGCCAAGGAACTTGCAGAATCCGAGGAGTTCCTGCATGATCCTTTCCTAGTACTCGCTGGTACCACATGGCATCCTGGCATTGTCGGGGTGGTTGCTGGCAGACTTACCGAAGAATTTGGCAAACCCTGCATCGTTCTAGCACCCCCTGTTACCTCTTCTACAACTTCCGATACTTCAACCGAAGACGAACCTCTCCAAGTATCCCCAACCATTTGGTCTGGTTCTGGAAGATCTGGCGGCATGGTCAAACTTCATGAACTTCTTGCCGAATGCGAATCGCTTGTAGTGCGTGCGGGGGGGCATGCCGCTGCAGCGGGTCTACAAATTGAAAAAGATAAAATACCCTTACTTCGTCAAAAACTTTGCCAACTTGTAAAAGAAAAATACCCCACCGGGATCAAGCCTGCCAAGTTGATTTTGGATGCAGAGGTGCCATTATCTGCTTTGACTCATTCTTTGGTAAAAGATCTTGATCAACTTGAGCCTTACGGCATGGGGAATAAAAAACCAATTTACCTCGCCACAAATCTTATTGTCGAAAAAGAGCCTACTCTTGTTGGCACGGATGGACTGCACCTTCGTTTCCAAGTTTCACAAGCAGGCGTAAAACTTTGGGCCATTGCTTTTCGCATGGGTAAAAGAAAAGAAGAGTTAATGTCCAATGGCGGAGCTATCTCCCTAGCTTTTACACCCAAGCTTAATGAATGGAACGGCTTTACATCGGTCAGCCTTGAAGTGGTTGATTTTCAACCATTGCAAAACCCAGACCTGGAATAGAGACAAACCATGCAACTGCATTTGCAAGGCCATCGTGGCGCAAGGGGTAACAGGCCTGAAAATACTTTTTCCTCCATCGAATTTGCAATCGATTGTTTAGTGGATTCCATCGAAACCGATCTGCATCTTTGTGCCGACGAACAAGTAGTTTTGTTTCATGACCATTTTTTTTCATTAGCACA
>Ga0255086_1000502_pt1 | contig 12793 bp, 8 predicted proteins | sample Colum_Cont_RepC__FD_188438 | JGI IMG/M metagenome (GOLD analysis project Ga0255086, IMG submission 188438) | Freshwater microbial communities from Columbia River, Oregon, United States - Colum_Cont_RepC_8d | ecosystem: Environmental > Aquatic > Freshwater > River | place: USA: Oregon | collected... | reverse complement strand
GATATTCTATATTCCCTGGATAAATAAAATGAAACATTTTACACTTCTCATTTACTTAGTGCTTTTTATTCCATTTCACCAAGGACAGGTGATTGATAAGATTGTTGCACAAGTTGGAGATGAAATCATTTTGTTGTCTAATATTCAAGCTTTAAAACTTCAAATGATACAAGAAAACAATCTTGAAGTATCGGAAGTGAATTCTATATCAGATTGCCAAGTAATTGAAGATTTGATGTATCAAAACCTGCTTTTAAATCAAGCAAGGTTAGATAGTCTACCTATTTCAGATGAACAAGTTGATTCAGAAATGGAAAATCGTTTGAGGTATATCATTAGTTCCATGCCTGGAGGACGAGAACAATTTGAAAAGTTTTATGGAAAAACAATCACACAAATAAAGGAAGATTTTAGAATCATTATTCGAAATCAAATTTTATCGCGTGACATGCAACAAAAAATTACATCTGAAGTTTCTGTAACACCTAAAGAGGTTGAAGCCTATTTTAAATCATTACCTAAAGACAGCATCCCTTACATAAATATGAAACTTGCTTTTCAACAGATAGTATATTTTCCTTCCATTTCACAAGAAGATAAGGCTCGCACGTACAATGAACTAAGGGAAATACGATCCAAAATTGTTTCAGGAGAAAAATCATTTGAATCCATGGCTCGTACAAAGTCGGATGATCCTGGATCAGCATCACAGGGCGGAAAATTAAATGCATCAAAAGGTATGATGGTGCCTGCATTTGAAGCAGCAGCACTGTCGTTGAAACCAGGAGAAATTTCTGAGGTATTTGAGACTGAATATGGATACCACATTGTTAAATTAAATTCTAGACTGGGTGATGATTACACCTGTCAACACATATTATTATCGGTAAAATTTAACGAGGAATCACTAAATTTAGCTGCGGCAAAAATAGATTCTTGCTACGCTTTGTTGAGTGAAAATAAAATCACCTGGGAAGAGGCAGTGCTTCGTTTTTCGAATGACGAAAACACAAAACAAAACAAGGGAATCATTACGAATCCTAAAACTGGTGAACAAGCTTGGGACATGCAAGATTTAAATGAAATTGATAGAGAGATTTATGTATTAACAGATGCATTAGAGGTTAATAATTTCACACAACCAAATTTATATTTCGATGTTTTTTCTCGTAAGCAAGGATTTAGAATTGTTCGTCTTATGAAAAGAATGCCACCGCACATTGCAAACCTTAATGATGATTACATGTTAATAAAGCGTGCTGCTGAAAATGATAAAATGCAAAAAGTTCTTGAGAAATGGGTTTCATCCAAGATGAGTAATGTTTACATTCGATTAGATGATTCCTTAAAAAAATGTGACTTTAAATACAATTGGTTAACTCAAACAAATTAATATGTCAGATACACAGGCCATTGGAAGTCTTGTCAACCATTATAATGAACTAAGAAATGAGATTCATAAGGTAATCGTTGGCCAAGAAGAGGTTGTTAATCAAGTATTAATATCCATTTTCTCTAATGGGCACTGCCTTTTAGTCGGTGTCCCAGGATTAGCAAAAACATTATTGGTTAATACTATTTCTCAAACTCTTGGTCTTTCTTTTAATCGTATTCAATTTACACCAGATTTAATGCCTTCTGATATTGTTGGTTCTGAAATATTAGATGAAAATAGAAACTTTAAATTTATTAAAGGCCCCCTATTTTCAAACATTATTCTTGCTGATGAAATCAACCGAACGCCTCCAAAAACTCAATCAGCATTGCTTGAAGCCATGCAAGAAAAATCGGTTACAACAGGTGGTGTAAATTACAAGCTTCCAGCACCATTTTTTGTTCTTGCTACTCAAAACCCAATAGAACAAGAAGGAACATATCCGCTACCAGAAGCCCAATTAGACCGTTTTATGTTTAATATTTGGGTGGATTATCCTAGCTTTGCTGAGGAAATGGCCATTGTTAAATCAACAACTTCTAATCAAAATGTTACCCTAAATGCGGTTATTTCTGGTGAAGAGATTGTTGCTTATCAACAGTTGATTCGAAGAATTCCCGTTGCCGAAAACGTCTTAGAATATGCCGTTAAACTAGTTGCAAAAACAAGGATTAACGATCCTTCGGCACCTAAGATTACAAAAGATTATTTAACATGGGGAGCAGGGCCGAGAGCCTCTCAATATCTAATTTTAGGAGCAAAAACACATGCTGCTCTTCAAGGAAAATTTTCTCCAGATATTGATGATGTAAAGGCAATCGCAACGCCTATTTTGAGACATAGATTGGTAAAAAATTATCGTGCAGAAGCAGAAGGATATTCAATTGATAAAATAATTAGTGAATTGTTATGAGTTTAGATTTTAGTGCATTATTTGGATTTGAAGGACTATTTTATTTATTAGTTCTATCGCTATTAGAAATTGTATTAGGTATTGATAATATAATTTTTATCAGTATTGTAACAGAAAAACTGCCTGCTGAAAAAAGAAGGTATGCTCGAAACATAGGTTTGTCGTTAGCCCTATTTATACGATTGTTTCTTTTAAGTATTGTTTCTTGGATTATGGGAATGACAAAACCATTTTTCAATGTATTAGACCATCCATTTTCTGGTCAAAGTCTGGTATTATTAATTGGTGGTTTATTTTTGATTTACAAGAGTACGGTTGAGATGCACAATAGTGTTAAAGGACAACACGAGGAACATGGCTCGGCTAAAAAATCGTTATCTGCCATTATTTTACAAATTGTATTAATTGATATTGTATTCAGTTTTGATTCGATCATTTCAGCAATCGGAATGACAAACGGAATGAAAAAAGATACAGGTGGAGACCCTCTGATTATAATATACCTCGCCGTAATTGTTTCAATGATTGTTATGCTCATGTTTTCAAAACAAATCAGTGACTTTATACAGAATAACCCAACCGTAAAAATGATTGCATTAGGATTCCTTGTTACTATTGGAGTACTGTTAGTGGCCGAAGCATTTGGTCAACATATTCCAAAAGGGTACGTTTATTTTGCTCTATCCTATTCTTTAGTTGTTGAATTCCTAAATATTCGAATGCGGAAAAACAAAACGAGCTAAATGACAATCAATGAGGCCAGAGCGTATCTTTCACTTTCGGCTGAAACAGAAAATATTCAGGAAGTCTATGAAGATTATTTATTTGAACAAAAACTAATCTTTAGAAATAAACCCATTATTAAATCGGTATTCCTAAAGAAAATTTCTAAGATTGAAACAGCAAAAAATGCCTTTGAAATTTTGGGGATAAATGATTCATATATGAATCAGTCCGAAATTTATTGGGAGTTTAACCAAAATATTCTTTCAAATTTTCATCAATACCACCGCATAAAGAATTCCATCCTGCAAATGATTTTTAAAGCAGATTCCATAACGGAAATTCAAGTTTGTGCTCAAAAATTAATAGAATTAGAAATTTCCTATTCTAAACCCTGGTCAAAATTTGAGGTTAGTTCTGAAATAAAATCAGTGATCGATCCTATGGACGTACTATCAGATCTAAAAAAACTTGAATCTAGGCATATCATGAACTATCATGAATTTAATCCTAACGATCATAAAGACTTAAAATATCTTAAAGCAGATATAGCTAGATTGTCAAAAGTTAATCATTAAGTTTCAAAACTGCTAAAAATGCTTCTTGAGGCACTTCTACCCGACCAACTTGTCTCATTCGTTTCTTTCCTGCTTTCTGCTTCTCCAATAATTTTCTTTTACGCGAAATATCTCCACCATAACATTTGGCAGTTACGTCTTTTCTCAAAGCCTTGATCGTTTCACGAGCAATTATTTTTGCACCTATCGCTGCTTGAATAGGAATTTCAAATTGTTGCCTTGGAATTAGTTCTTTCAATTTCAAACAGATTCTTTTTCCCAAATCATAAGCATTACTTCTGTGAACTAGAGCCGATAAAGCATCTACTTGTTCGGCATTCAAAAGCAAATCCATTTTTATTAAATCAGATTCTTTATACCCAATTGGATGATAATCAAAGGATGCATATCCACGTGAGACTGTTTTTAAACGATCATAAAAATCGAAGACAATTTCAGCAAGTGGCATTTCAAACGTTAACTCTACTCTATCTTGGGTCAAATAAACTTGATTTCTCAATTCACCTCTTTTCTCAATGCAGAGTGTCATGATAGAACCAACGTATTCGGCTTTGGTAATCACCTGAGCTTTGATATATGGCTCTTCGATTCTATCCATTGCTCCCGGATCCGGCAGTTCCGATGGATTATTAACAATAACTGTTGTTTCCGGGTCTTTTCTCATAAATGCATGGTAAGACACGTTTGGTACGGTTGTAATTACCGTCATATTGAATTCTCGCTCCAATCGCTCTTGAATAATCTCCATGTGAAGCATTCCCAAGAAACCACAACGGAAACCAAAACCCAAAGCAGCAGATGATTCAGGCTCAAAAACCAAAGAAGAATCATTTAACTGAAGTTTTTCCATTGAAAAACGCAACTCTTCATAATCTTCCGTATCGACAGGATATATTCCTGCAAAAACCATTGGCTTAACATCTTCGAATCCTTTTACGGCTGAATCACATGGATTTTCTGCTCCGGTAATCGTATCTCCTACTTTAACCTCATTCGCTTGCTTTATTCCAGAAATAATGTATCCAACATCCCCCGCTTTTACTTCATTTTTGGGTAATAAATCCATTTTTAAAACACCAATTTCATCCGCATTGTATGTCTTACCAGTATTGAAAAATTGTACTTTTTGACCTTTACGAATTTTTCCGTTAATGATTCTGTAATAAGCAATTATTCCTCTGAAAGAATTGAAAACAGAATCGAATATCATTGCTTGAAGGGGTGCGTTTTCATCGCCTTTTGGAGCTGGAACACGCTCAATTACAGCTCTTAAAATTTCATCTACTCCCAATCCTGTTTTGCCGGATGCCGGAATGATTTCTTCCGGTTTACAACCAATTAGGTCAATAATCTGATCTGACACTTCCTCTGGCATTGCACTGGCCAAATCCATTTTATTCAGAATGGGAATGATTTCCAAATCATGTTCGATTGCCAAGTACAAATTCGAAATGGTTTGAGCTTCGATTCCCTGAGTAGCATCCACAATCAACAAAGCTCCTTCACAAGCAGCAATTGATCTAGAAACTTCGTATGAAAAATCGACGTGTCCGGGGGTATCAATTAAATTTAACACATAATCTTGTCCCTCAAATCGATAATTCATCTGGATTGCGTGACTTTTTATTGTTATTCCACGTTCACGCTCTAAATCCATATCATCCAAGGCTTGAGCCTGCATATCACGATCGGCTATTGTACCAGTCGTTTGCAATAATCTGTCTGCTAAGGTGCTTTTGCCGTGATCGATATGGGCTATAATACAAAAATTTCGAATGTTCTTCATGAATCAATTGTGAAAAGCAAATTTACATCAAAAAAACGGATGCTAGGAGTCAACTTGGATAGTGAAAACAGAAATTTCAAATTTTAATGAACCTCAATGTAATAACTTACTATTTCGCTTTTACTAGGTTCTAAGTAATGTATTCCTGATTTTTGTAACAGGTCGCCACTCGCGTTCTGATTATCTGCCCATCCCCACCACGGTTCAATGCAGAAAAATGGTGCTCCAGGCTTTGTCCACAAACCTATTGCTTCCCAATTTTCTGAACCTAATGTTACGATTTTTTCAGATTGGTTGTTTTCCAACGTAACTTTAGAAAAAGGAGGTCTCTTAAAAACAATAGCATCATGCATAAACAAATCCTTAGTTAGCGATAAATAGCCATCAATTATCATTTTTTCTGTTTCTTCGGAATAAAGTCCATCTATTATTTTCCATCTATCTGAAATGAAAGACTTGTAAAAATTCAACTTATAGTTTTCTATTGGTAAATTGATTTCAAAACCTGGATGACCACCGACGGAATATGGTAACATTTCTTTACCCGTATTTATTGTTTTGTAAAAAATTTGAATCGATTGACCAACTAATTTATATTCAACTGAAAGACTAAACGAAAAAGGATAATGCTTCCTAGTTTCTTTTGTCTCCACTAAGATAAGTTCAACTTTATTCGTCGTTTGTTCAACCACCTTAAACTCTAAATCGCGTGCAAAACCATGTTGCTTCATTGAATAACGCTTGTCGTTAATCCTATAAGAATCATCTTTCAATTTACCAACGATTGGAAAAAGAATGGGCGCTACCCGATTCCAATACTGTTCGTTTTTGACCCAAAGCAAATTATTTTGTTGAATTTTTGCAATAGAGATTAACTCTGCACCAATCAGGTTTATTTCTGCCTCGATATATTCGTTAATGAGTTTTATTGTCTTTTTCATGTTCCATACATACGCCCCGGAAGTACTTTTATTGCTCCTTCCATTTCTAAATTAAACAACATATTATTTAACTCTTGAGCCGTTAATCGCAAATCTATTATGAATTGATCAAAATGAGTATTTCCTTTCTTCGAGCAAATTTTTAATATCTCATTTTCGATTTGAGTGAAATTACTATTTGACGCGTAATTTTCTGAAATCTTATTGTTAATTGGAGCTTTTTCCCAATTCATAATTTCAATCAAATCTGAAGGTTTGCTAATCAAATGAGCCATGTTTTTTTGAATTAGAAAATTACACCCAGATGAATTCTCATGATTTATATTCCCCGGATATGCAATTACCTCCCGATTATAATCAAAGGCAAGCTGTGCAGTTATCATTGAACCTCCTTTTATTTTGCTTTCTATTATTATCAATGCATCGGACATGCCTGCAACAATTCGATTACGCATTGGAAAATTCATTCGATCAGGAATCGTATTAAACGGAAACTCAGTAATCAACCCGCCCTTATATTGACACATTTTATCGGCAATTTCTCTGTGAGAAAAAGGATAGATTCGGTCTAACCCGTGTCCTAACACACCGATGGTAGGAAGTTGATTTTCCAAAGCATATTTATGCGCATTATAGTCCGTTCCATATGCAAGTCCACTAATAATCTGGATGTCATAAGACCCAAGTTCTTTCATTAAGTTTTGAGTGATATCCCTTCCATAATCTGTAGCATGTCTCGTTCCAACAACAGATAATACTTTGGAAGTATTCAGATTCAAGTCTCCTTTAGAATATAACAACAAAGGTGCATCATCACATTGTTTTAATCTTCTCGGATAATTTGATTCTAGAAAAAAATGTGTTTGGATATCATGATTAGTAATAAATTCAAGTTGTTTTTTTGCCATTTCTATCGCCCGCCAACGATCCATCTGCATTAAAATAGGTATTGGTAATTTGGTTAATTCGTGTAGATTTTCTATCGATTCTTCAAAAATAGAATCAACCGAAGGGAGTCTAGAAATCAATAAAGTAGCTTTTTTTATCCCAATTCCTTTCAGATAAGTTGTAGCTATTTGATAAAGTAAATGCTGTGTTTTCAATTATTTTTACTAGTTTCGAATACTTTAATTTACAAAGAATTCGCGAGATATGTGCCGTTATTTTTTCTTTTTTCTCCTTTTCTTTTATTCCACTTTTTTATTTTCTCAAACGAAAGGAATAATTATAGATGCCTGGTGTTAAAATAATTTGTTCAGATGGAACAAAATCACTTTCTAAAAGCAATGGAGAATTTATTTTAACAGTAAAAAAATATCCTGTTTGGGTGAAAATCAGTTATTCTGAGTTCACTCCTGATTCTTTATTTTTAACAAAGGACAGTACTTTGGAATGGAAACTAAATCCTATTGTTCAAACTATCAATACGGTAGTTATTTCCTCAAGTAGAAGAAAACAAGCGATAGAAGAAGTGCCTATTTCAATGGAAGTTATCAAGCCTGCACTTATTGATAATAAGGGATTAGCAAATTTAGAACAGGTTGTAGATCAAAGTCCGGGAGTATACGCCATGGACGGCCAAGTAAGTATTCGAGGTGGAGGAGGTTACGCCTACGGAGCGGGAAGTAGAGTCATGCTTTTATGGAACGGTGTGCCGATGCTTTCTCCAGATATTGGGGACGCCAAATGGAATGCTATCCCAATGGAACAAACTGATCAAATTGAAATAATTAAGGGAGCTTCTTCTGTACTTTATGGAAGTGGTGCACTGAACGGAATTATTTCATTAAGCGAAAAAGAAGCAAATCCAAAAAATGAATTAAAGGTGAAATTCCAATCAGGAATTTATGATAATCCAAGGAGAAAATCCATGCAATGGTGGGAAAAAAATCCGATGTTTTATCTTGCCGATATTTATCATAGCAAAGCATATAAAAACTGGGGATATACAGTTGGAACAAATTTCTATTTAGACTCTGGTTTCAGACAAGGAGAACAGGAAAAAAGATTGCGTTTTAATGGTTCTTTATATTATAAACCGAAGGATATTAAAAATTTGAAGGCTGGTCTAAGCTATAATTTTCAATACCAAGATGCAGGCGTTTTTGTATTGTGGAAGAACGACTCAATGGGATATCAAGCCATGGATAATACTCTTTCAAGACAGAAAGCTATTAGACTAAACATAGATCCATATGTTAAATATTACGATAAGAAGAATAACAAACATTTTCTTCGAAATAGATATTATCTGGTAACTACAGGTAATGATCAAAACTACTATGATGCCTCATTTGCCCAGATGATTTATACTGATTACCAATTTCAAAAGAAAATAGACGAAGACAAAAATCTGACGCTTGGAATCATGAATAATAGCTCATTTATCAAAAGTTGGGTATTTGGCAACCACCAATCGCAAAACAATGCACTTTACGGACAATTTGAAGGGAAATTCTGGAAAAAATTAGATTGGACTGCCGGTATGCGCATTGAATATTATAAACTTGATACATTGAACCCCGATTCACGTTTTCAACTTGGAAGCTCTTTCAACATTCCTTTTTATCCTGTTTTTCGAACAGGTGCGCATTATGCCATTAATAAATTTAGTCATCTTAGAGCTTCCATTGGGCAAGGAATTCGTTTCCCTTCCATTGCTGAAAGATTTGTCTCTACATCAGTTGGGGGATTGGTTATTTTCAAAAATCCAGATTTGAAACCAGAGAAAGGGTGGTCTGGTGAAATTGGCTGGAAACAATTAATAAAAATGGGAGATTGGAAAGGTGCTATCGATATTGCCGGATTTATTAACGAATATAGTAATATGACGGAGTTTACTTTTGGATTATACAAACCTGATTCAATTATTTCATTGCAAACTACTGATCCGAATGCAATAAATTATTTTTATAAATGGGTTGGGTTTCAGGCTCAAAATGCAGAGCGAGCAAGGATAACGGGATTAGAACTTTCATTCAATAGTTCAGGAAAAATAAAAAATGTAGACGTAACCACATTGATTGGATATACCTATTTAAATCCTGTCAGTCTAAATTCTAACCCAGATTATATTGCAACCTTTTCTGATACTACAAGCCGAATGCTTAAATATCGTTTTCGACATATGTTCAAGGCAGATATTCAAATTTCATATAAGAAATTTAGTGCGGGAGTTTCGTGTAGATATAATAGTCACATGAAAAATATTGACCGAGTTTTTGAAGAAGGTGTACTGGGAACCGAATTGTTAGTTGGAATGCAACACTATCGTGAAATATACAATAAGGGAGCATTGATTTTTGATACAAGAATCATGTTTGAGGCTTATAAAAACTTGAAAATCAATCTCATAACAAACAATATCTTTAACAACGAATACGTTTCAAGACCCGGAGATATTCAAGCACCGCGAAACTTTATTATTCAACTTCAATACGAAATAAAGTAAGGGATATAGATTATTTAATAAGAACTAATTGAACCTGATGGTTTTTGTTTTGATCTGTAATTACTTCTACAAAATAACATCCATTTCTAATCTCAGATAAATCAATTATTTCTTGTTGATTTATCAGCTTCTTATTTAGAATAATCTTACCATTCAGATCTTTAATAATTAAATCAGCGTTTGATTTCAGTCCTAATACTTGAATAAATCCTTCACTTGGATTTGGTACTAATTTTATATCCCCTTCTGCAGTTTCAGTGATTGATGCACACTGTTCAACAATTAGAAGTATCGTGTCTTGTCCAATACAACCATTATTGTCTGTGAAAGATCCATAAATAAAAAATGTTCCTATACCAGAAATACTAGGGTCAAAATTATTCTGTGAAAGTGCCGATGCCGAACTGGCTGACAATACAGCTCCAACTGGCTGGGAAGAAATTGATACGAGACCCTCATTTTGACATACTACACCGTCAATATCGCTTGATGATAGTATTAATGAAGGGTTTGAATTAACCGTTATTGTTAAAGAATAATTATCCGACCCTTGTGCATTTGTAACTATTAAATTAACTGTATACGTTCCAGGATTTTGGTAAATATGTTGTGGATTTTGATTTGTGCTAGTTGTATTATCACCAAAATTCCAAGACCATGTTGTTGGCAAATTCGTTGACAAATCTGTAAAATTAACCGATGTGCCCTCACACACTTGATTCGATGAACTCGAGAAGGAAGCAACAGGAGGTTGTGCGGTCTGATTTTCATTGTATGCTACTTTAAAATCATCAAAATAGAAACCATCCGCTGTAGTCCCTCCATCAGATTTTATCTGAAAACGAACCTTAATTTGCTGGCCTAAATAATCACTTAAATTAATTTCTTCAAGTACCCATGTACTTTGTGTCCCTTCATAAACGGGTTGATTATTCGGCTGAACGCTTCCGTTTGCACTCGTTCCGGTTACAGTATAATTTCCACATTGGCCTATCCACGTTGTTCCGCCATCTGTCGAAACTTGAAATTGAACAAAATCATAATCAGCTTCAATTGCCCATTTCGCATAAAAAGAAACCATTGCCGCATTAGCATTGGTTAAATTTATAGTTGGGACATACATATAGGTTTTGTTGACATTGTTAGGATAATTGCCAGATGAGTTTTCATAAAAAGATTTAGATGGAGAAACAAAGGTAGTTCCAGTTGTTCCCCAAGTGCCCGTCCAATTAGTTGCAGATGTAGCATCTTCAATTGCCTGAACGGTAATTGCACCATATGTTTTGATTATGGTGTCTCTTTTAATCCATAATCCATTATCTGTCTTCAAAATATACTTTATTTGATCCCCAAATTGTATTGAAGGGTTTAAGGTGTATGAAATTGCTCCACTTGTAGTTTGCTGACAATTCAAATTGTAATTAACCGCATTTCCAACAGAAGTTATATTTAATAATGGTTGTATTGAAACCGCAACATTTCCTCCTTGACGACCCAACCTCTTTATTGAATGATTGAAATTACCAGTTAATGTTGCAACTGTAGAACCATCAGTATCTTTTACAATTGAATAATGTCTCGTTAAGTGGGCCAAAATCAAATTAGGAAAAACCATTTCTTGACAAGTAGCAATTATCTCTGAAGAAGGTTGCCAAAAGGCAGTTCCAACCTCAGGGGTATGAGCAAAAATGGTGTCCTTTTGACCGACGCCAACATCTACCTTGTACATGTAATCATCAGAGTCACCAGAAGCAGGATACAAAGCAGAGCTTTTCATAGCCGTATAGCCGTTATGTTCAACCATATGATTTGTATAATCCTGCAAATAATTATGATGTGGAGCAAACTCAGCCGTAGTAGTTCCTATGGGGAACAATATATCTTCAGCATAAGTATGAGCATTGAAAGCCATTTCAAAATCATTATTTTGCACCAACCAACGCATGGCTTGTGTTTCCGGTTCAGAGAAAGCGGAAGGACCTCTGTATGTCTCATTGCTAGGTGTAGCGCTTGTTCCGGTTGTTCCCCAGCCATACGAGTAATTTCGATTTAAATCCACGCCATAAACTCCACCGCCATTATTTCGACGATTCTTTCTCCACAAACCACCACCATTCGGATTGGTAGTTTCATTATATACATATCCATCGGGATTGATACAAGGGACAAAATACATTTGTGTATTATTTACCAAATAAGTTACCTCATCGTTGGTTCCATAGTTTTCAAGTAAATACCACATGTAAAAAATAGTTTCCATCAAACTCATAGGTTCACGCGCATGATGAATAGCAGTATACAAAACTTTTGGTTCACCCGATTCATTGGTATTTGGATTATCTGAAATTCGAACGTGATAAATTGGGCGATTTTCATGCGTTACAAAAGTAGAAATCGGAGCTTTGGCAGATATTAAATTTGGATATTGTGCTACCATTGCATCCAACTCTGCAAGCATTTCATTGTATTTGAGATACCCACCCATGGTTCCTAAATTGAAATTTGAAGGCGTGGTTGGTGAAAAAGTAGAACTTCCTCCCCCCGAATTACCAGAGCATGTTGCGTTTTTCGTTGATTGGTTAAGGTCTGGATTATTTAGCATATTAACGTAATATGCTTGTACATCAGAGATCAGAATTTCATAATTGTATCCATATTTATCCATTATTTGAATTTCTTGTTTCGAAAAATCAGAAATAAAAAACAACCCCTCTTTTCGAATACCATGATCAAGTGTAACTCCCAATTGAGAAAGTTTCAGTAATTCTTCTTGATTACCAAAAACTTTAACCCGCGAATATTCTTGGGCGTTTAAGCCAGAAAAAACAAAAAATGTAAATAGAAAAAATAATTGAAGCGTTTTCATAGTTTGAGTTTAGCGAACTAAATTAAAAAATAAATTCGAAATTAGCTAATCGTTCGAATTAACTAAATAACTGATTGTAAGCTTTTGATTGAGAATGAAC
>Ga0255086_1000501_pt1 | contig 12811 bp, 10 predicted proteins | sample Colum_Cont_RepC__FD_188438 | JGI IMG/M metagenome (GOLD analysis project Ga0255086, IMG submission 188438) | Freshwater microbial communities from Columbia River, Oregon, United States - Colum_Cont_RepC_8d | ecosystem: Environmental > Aquatic > Freshwater > River | place: USA: Oregon | collected... | reverse complement strand
CCGCCTGCGCCCCATCGTGCTGACGGCGGCGGCTGCAGTGCTGGCCATGATTCCCCTCTCGCGCAGCGTGTTTTGGGGCCCGATGGCGGTGGCCATCATGGGCGGCCTGATCGTGGCCACGGTCTTGACCCTGCTGGCTTTGCCGGCCATGTATGCCGCCTGGTTCAGGGTGCGCCGCGAGGCAGGTTAAAATGGCCGATTGACCGAAAAAACGGTGGGCGGTCTGTGACCACAGGCCGCCCCCTTTTTTTCTGGAACCAGCGCGGGTGGCGAAATTGGTAGACGCACCAGGTTTAGGTCCTGACGCCAGCAATGGTGTGGGGGTTCGAGTCCCCCCCCGCGCACCAAACGTATTTTTTCACCGGTCCCCTCGGGCCGGTCAGCCCATTCAGGAGAATTTTCATGGCTGTGACTGTTGAAACCCTCGAAAAACTCGAGCGCAAGATGACCCTGACGTTGCCCGTGGACGTCATTCAAAACGAGGTGAACACCCGCCTCAAGCGCCTGGCACGCCAGGTCAAGATTGACGGCTTCCGTCCCGGCAAGGTGCCCATGAACATCGTGGCCCAGCGCTATGGCTACTCGGTGCACTACGAAGTCATGAACGACAAAGTCGGCGAGGCTTTCTCCACCGCCGCCAACGAAGCCAACCTGCGCGTGGCTGGCCAGCCACGCATCAGCGAAAAAGAAGGCGCGGCCGAAGGCCAGATGGCTTTTGACGCCATCTTCGAGGTCTACCCCGAAGTCAAGATGCCCGAGCTGAACACCGTGGAAATCGAAAAAGTCACCTCCGACGTGACCGATGCCGCCATCGAGAAAACCATCGACATCCTGCGCAAGCAGCGTCGCACCTTCGCCCAGCGCAGCCTCGAGTCCACCGTGGCCGACGGCGACCGCGTGACGGTCGACTTCGAAGGCAAGATCGACGGTGAAGTGTTCCAAGGCGGCAAAGCCGACGACTTCCAGTTCATCGTCGGCGAAGGCCAAATGCTCAAAGAATTCGAAGACGCTGTGCGCGGCCTGAAAATTGGCGAAAGCAAAACCTTCCCCCTGAACTTCCCCGCCGACTACCACGGCAAAGACGTCGCCGGCAAAACCGCCGACTTCCTGGTCACCGTCAAAAAGCTCGAAGCCTCGCACCTGCCCGAAGTCACCGACGAGCTGGCCAAGTCGCTGGGCGTGGCCGATGCCACCGTGGCCGGCCTGCAAGCCGACATCCGCAAGAACCTCGAGCGCGAAGTCAAAGCCCGCCTGATGGGCCGCAACAAGCAAGCTGCGCTCGAAGCCCTGGTGGCCAAGGCCGAGCTCGACCTGCCCCAGTCCATCGTGCAAGCTGAAGTGGACCGCCTGGTGCAAGGCGCCCGCAACGACCTCAAGCAGCGCGGCATCAAGGACGCCGACAAGGCCCCGATCCCCGACGACATCTTCCGTCCCCAGGCTGAAAAGCGCGTGCGCATGGGCCTGGTGGTGGCCGAGCTGGTGCGCAACCAGAAGCTCGAAGCCACGCTGGACCACATCAAGGCCCACGTGGAAGAGCTGGCCTCCAGCTACGAGAAGCCCGAAGACGTGGTGCGCTGGTATTTCAGCGACAACCAGCGTCTGGCCGAAGTTGAAGCGGTTGTGATTGAGAACAACGTCACCACCTATGTCCTGTCGAATGCCAAGGTCACAGAGAAGACCGTATCCTTCGACGAATTGATGGGCCAAGGCTGAAACGCCTTCACAGGAGCGAAAGCATGAGTGCACTGGAAACCCAAGCGCTGGGCATGATCCCGATGGTGATCGAGCAGTCGGGGCGCGGCGAGCGGTCTTACGACATCTATTCGCGCCTGCTCAAAGAGCGCGTCATCTTCCTGGTGGGCCCGGTCAATGACCAGACCGCCAACCTGGTGGTGGCCCAGTTGCTGTTCCTGGAGAGCGAGAACCCCGACAAGGACATTTCGTTCTACATCAACTCGCCGGGTGGCTCGGTCAGCGCGGGCATGGCGATTTACGACACCATGAACTTCATCAAGCCCGACGTCTCCACCCTGTGCACCGGCATGGCCGCCAGCATGGGCGCGTTCCTGCTGTCTGCTGGCGCCAAGGGCAAGCGTTTCTCGCTGCCCAACTCCAAGGTCATGATCCACCAGCCGCTGGGCGGCACCCAGGGCCAGGCCACCGAGATTGAAATTCACGCCCGCGAGATTTTGAAGACCCGCGAGCAGCTCAACAAGATCCTGGCCGAGAACACCGGCCAGCCGCTGGAAAAGATCGAGCGCGACACCGAGCGCGATTACTACCTGTCGGCTGACGAGGCCAAGGAGTACGGCCTGGTCGACCAGGTGATCGCCAAGCGTCCGTGACCCTGTTTTCATTTGGGTATCATTGCCCAAAATCACTGAGACAATTTGTTCATGGCCGATAAAAAAGGCGCTTCCGCCGAAAAGACCCTTTACTGCTCCTTTTGCGGCAAAAGCCAGCACGAGGTGAAAAAGCTCATCGCTGGGCCCTCGGTCTTCATTTGCGATGAATGCATCGACCTGTGCAACGAAATCATTCGCGATGAGCTGCCCGCGCAAGACGCGGCCCGCGAAGCGCGCGGCGACCTGCCCACGCCCGCCGAAATCAAGGCCAACCTGGACAACTATGTGATCGGGCAAGAGCCCGCCAAGCGCTCGTTGGCGGTGGCGGTCTACAACCATTACAAGCGCCTGCGCCACAAAGAAAAAGCCAAGAAAGACGATGTCGAGCTCTCCAAGAGCAACATCCTGCTGATTGGCCCCACCGGCTCGGGCAAAACCTTGCTGGCCCAAACCCTGGCACGCATGCTCGATGTGCCCTTTGTCATGGCCGACGCCACCACCCTCACCGAAGCCGGCTATGTGGGTGAAGACGTGGAAAACATCATTCAGAAGTTGCTGCAAAGCTGCAACTACGAAGTCGAGCGCGCGCAGCGCGGCATTGTCTACATTGATGAAATCGACAAAATTTCGCGCAAGTCCGACAACCCCTCCATCACCCGCGACGTCTCGGGCGAGGGCGTGCAGCAGGCCTTGCTGAAACTCATCGAAGGCACCATGGCCAGCGTGCCCCCGCAAGGCGGGCGCAAGCACCCCAACCAAGACTTCCTGCAAGTCGACACCACCAACATTCTGTTCATTTGCGGTGGCGCCTTTGCTGGCCTGGAAAAAGTCATCGAAAGCCGCACCGAGGCCTCGGGCATTGGCTTTGGCGCCACGGTCAAGAGCAAGCAACAGCGCAGCCTGACCGAAGTGTTTGGCGAAGTCGAGCCGGAAGACCTGATCAAGTTCGGCCTCATCCCCGAACTCGTGGGCCGCATGCCGGTGGTCGCCACGCTGGACGAGCTGACCGAAGACGCGCTGATTCAAATTTTGACCGAGCCCAAAAACGCCTTGATCAAGCAGTACAGCAAGCTCCTGGCCATGGAAGGCGCCGAGCTCGAAGTGCGCCCCTCTGCCTTGCACGCCATTGCCCGCAAGGCGCTGGCGCGCAAAACAGGCGCACGAGGTTTGCGTTCTATCCTTGAACAATCGCTGATTGACACCATGTTCGAGTTGCCTAACAGCACGAACGTTGAAAAGGTGGTGGTCGACGAGTCCACCATCGATGAAAACAAGCCGCCTTTGTTGGTCTACCGCGAGGCGGCCAAGAAAGCCTGATGGATACCCCGGGGACAGCGCCACACAGCTGTCCCCTTTTTGATGGAAGAGGTTGACCATGTCCGGACAAACCCCCCTGCCAGCGATTCCGCTTGAACTGCCCCTGTTGCCGCTGCGCGATGTGGTGGTGTTCCCCCACATGGTGATTCCCCTGTTTGTGGGACGCCCCAAGAGCATCAAGGCCCTGGAGTCGGCCATGGCCGCCGAGCGCCGCATCATGCTGGTGGCACAAAAGGCCGCTGCCAAAGACGAGCCCGCCGTCACCGACATGTTCGAGGTGGGTTGCGTGGCCACCATTTTGCAAATGCTCAAGCTGCCCGATGGCACCGTCAAGGTGTTGGTCGAAGGCCAGCAACGCGCCACCGTCAACCGCATTGACGACGGCGAAGCCCACTTCATGGCCAATGTGACGCCGGTCGAGTTGGTGCACAACCCCGCCCAAGACACCGAAATCGAGGCCCTGCGCCGCGCGGTCATGCAGCAGTTCGACCAGTACGTCAAACTGAACAAAAAAATTCCGCCCGAAATCCTCACCTCGATCTCCAGCATCGACGACCCGGGCCGCCTGGCCGACACCATTGCCGCCCACTTGCCCCTGAAGCTGGAAAACAAGCAGCTGGTGCTCGACTTGTCGGAAGTCAAAGCCCGCCTGGAAAACCTGTACTCGCAACTCGAGCGCGAAGTGGACATCCTCAATGTCGACAAGCGCATCCGCGGCCGCGTCAAGCGCCAGATGGAAAAGAACCAGCGCGACTTCTACCTGAACGAGCAAGTCAAGGCCATTCAGAAAGAGCTGGGCGAAGGCGAAGAGGGCGCCGACATTGAAGAGATCGAGAAAAAGATCAAGGCCGCCCGCATGCCCATCGAGGCGCGCAAGAAAGCCGAAGGCGAGCTGAAAAAGCTCAAGCTGATGTCGCCCATGTCGGCCGAAGCCACCGTGGTGCGCAACTACATCGACGTGCTGGTCGGCCTGCCCTGGAGCAAAAAAACCAAGATCAAGCACGACCTGGGCAATGCCGAGACCGTGCTCAACGAAGACCACTACGGCCTGGAAAAGGTCAAAGACCGCATCCTGGAATATTTGGCCGTGCAGCAGCGCGTAGACAAAGTCAAGGCCCCCATCCTGTGCTTGGTGGGCCCCCCGGGCGTGGGCAAAACCTCGCTGGGCCAATCCATTGCCAAAGCCACCGGCCGCAAGTATGTGCGCATGGCCTTGGGCGGCATGCGCGACGAGGCCGAAATTCGCGGCCACCGCCGCACCTACATTGGCGCCTTGCCTGGCAAGGTGTTGCAAAACCTCAGCAAGGTCAACACCCGCAACCCGCTGTTCCTGCTCGATGAAATCGACAAGCTCGGCAGCGACTTCCGCGGCGACCCGTCGAGTGCGCTGCTCGAGGTGCTCGACCCCGAGCAAAACCACACCTTTGGCGACCACTACGTCGAGGTCGACTTCGACCTCAGCGACGTGATGTTCGTGGCCACCTCCAACTCCATGAACATCCCGCCTGCATTGCTGGACCGCATGGAAGTGATTCGCCTCTCGGGCTACACCGAAGACGAAAAGGCCCACATCGCCACCAGCTACCTGCTGCCCAAGCAGATGAAAAACAATGGCGTGAAAGACGAAGAGCTGCTGGTGGACGACTCTGCCATCCGCGACATCGTGCGCTACTACACCCGCGAGGCCGGCGTGCGCTCGCTCGAGCGTGAGCTCTCCAAGATTTGCCGCAAGGTGGTCAAGGGCTTGCAGCTCAAGCAAATGCAGCCGCAGGTCAAGGTCACGGCCGACAACCTCAACGACTTCCTGGGTGTGCGCAAGTACAACTACGGCCGCGCCGAGCAACAAAACCAGGTGGGCCAGGTGGTCGGCCTGGCGTGGACCGAGGTGGGCGGCGACCTGCTCACCATCGAAGCCGCCATCATGCCTGGCAAAGGCAACATCACCCGCACCGGCTCGCTGGGCGATGTGATGAAAGAGTCGGTGGAAGCCGCACGCACCGTGGTGCGCAGCCGCTCACGCCGCCTGGGCATCACCGATGAAGCTTTCGAGAAGAAAGACATTCACATCCACGTGCCCGATGGCGCCACGCCCAAAGATGGCCCCAGTGCCGGTGCCGCCATGACCACGGCCCTGGTGTCCACGCTCACCGGCATTCCGGTGCGCGGCGATGTGGCCATGACCGGCGAGATCACCCTGCGCGGTGAAGTCACCGCCATTGGTGGCCTCAAAGAGAAACTGCTGGCGGCCTTGCGCGGCGGCATCAAGACCGTGCTGATCCCCGAAGAAAACGTCAAAGACCTGCAGGAAATTCCCGAGAACGTGAAAAACGGTCTCGAGATCGTGCCGGTCAAGTGGATCGACAAGGTGCTGGAAATCGCCCTTGAAAGAATGCCCGAGCCTTTGAAAGAAGACGTGCCCGTGGTGGCCGCTGCGTCCGCAGCGGCCGACCCGGCTGCGGCGCCGGTCAAGCACTGAAAGCAGGCCACCCGAGAATTTTGAGGGTGGCTTGCAAAGGTGCGAAAAAGTGCGTTATAATTTCTTTCTCCACGCGGGAGTAGCTCAGTTGGTAGAGCGCAACCTTGCCAAGGTTGAGGTCGCGAGTTCGAGACTCGTCTCCCGCTCCAAATCGTAAAGGGAAGCCCAGGCTTCCCTTTTTCGTCAGGAACAAGGCGCGGTAGCAAAGCGGTTATGCACCGGATTGCAAATCCGTGTAGGTCGGTTCGACTCCGGCCCGCGCCTCCAAACAAATCAAGCACTTAGCGCAGGAATGCCTAAGTGCTTTTTTGTTTTTGAGCTGGCCCAGCCATCAGCAAAATTCGAGTCTCTTGAGTAGTCCCATAATTGCCTTTATGGACGTCCAGACTCTCAACTACTACACAGCCCATGCCGAAGATGTCGCGTTGCGATATGAAGCTGCTCCTAGCTCTTTGGCTACTCGGTTCTCCAGCGCGTTTCAGCCGGGCGGACGTGTCTTGGACATTGGTTGTGGCTCTGGTCGTGATTTGGCCGAGCTAGGACGACAGGGCTTTCAACCCTTTGGCATTGACGGTACTTCAGAGTTTGTCGATCTGGCGCAGAAATACCACCCGGAACTTCTGGGCCGTGTGACGCACGGTCTTTTGCCAGATTTCCCCGTACCGTTTGGCGGTGAGTTTGACGGGGTGCTGTGCTCTGCGGTTTTGATGCACATCGACACCACCGAATTGTTCAATGCTGCTTTGGCCATTAAGCGGTGTCTGAAAGTCAACGGGCGTTTGCTGATTTCAGTGCCGAGTCAGCGCTCGGATGTCAGCGAAGGTGAAAGAGATGCGAATGGGCGACTATTTAAAAATTACCACTCGGGCTACTTGCGCTTGCTTTTCGAGCGACTGGGGTTCAGTCTGATCGACCAGTGGGGCAATTTAGACGCAATGAGCCGACAAGGGGTGGAATGGATCTCGATGCTCTTTCAACTCAAGTCTGGGGCTAATACGCGACCCATCGATCAAATTGAAGGGGTCCTGAATCACGATAAGAAGAGCGCCACCTACAAATTTGCATTGTTTCGAGCGCTGGCGGAAATTGCCACACAAAGTCCCAACAGCGTAACGTGGTTGGCCAATGGGCAAGTTGGCCTACCAGTTCGTTATGTGGCAGAGAAATGGTTGCAGTATTACTGGCCTTTAATTGAGTCGCGTACCTTTATCCCGCAGTTGAATGGTGAACGCCCTGAGTCAGGTAAGTCGATCAAGTTTCGCAATCTCTTGCAGGCGATGGTCCACTGCTACGACAAAACTGGTGGCTACAGCAGTTTTCGAATTGAACGAAATAAGGAAATGCTGACAGCTGATAAACAAAAGCTGTACCGCAATTTGATGGCGAAGATTGAGGGGGCAATCATCGACGGTCCTGTAGAGTTTGCTGGTGGGGCCTTGAACACTGGGAAAGTCTTTGGCTACGATGCCAAGACACGGCAAGTGCTCATTCCGAGTGACTTGTGGATAGAGTTGAGCCACCTAGGCTACTGGGTGAGTCAAGCCGTCATTCTCCAGTGGGCGGAAAAAACGACCAAATTAGCGGAGGGCATTGAAGTAGCCACCGTGGTCAATCTTCTATTAGACAAAGAGGATGAGCGCAGCACCCTCGAAGCTCGAAAGTTATTTTCTGGGATGGATCGCCTGGAGTGCATCTGGACAGGCGCCTCGCTTCGCAACAGCTTTGATATCGATCATGTGATTCCTTTCGATCTTTGGCATAACAACGATCTTTGGAACTTGTTGCCAGCCTCTAAGACAGCCAACTCCAAGAAAAGCAACAAGCTTCCCTCCACTGACATCTTGCGTTCTCGCAAGGATTGCATCATCGGCTACTGGGAGCTGTTGCGTGACAAGGATAAGCAGCGCTTTGACAAGGAGGCCGAGACTTTGCTCTTGATGCCCCCAAACAACTGGCAAAACGCTCTTTATGGCCAGATGTGTAACTCGATTGAAGTGACAGCTCTTCAGCGTGGAGTTGGAAGATGGCCTGCAGTTTCGTGAGGCTCATGATGTGAGCCGAGGGTTGGCTTCGGGGTAATCAAGTGACTGCGTCAATCACTTCGCCTTTTTTGCCGCAGCAGCTTTCTTTGAAGCTGGTTTCACAGGCTTCATCGGGGGTTCCGCAATGGCCTCAAGATTGCCCAGTGGAAGCCATGCTGTACCCCAAGGGCCGCGAGCAGTGAGGGTGGCAATTTGTTCTCGAATGGCGCCCATCAATGCCGCCGCCGCTGCGTAGCGACGCGCACGCAATGCGCCGATGTCATGGGCTTCCGGCATTGGCACTTGGAACACGGCAAACGCTTTGACTTTGATGATGTACGGCGCGCCATCGCCAACGCCAGAGTCTTTTGTGTTGATGCTCATGCCAGCAGAAGCTCTTTCGCTGCCATCTTCATGTTCAAAGCGAAAGCCTATGCTGATGGCTTCGGGATCGAACTCATTGGAATGCGCGATCTTCGAATACGCATCTTGACCCATAGGCACCGCTTCTACAGAGATCGCGGGGTATATGAGGTCCTTAAGCTGCAAGGGAAGAATCTTCGACATTCATCGTTCTTTCATTGATGTTGACAAAGAATTCAGCGGGCCATGCGTGCTTGTGCACGGTAGGTGCTGGCGCAGATTTTTGCCAAACATCAAACCACCGTACGCTTGCATCCTTGCTTGCCAAATGGATGTGAACCTTTGCATCCAATGCATGGGCAAGCTTGGCCATGGTTTCGGCTGAAATATTGGCAGGTCCACTGAAAAGTTTGCTGATGTATGCAGGGCTTGACCCTATACGCTTGGCAAGTGCAGACCTCGTCACGCCTTGTGATTGCATTTTTCGTTGAACTTCCGCGAGAAAGTTGAGCTTCAACTGTTCGCTGAGAAAAACTGGGGAGTCGTACGATTGCTTGTAGAGATCTTTGAAACTTTTCATAGGGTCACTCCATCCATTCCACTTCGCCTGCGTTTTCGTATGTCTTTTTCCATCTCACTGCTTTGAGCACATCGGTCTTGGACGTTTTTTGAGTTTTCTTGAGAAACACATGGGTGCATAAAACGACTTTGCCACTTTCAAGTTTGAAGAAAGGAACCCTCAGTCGACCAGCTCTGAACTCGTAAATTTTTTCATTTCTATCAATGAGGTGGCATTGTTCGACCGACAGGGCATCAAGACCTTCATGGGCTGCGAGTTCTATCAGTGCCAGCAAGCGTTGCTTGTGGGCCTCTTGCACAGCGTCCAAATTGGCCAACCCGTCTAAGAGCGGGCAACGGTCTTGACCATCTTTTTCGCTGACAACGGCACCAATTCGAAGGCGTCCAGACCTGAATTCGTAGACTTTCAATATTAACCTATAGGTTAAATGAGTTGGGTATGATCCGCAATCGGCGTTTCAAAAACGTGCACTGAAGTGTGGTTTTTCGAGCAATCGAGGGTTTTTTAAAGCTGTCCTCGCCAGCTTAATATTAATTATATAGTGCTAATAAATTTATGACCTACGAAAGGAACTCTTTTCGATTCCACTCAGTGAAATGTCTTAAGCTGCCTTCACCAACAAACTCATCGCCTGCGCCTGCGCCTGACTCGCATTGGTCGCCACAAAATCGGCATTCACTTCTTCCGCCAAATTGGGCCGCAGAAACGCCTGCGTGCCACCCACCACCACCAGCAAATTTTTGTTTTTGCTGACGCTGCGGCAGCGAGAAATCAGCTGGTGAATCAGCAGCAGGTCGTGCTCCACCGCCAGGGTCACGCCCAGCAGGTCGAAGGACTCGTGCGCCAAAATTTCGGGCACATTTTCAAACTTCACATGGGGGCCGGAGGTCACCGACCAGCCATGCCAGTTGAAAATTTCTGCCGCCACAAACGAGCCCAGGGTGTGGCTGCTTTGGCTGGGGTAGGTGATGATCACCTTGTGCGGGTTGTCTGGCTTTTGGTGCATGCGCAGACGCTCATCGGCAATTTCAAACACCAGCTCTTCCAGCCGTTGCGTGCCCAGCTTCACCGCTGAATAGGAAATGCGGTCATACGACCACCACTCGCCCAGCACCATGGCGGCACCGGTGATGGCTTGCACCAGAAATTGTTCGGCGTCGGCGCTCTCGCGCATCAGGGCGGTGGCCACCTTCTGAAAGCCTTCGGTGTCAAAGTCAATCGAGGAGGCCGCGAGTTCGCGAACCAGATCTTGCGAAAATGTGGGATGGACCTGCGTGTGATCAAAGCGCTCGGCGTACTGGCGTGGCAAAACAAAGCCCATCAAGGCTTGTTTGCGTGCGGCATCGGTTGCGCTGGAAGTGTCCAATGAGTGGGCCTGTGTAAAAATGCCGAAAAGGCCATTTTGTCATTTTATGAGAACATTTAGAAACGTCAATCAAAAATGACACCACATTCCCACCGACAGTCCCTCCGCGGACTGGGCGTCTTTTTCCGGCCCTACCGTCTTCAGATCGCCCTAGCGGCGGTTTTCCTGCTGTTGGCCGCGGGCGCCACCTTGGCCTTCCCCTGGGCCATGCGCCGCCTGATCGACGACGGCCTGATGGCGCAAGCCAACTCTGCGGCCCTGGCCACGGGGTTTCTGGAGCTGTTGGCGGTGGCCGTGGCCCTGGCCTTTTTCTCGGCGGCGCGCTACTACATGGTGAGCTGGCTGGGCGAGCGCATCACGGCCGACCTGCGGCAAGCGGTGTATGCCCATGTGCTGCGGCAAAGCCCTTCGTTTTTTGAGGTCACGCAGTCGGGCGAGGTGTTGTCACGCCTGACCAATGACACCACCTTGGTGCAGACTGTGGTGGGTTCGTCGCTGTCCATGGGCTTGCGCAATTTGGTGATGGGCCTGGGCGCCTTGCTGATGCTGGTGTGGAGCAATGCCTGGCTGATGCTGCAAGTGATTGCCGTGCTGCTGGCCGTCATCTTGCCCAGCGTCTACCTGGGCCGGCGGGTGCGCAGCCTGTCTCGCGCCAACCAGGACCGCCTGGCCGATGCCAGCGCCTTGGCCGGCGAGGTGCTCAATGCCATTCCGGTGGTGCAGGCCTACACCGCCGAAGCGCACGAGAGCCAGCGCTTTGTGCAGGCCAGCCAACAGACGGTGAAAGCGGCGGTTCGCCGCATTCGCGCGCGCTCTGTGCTGGTGGGCTTTGTGATGGTGACCTCGAGCGCGGTGCTGCTGTGGGGCTTGTACTTGGGGACCTTGTCGGTTCGCGCTGGCACTACCACCGCTGGCGAGCTGGGCCAGACCCTGATTTACGTGCTGTTGCTGGCCAGTGCCTTTGCCGTGTTGGGCGAGGTCTATGGCGATTTGCTGCGCGCCGCAGGCGCCACCGAACGCCTGATGGCCTTGCTGCAAAGTCGCTCCGATGTGACCTCGCCAGCGCAGCCGCAACAGGCGCCCTGGCCTGCAGGCGGCTCCAGCGTGGAACTGCAACAGGTGGTGTTTGCCTACCCCTCGCGGCCCGAGCATGCGGTGTTGAACCAACTGAGCGCGCGGGTGCAGCCGGGGCAAACCATTGCCTTGGTGGGCCCGAGCGGTGCGGGCAAAACCACCTTGTTTGGGCTGTTGCTGCGCTTTTACGATCCGCAGCAAGGGCAGATCAGCCTCGATGGCGTGCCCGTGGCCGCCATGGACTTGCAGGACCTGCGCCGTCGCATCGGGGTGGTGCCGCAAGAGTCGCTGATTTTTTCGGGCAGCGTGTTGGAGAACATTCGCTACGGCAGCCCCGACGCCACGCTGGCGCAGGTGAAGGCCGCGGCCAAGGCGGCCTATGCCGATGAATTCATCGACCAACTGCCGCAGGGCTATGACAGCGATTTGGGCGACCGCGGCGTGCGTTTGTCAGGCGGGCAACGCCAACGCATTGCGATTGCGCGCGCGATTTTGAAAGACGCACCGCTGCTGTTGCTTGACGAGGCCACCAGCGCCCTGGATTCCCACAGCGAGTGGATGGTGCAGGCCGCTTTGGAAACCGCCATGAAGGGCCGCACCACGCTGGTCATTGCCCACCGCTTGGCCACCGTGAAAAAAGCCGATGTGATTTGGGTGATGGACCATGGCCGCTTGATCGAGCAGGGCACGCACCAAGACCTGATGGCGCGCCAAGGGCTGTATGCCAGCCTGGCCGAGTTGCAGTTCACCGAGCCCGCGACGCCCGAGCAGGGCTGAGCTCAGGCTTTGCGTGGCAGCAAAGCTTCGGCCATTTTCACGCCAGAGGCGGCATCGAGCGAGATGGCATCGGCCTGGAGGCTCTGCGCTTCCATGGGTTGCAGCAGGAAGGCCGGGCCACCCAACAAGACTTTGATGTCGGGGTTGCGCGACTTGCGTCGCAATTGCGCGATGAGCTCGGGCAGGGTTTGCAGTTGCTCGACCACACCCACCGACAGGCCCATCATGTCGAACCATTCATTGGCCACGGCGTTCAGCAGCTCATCGGGGGTGGCGGAAATTTCCACCACCACTTCCCAGCGCTCTTTGCGGAAAAACTCCGACACCATCACCAGGCCCAGAATGTGTTGAGAGCCCGGCGCCGAGGCCAGCATGATGCGACGACGCGCGCCCACCTTTTGCGGGCCGCCGCGAAAGGCATAGCCCAACTCGTGCGTGAGTTGCTGCATGCGCACCAGGCCCAGGGTGACCTGGCTGAAGTCCATGCGGTCA
>Ga0255086_1000499_pt1 | contig 12850 bp, 16 predicted proteins | sample Colum_Cont_RepC__FD_188438 | JGI IMG/M metagenome (GOLD analysis project Ga0255086, IMG submission 188438) | Freshwater microbial communities from Columbia River, Oregon, United States - Colum_Cont_RepC_8d | ecosystem: Environmental > Aquatic > Freshwater > River | place: USA: Oregon | collected... | reverse complement strand
AACTAGAGGTTGCACGTTACCTTGAACCAGTAGATTAGCATCCACACTTTGATACACGCTCTTTTCTCTTGTAAGTAAGCCACGCTGTTGTTGATCATCAAATAAATCAAGCAAGTATTGCGTATCGACGTAACTGTTAAAGAAGCGATAATATTGATCCATGTTATTTCCTTTGGAGCGGCTGGGGGAATCGAACCTCCATTCTCTCTTTGGTCAAGAGCGTACTTCCTGTCTTACCACATGCCGCAAAAGCAAAATATTTATTAACTTGTTTGCAACTACTTGATTACCCTCTAACGATATACAATTATGAAAGAACGGCTGCTTTTGTTCATACACGTGAAAGTCTTTTACTATATCGTTGGTATTAACTATACCAGAACCAAAACTAAACCACGAGGGCAGATGGTTATTGCCAACAATGTGTATTGACGTTATTGATTGTGATTCAAGATAGTGTACTATTTGCTGCGCTGCACCAATAAATCGATTTGTAAACAAATCGGGGTGATAAAAATACTGCTTGTACATATCCATTACTTGAAGGAATTGCTCTTTGGTTTGAAACAACTCCATCATGCTGTTATCATGCTTCGATAAGTAGTCCATACGCTCTTGTTTGATATGGGCGAGACTAATGTCACGATCACAACCTGGCAAAAATATACAGCTTGGATGAGAATGTGCAATGACAGCAATATCAATACGTTTTGTCTTTTTCAAATCAAACAGTATACGCTCTTCACTGCCTTGCTTTACACCAGTGCTGATAATATTGGCTCCTAGATAATCAGCAACAATGTTGAGATAACTTTGGTTACCCGTGTACGCTATATTACTATGACCGTAGAAACCGATATTCATTTGTGTGGTACCTCGTGACGGTAACGATCCGCCGTATCCCACTTGTAAGGAGGGTGTTCTACCTTTAAACTAACGAGGCAAAAAATTATGTTTGAAATATTACCCAAAGCCCTTGATCCTCTTACAGAATCTGAACGAGCTGCTCTATGTAGTATCTTTGATACAGATCCCAATCTTAAACACGATCGTCCAGGACGTGTACGTGGTCATAGAATTGAGCCTGCGGTGGAGATAGTTAAACCTATTATAGACGATCTTCTAGGAAACAACAACTGGCGACTAGAGGGTGGTATCTTTTTTGAGACAGTAACCGGTTATCGGGTTCATGTCGATACAGAAAAAAGAGGACCTAACCATGTATGGCAGACAATTGTATTTCCACTTCGTTTAGAAGCATCAACAGATCAACCTGAATACGAAAACAACAGACTTATCATATTTGATCAAGTCTGGAAAAAGGACGCAACGTTCTTTTTGAAGGGCAGTCCCGAAGTACCTCAAGAATTTAACAACGTAATCAAAGACTACAAGGATGTTTTGTTTCTAAAAGAAGGATACAGTGATCCGGAAGTGGAACGGCTATGTCCTCACCTTGAAAAACAGAATTTTGAGGGACTAACAGTCGATAAAACCTTCCAATGGACTCCAGGAACACCTCTTACATTTCCACGTAATCGATTACATGCAAGCTCAGCGTTTCAGCGGTTTGGCTTCAGAAAGAAACTGGGCCTAAGTTTGTTTTTGGGACCAAGATAAAGATGCGTGAGTTCAAAACAGCGTTCCCTTTTTTATATAAGGATACCCATAAAGAGGTTTTCAAGCCTGCTTCCTGGACGACTGTAAGAACATTTGTACCTCACCCTTTGCTATCTAAACCAAAGCCTGAGTTTGTATTGGAGCGGGTAGGGGGAGTCGAACCCCACTCAGCGCAGCTTGGAAGGCTGGCGTCTCACCTTGAGCTTACCCGCGAAAAATAGTTGGCCCGTCCCACAGGATTTGAACCTGCATCCCCCAGCTTCGTAGGCTAGTGCATTATCCAGTTATGCTAAAGACGGATTATCTTCTAATAAAGAACATCGTAACTCTGGTTAAAAGAAAATACAACGGGTATGGCATCAACCCAATGAACTTTAACCAGTAAGCTGTAATTTTTGGAAACGTAATTTCAAACTTGTTTGTTTGTAATCCGTTTACAATTTTGTAAGCTGCCTTTTCCGGAGTAACAATAAAAGGCATATTGAATGCGTCATGAGAGAGCAAAGTTGTTCGTATAAAACTAGGTGACACCACCTGGAGATTAATTCCCTTTTGCTTCAGTTTTGGACGCAACACTTCACACAAGCGGATCAGTGCAGCCTTGGAAACAACATACCCGTCACCAAAAAATGGAAGTGCAACGAATCCGGATACAGAAGCCATTACAGCAATCTGTCCACGCTTTCTTGTTTCCATGTACCACGCTACACATTCAAGACAGTCTAGCGTGCCTGTAAAATTGAGAGCCATTGTGTCTTTAATCGTTGATCCCATGCCACCAGCGTTAAGAATTGCTAGCGTGATAGGACCATGAGACTCAATATCAGCAACAGTTTGCTTCACTTGCTCAACGTCTGTTATATCACAGGGATAAACAAGTATACGACCTCGATACATCTTATCAAGATAATCAAGAAAGACTCGATCACGCGCCGAAACAGCGACAGTGTATCCGCGATTAACAAGTTCCCGTACGAGCTCCTTGCCAATCCCAGCGCTGGCCCCCGTCACCCATACAATTCCATCTTGTGGTTTAGCTTTGTACATAATTTAATGTTGTGGTGGAACCAGTCGGACTCGAACCGACCACCTCCTGCTTGCAAAACAGGCGCTCTCCCAGATGAGCTATGGCCCCATAAATTTGGGCTGACTACTTGTCCTACTGTACGCCGTCAGCCATGGCGACGTTTTGGTGCCTTTGGAGAGACTCGAACTCTCAACAACTACCCCCTCAAGATAGCGCGTCTACCAATTGCGCCACAAAGGCATATATATTAACACCCATGAACAAAGTGCAACATTATGAATAGTGAAATCCTTTTTTACAAGCATGCTCAAGGCTGGCAGCTTGATGAACTCCTCAACGATCAACGGTTGCAAGATATAATTGAGCCATCATGGCCATTAGTTGTTGCAACATTGTCAAGTCTAACGCCAGGGGCTGATGAACAAACGCTTCAAGAATACCTTGCCGGCAAGCCAAGAGCTCGTCCCAGCCTTCTCCGCAACGGAACATCACATAGCACACTTAGCTATATTGCGCATAAGTTAGGCCTACATGGCCCCGTACTCAACGTATATGCTGCATGTGCAAGCTCTTTGTATGCTTTTTACATGGCATCTATGGTAAGCCTAGAACAAAACAAACCGGTTGTCGTGTTTTGCGGTGATAACATGAACCGCCAATACCCAATCTGGCATTTTAGCAGCTTTGGTGCATGCGATCAACAAACTGGAAGACCGTTTGATAATACAAGCAAGGGATTCCGCATGGGAGCAGGATCTGCGCTTTACATTATCAAACACCCCTCTGTAAAATCAAAACTATCCCCTCAAGCATTAATGCATGGGTTTGGGTTTTACACCCAACCGGATTTGATAGCCAACCCCGGATCTATACAAACAATTATTGACAACCTATCACACTTGGATTATAAAAGTATTGACTTATGGAACGCACACGCAACAGGAACACCTGTTGGCGATAAGGCTGAGTATCAATACTTTAGTCAAGTTTGTCAACAGGACATTCCAATAGTTAGCTTTAAAGGTCATGTCGGTCATTGCATGGCAGGAGCTGGTGCAATTGAAATCGCAATGGCTCTTGATTGCAAACGATCTAATAAATTAATACCAAATGTTATTAAAGGTAACAAGATTGTGGATGATCCAAGAATTATTACCGACCCGACTACGTTCACATACAAGAGGATGTTTAAAGCAAGTTTAGGGTTTGGTGGAAAGACAATTGTATGCACAATTGACTTTTTGTAATGGTGCCCCACGACAGAATCGAACTGCCGTATCCTGATTACAAAACAGGCGTAATACCATTATACGAGTAGGGCTAAATTTTGGGGAGATGCATGGGGATCGAACCCATACTACCGCGTTCACAGCACGGGGTGCAGACCACTACACTAGCAACTCCATAGAATTCTTACTTCAACAAAATCTGATTGGCAGCTTGCTGTACCTTGTAATGAGGCACATTTATAAACATACCAGGGCTTTGTTGCCCTTGACCTGACCAATCAAATACATTGATAAATTTTATATTGAACTTACTAAAATCAACATTGGTTGTTTTGTAAGCTCCAACGGTAACAACAAAAGCAGGTTTACGTTCAACACGCTCAAGCACCTTCATTACAGACTCAGCACCCTTGCTAAATCCATAAAGATGATACTCGTTATTGCTTTGTTCAATGGTAGCAATTGCTTTAGCATACTGCTGCCAATTAAACACTCGTAAACATAGATTGTTATGACTTGCATAACGTTGTACCGATTGATAGTCTAGCGCACCGTTTAGCCCTCTAAAAACAAGGACCTCACCAGTACACGCTAGAGTACAAAACGACACTGTCGTCATTAAATAAAATAATGCAATTTTAACCATATAGAAACTCTCTGTTGGTGCTTGAATCCGCGACAGCCCCCCTCTTCACGGCTGGTCCTTACTCTGTCTAGAATTGGTAAGTATTTCAGTTGTTCCGCTGTAGCTGCTCAGAGAGTTTTTATATGGTAGGGGCACAGAGAATCGAACTCTGATTTACTGGTTAAAAGCCAGCTACTTTAGCCGTTAAGTTATACCCCCATATTGGTCCCTTGCCTCAGATTCGAACTGAGACCTCGCGGATTAAGAGTCCGGTACGCTAACCGTTAACGCCAGCAAGGGATGGATCGTAATTAATTGATTTTACGTGCCATCCGAGACCAATACGGGATCTAGGATGACACTAGGGTTTACCTAGTTTCATTTTTGATTTCCTTTTTATGAGCTTGACGCTCGCTTTTCCAAAACACACGTTTGAAATCTTTAAGATGCTTCCACCATTGAGGGGCACGCACCAAATTACCTTGTTTCACGTTAGCCATTACTGTCTCCGTTTCTTCCAAGTGTATTCTACACCATCCGGACACTTTTGGTCAACAATACTATCTACACCAAAAATTCCTATAATCTCAAAGTCCGGACCAGTGATAGTCACATACTCATTCATGTGCTTAGCAACATTCATTGCTTCAGCTAGAGTAAGGACTTTGAAGGTTTCTTCTTTACCCTTCACTTTGTACATATTGTACCTTTCTTATATGGTAGGGGGTGTGAGAATTGAACTCACTCACCGTGGGTCAAAGCCACGTATCTGCTCCAATCGATTTACCCCCAACAGATCAACAGGTTACCGGTTTACCAACCATTGGTGCTTCTTCCCAAGCGGAAAAAGTAGGAGTCGAACCTACAAATTTTATTTTGCTGTAAGTAACCTAAAACTTGGTCAGGGTGGCAAGAATCGAACTTGCACTACAAGGTTCCAAACCTCGGCGACTGCCACTATCATACACCCTGAAAAACTTGGTCTCCGTAAGAGGATTTGAACCCCTACCTCCTGACCCCAAATCAGGAACGCTACCAGATTACGCTATACGGAGAAAATTGGCTCCAGTGGCAGGGATCGAACCTACGACCAATTGATTAACAGTCAACTGCACTACCGCTGTGCTACACTGGAATAAAAATGGTGCCCTCTCTCAGATTCGAACTGAGACTTTACGGCTTCTAAGACCGTCCTCTCTACCAATTGGAGTAAGAGGGCAAAATACAACAGGATGCTTATTTTTCAATTACAAGTTGAATTTTTTGATTTGCTGGACGCATCCTAAAACTGGTGGAGGCCGAGGGTATCGAACCCTTCTAGACACGAGGCTTGCAAAGCGACGCCGCTCCCCTGAGCTGCCCCCATAAACTGGTACCCACACCAGGTAACGATCCTAGGTCTCACGATTATCAGTCGTGTGCTCTACCTTTGAGCTATGCGGGTAAAAACTTGGCGGTCTCAGGGGGTAACGATCCCCCTCTTCTGGCGTGACAAGCCAATGTGCGTCCATGAACACCTTGAGACCTAAATTAGTATAAGCTACTGGTTTCCACGCCAGCCCTTAATTGAGCGGTTACTCTGTCCATCTCATTTATTCAAAGTCTGTGTGCAGTGAGATTCTGCCTATCAGAGTCTGCGAGGGTAGTTTCCGGCCTCACGCTTACGGTTTTCTGCCACCGGATCTCTATCGCTAATCAAACGCTATTTTAACGAAAATAGTAACGGGATTCTGGTGGAGGCAGTTGGAGTCGAACCAACATTGTTTACCACGAGGGAACGGATTTACAGTCCGCTGCAGAACACGCCATATCTACAATGCCTCCAAAATCAACAGGATAGTTTTTTGTCGCTAGACAACCAAAAGTTTAGCTAAAGGTTTGCTGAATCTATCCTAAAACTGGAGTACGTGACAGGACTCGAACCTGCATGATAAGGATTTGCAATCCTCTGCCTCGCCATTCGGCTACACACGTACATAAAATTACCATTTGTTTAGTGTTATCTGCTCGATTTAGGGGTCTGTAGCTAACAGCCCAAAGCGACTAAGCAGTTATATCAGGACGCGTTCCTCGCCAGTTGCGCCCGAGTAGTGTACACGTCTGCACACGATACCTTGATAACACTAAACAAATGGTACACCGTACGGGTAACGATCCCGTCTAGTCAGCTTGAAAGGCTGATGACCTCACCTGAAGTCGAACGGTGTATAAAGTTATTATACCCATTTTAATGTAAACCGACAACATAGGCAATTGGATCTCCCTGTTTAACCGAACCAACTTCAGTGGTTTACATTAAAATGGGCCCTGTGCAAGAACAAGCCTGCACAGGACACACCATCTACAAATTGTAAAAGAACTTTTTTGAATAAACAATCGATGTTGCTTAATCAATGAGTCTATTATAACTCAAAACAAAAACCTTGTCAACAACATGGTCTTTGTAGGTTGTAATAGCCAAAAAGAAGGAGCCCCGGATCTTTCAACTTCCGGGGCCCCTTGTTTGTAGCTACTTTTTATCTACAGTTTCAGGTTCCCCGCTTCGCATCCCAATTTCCAATAAAGCATGAGCGTGCGGCCAGACTTGTATAGCCGGGCTGCTCATGTTTTGTTGTTGGAACGGATATGGAGAACATTTCTTTCTTTCGATTTAAAATTAACTTACCTGCATTATATATCTGAACTTTTCTTTAGGCAACAGTTTTTTTATTTAAAAACTAAAAAACCTAACAAGCCGGCGTGTACGATGAAACCAACCCCGATTGTAATTACATTCAGCGTGTCTTTCAACACCAATGAGCGTAGGAACATCAGCAGAAGACCAGCCCACACAAAGAACACAACATCAATCGATGGTAGCCTATCGGAGATTCCTAGTAGGAGACCAACAACGGGGGGAATAGTAGAACAGTGCAACAGCACAATTGCTAGCCATCCAATTGTTTCTGCTGATAGCTTCCGGAAGTGCGTTTCAAAAAACGACTTAATACTTGTGACATTAAACACCATTGCGCTCCCTATAGAAGATGTGACGGCCGATCTGACCAATTTTAGGTTTGTTCCAACGTGGGTTAACATAGTCTGCATGATAGTAGATTGCCTCCTTCATATTTGGAAGTGTAAAGCCCTCGAGCATAACCATTTTTGCAACCTCCTCACTTTCCTTAAACAGGGTTGTGTGGATTGGTCTTGTCACATGATTCTTTTCACAGAACCATGAGAATTGACAGATTACTCTGTCATATACAGTAGTGCGCTGATACACAACACCGCATACAGTATCGGCAAATTTGCCGCTTGCTACTCTGTTCATCGTTACTTGCGCAACAGCAACCTTACCTTCAAAAGGCTCGTTCGCTGCTTCCCAGTAAATGTTCTTTGCCATGCATTGTAATTGTTTTTCGATCTCGCGAGCGCTTGTTGTTATTTTATCAACAGGTCGCATAGTCTCTCTATGGTCCATGGCGAACTTGATGCACGTGAACGCAATTATTATTCCTACAACAACAAACAAACCTTTGAGGATCGTTGATACAGTAGGAGCAACAACAGTTTCATCTGTGTCCATACATACTCCTTAAATGTGATGGTAGGTTATTCTGTTACGAGGAAACCTACCGAAACCCTAAGCAGCGTTTAGGCTGCTAATGCGAACTGTTCGTCGTTTGCGTTTACGTGGTTTTAGTTTTTACGACTATCGCTGTCGTGCTGTCCACTCTGTTACTTGTTGCCCTGTCGAATCTATGCAGGCCCATCATAAAGATTGTGCTATTCCTTTTAGGAACTCTGCAATCATTTCAATCACAGTTAATATTTTTTCTTTCATTACAATCCTTATGGTGGACCTGGGGGGATTCGCACCCCCGTCCAGAACACTTTTCTCTTTGCTTCGTACAGCAATAACTTACAACGTGACCATCATTCTATATAAGAATCGCTTTGCAATATCTTTAAATGGCGGCCGTCTATGTAGGGATATCCATTGCTCATTGAGCAAGATATCACCATCTTCCCAGTGATGATCATATAGATACTTTCCTGTTGTCACAATAGAACGTAATGTTCGAGCAAGTCGGACTACCCGTTCATGTTCCATCTCTTTACCATCTAGCAAGAGTGTTTTTGCCTGGTTAGGTGAGAACATTAGGCCGGTGATACCAGCCTTGTTTGTATGGAGAACAGGATATTCTCCAACCTCACCCTGATAGTCACTTATCTTACTCGACCCGTCAAGCGATATAAAAAAATCATAAAGACAAGACAGCCGCGGCAATAATTCCCTCAACTCACGGTAGTTATCTAAAGGAACTTCCATGTGCATCTTACTCAGCTCCAATAGATTATCCTCCATTAGATCCTTGTAAGACAACGATGTATTAGACATACTTGTAATACTACCACGAGTACCCTCAACTGCGTACAAACATAACAGATCTGGTCGAGGAACTTGTCCCGGAGCGTTGCAATGCCAGGACAAATCATCTGGAGTATTAAACAGACCAATATATTCACCCTGCTCATTCGTTGCACCAGTGACACGAAGTACATCACGCTCCTCAGGAGCAACAATAAAGCGATTAGGAAACGAATCGGACTTCCTCTCCGGCACACCTAACCTTTTAACAAACGTACGGAATTGATTTGATGTTAGACCGTGTTGATGTTTGATAATTACAGTTAAGTTGGTTGTAACAAGAGTTTTTAGGTGATCAATTTCTTGCTGTGAAACTTTAGTTACATCCAACTGATCGACATGGATTGTCCATCCGTTTGAGTGAAGTTTAGTTTTCATGTTTTATTTATTACTTAGAGTAATAAACCGGGGTCGATGACCCCGGTTTCATGTTTAAGCTGCTTCAGCCATCTCGACTGCAGTCTCAAGAGCTTTCACTTTGAGGTTCTTGTTTGGACCGAACCAAGCAGAAGTCAGACGAGAGTCAGCAGAACGACCAATCTCGTGGTCAGTCAGGTAAGTAACAGCGTTGAACGCTTGCCACCAGCTACCCTCAGCGTACTGAGCGCCGGGTTGAGTGTTAATGACCTCCAACGCACGAGTAGCAGACTTAGACAACTCTTTACGCTGCGGACCTTTTTCCTTATTGTATGCGAGGACAGGGAAGATACGGTTGAAGTAGTCCTTGAGCGACTCGTTCGTGTAACGCTTCGAGCCAAGGAACGCCGCCATCTCTTTATACTTAGCGAGTTTATCGGTAGCAATACCGAGCTGCTCTTTTACTTGAGCCGGATCAAACTCTGTACGGTGAGACTTCTTAACCATACGGTCAGCATTCTGCGCAAGTGACAGCGTCAGCGTGTTATTACAAACAACGCGGATTGGAGTAAAGCGCACGTCAATCGATTGACCGAACTTGTGAGGGTTGGTAAACAACAGATACGACTCAACCGTATCGCCTTTAAACAGTTCAAACGATTCTTTGATCTTAGCAAGAACCCAAACAATCTGACCGTCACGGAGCGAACCGGCAGTATGCATTTCCATATCGCCAGCAGCACAATATTCGTGGAAGAACTCGAATGCCTCGTGATTCTGCACGGGATTCCAGTCGTTAGATACGACAGACAACATCTCGCTATCGCTCGAGCGAACGAGAGCGGACCAACCAACGTTGGTTTTTTGTCCATCAATATTGGCAAAAGCTGGTACTTTTTGCACGGTCCAATTAAGACCGGCTTTTTCTAGCATTTGAGCGGGGGAGAGATCGCTGGGAACCTGTACACCAAGACCGTGCCAGGGAGTTGCACCAGCGTAAGCCATCGTTTCGACCATGTGAGCCATAATAAAACCTTAGTAAGTTGTTGAAAGAACCCCTAGTATACGTGTTTTTGACAAACAGGTCAACGGGTTTGTCAAATATTTTGGAGGTTTACGAGATCGTCCTGGTTTTGAACATCAACAATGAGATGTAAGCGCCATTTTTCACTGTTATTCTCTGCCCAATGACGAAACCCAGAATTGAAAAAGTACACTTTTCCGTCTGCCGGTAGGTGCTTTGTGTTACAAACACCATTTTTCTCGATACACAGCACTGCTTGTTCGTCTGTAATCAGCGGAACGTGGTATCTTACAATGTAGGATGGATCATAATCAATGTGTGGTTTGATTTTGAACCCCGGTGCAAGCATTGCAAACCGTACTCTTGCCAGTGGAGCCTTAAACTTTTGTAAGAATTCAAGGATCGGGCCTTCTGCTCGTTCATTCAAAACACCAAAATTGTGTTCATCAGCCTCTGGAACGTATTCTGGACGCGTTGGATCGAGTCGTCTTTTCCGATATCGAACGTCAGTCATCTTCAACTCAACAGTGGATCGACGTTTCGATGCGTCCATACCGGTCAAATACAATTGACGGTATAGTTCACCTTCCATTGAGGGAGCCGCATCTTCTTTAAAGAAGGTGTTTTTGCAATATTCATTTGCAACTAACCAATCTTTGATGTCAGAATTTGCGCTGGCCTTTACATCATTGTATACAGACGGGTCAGTATAACCCTTCTCATTACAGAAATTTACCAATGCGTCGACGTCTGCAGTAATATCCGGAATGTAACCGAAGTCTGGAAGCTCACGTCTTTTAAGTGGCAGACTCATATCCTTCTACCTCCCATAAAAAACATTCACTCTCTGCATCCCAATCGACGTCTGTTGCCTGAGCAGAAGCGTTGAAGTATGTTAGTAAACCATTGGCGCCGTCAATGAGTTGCGATTTACTCATTGTAATGGTTAAATCATCTCGCCACATCTCCCAGAATATATCCCACGCTGCTTCGTTAGCACAACAAGGCAGCACTTTGTGAATTTCACGATCTGATACAATATCTACAAATTTTTTCATGTTCTTAAATTGCTGTTAGTGATTGTAAATCATCTTGATTTTGTGTATCGACAATCAAATGTACGCGCCACTTATCGCTATTATTCTCAATCCAATGTTTGAACCCGGTATTCAGAAAATAGACTTTACCATCAGCTGCGAAATTTACCTTACGTGAGACGCCACTTCTTTCAACACACATCCAACAATCGTTATTTGTCACGATCGGAATATGATAGCGGGTCACGTAAGAGGGATCATAATCAATGTGTGGATCAACACTAGAGTGAGGAGCAAGCATAGCAAACCTGACTCTTGCAAAAGGTGATTTGAATTTATCAAGAGCTTCTTTTATCGGACCTTCTACTTTTTCCGTTAGAAGACCAAAATTATGCTCATCAGCTTCGGGTACGTACCCGTCGCTGTCCTTATCAATACGTTTCAATCGCAATCTTGCTGACGTAGGTGTTATACTGCCTTCTGATCTTTGTTGTCCGTTGAATGTAGAGAGAGCCATCTGTCGGTACTGATTGCCTGTTAAGCATTCGTTAACAATACCATCTAAAGCATCATTACATTTTTGATAAGCATCCCAGTAATCCTTCAATACAGCATGCTCTCCACGTTGACCGTCAATGTATTGATCAGGATCAAGGTAACCCTTCTCAAAACAAAAAGAGGCAAGCGAGTTAACGTCGACGGATATACCCTCGACGACTCCAAACTCTGGCAATTGTTTTCTGGTCAGTGGCTTCACTGGCATTAGTAATGATCTCCGGCCCGCAGGTTGACTGTATACACTTCAGTTACAAAAGTCAACAGGTTTCACATATTTTTCTTTGCGCTTGTATAAATCTTTTCTCTCTACCGTACGCATACGATATTTAGACGTGCGAAGATCCTTGGCCACTAGGTTTCTTGGCTTCAAATTGTCGATAATTAACGACACGCTGATCTTGGAGTAAGTATGCTTCGACATAAAGACATCCGTTTGATGATAGTGTTTTCGGTTGCGTTGTGAGAAAAGAAACCATGTGGTTCCATTGCGGTATTTGATTTTTGTTTGTCATGAAATTTCCATTACTTATTTAAAAACACGACTCACATAATAATATGCGTTCGCATAAGTGATGTCGATTTCAGTTGCAATAATTTTTGCAATTGTACCTGCAGGTTTGCCAGCTTCGCGATCAAAGATCGTACGAGCTCGTTCCTTCTTGTCTCCGCCCCTGGACGTTGTCTTACGTGCACGTGCAGAGGTGGTTTGTGTATTCTTTGGCGAAGCTTCAGCAAAGGCGTACGGCATAGTTGTACGGATCTTTGTTAGCTTTCCCTCAGCCACTGCAATAGCGGCCTTAGCATCATAGCTCGATCCTGTAAGGACCGCTTGCTCAATCAAAGCCTTCGCCATAATGTCAGCAGCGACGGGGTGCTGTTCAGGATTACCGCCGAGAGATTTGATGATTTTGTTTGAGACAGTAATGCCGTGCTGATTACCATCATTGATCTGAAGGCCG
>Ga0255086_1000496_pt1 | contig 12891 bp, 16 predicted proteins | sample Colum_Cont_RepC__FD_188438 | JGI IMG/M metagenome (GOLD analysis project Ga0255086, IMG submission 188438) | Freshwater microbial communities from Columbia River, Oregon, United States - Colum_Cont_RepC_8d | ecosystem: Environmental > Aquatic > Freshwater > River | place: USA: Oregon | collected... | reverse complement strand
GAACTTAGCCAAAGCATACCGTGTACGCAATTCACTATCTGTTTCAATGTTAGTCCCTTCAACAGCAGCAGAAGGGTTGGTAACTGTATTCCAGCCAATAACAGGGGATTGAATACTTTGGATTGTGTCAGCAGCTTGACTGTTAGGGCCAGTTTCAGAACACGTAGCACTAACACTCTTCTTCACTTTACTGATGTCCCAATCTGTACCGACATCAAATGTACAAGTGTATCCTTGATTAACTTCCTGAATCAGTGCTTCACTATCCACAAGTGTAGCAACCAAGTATGTATCATGGTTGGTATTAACTTCAGTGATTATAGCGTTGACAATCTCCGATTCAGTAGCAGAAGAATCAGAAGTGATAGAAACAGTAACAGGAGTAGCATTGATACCAGAAATCTGATAGGTAAAGCTGTAAGCCGTAGAATTAGCAACAACTGCTGGTGCAATCTGTACAGCCACACACAACCCCTCATCCAGAGTGATTTCACTGGCAGTACTAAACACCTTACCCGTAGAAGAAGAACGAACATTACTATCAACGGGAATAACCGTACCGTAGTCGCCATAACATACAAGCTCCGCTGTTGATGCTGTAGCACTCTTCCTAGCAACGCCACCTGTCAAGGTGATATTCTCTAGGGCATTCCCTGTAGCTTCATTAATGTCATAGGCAGAATATACATCTTGTGCAGCTTCCCACAAATCAGCAATAGGGGCGGCAAACAGCTTGATATAACGACCAAGAACAGATGTATCGCTGGTGTTGACAATATCCCCCGGCTCAACAAGAGAAGCAAACTCGCTTTCTGCTTTAGCCTTCAGTTCCGCAATGATGTCGTTCAGGCGTTTTACTGAAAAGCCTGTGCTAGAAAGTCCAGCCATTATTTAGTTCTCCTTTATGCCGCAGGGACGATATTGAATGTTTGTGTTGCTGTAATAGCCCCATTCTCTGTCCTCACTTTAAAAGAACAAGAGAACTTTCTGTCTGTTGAAATGGATGAAGAATAAGAAAGGATTTGTAAAGCATCTGGTTCTTTAAGAATCTGTTCTTGCAGCAAAGCATCTACAGCAGCCTTACTACGATTCTTACCAAAAACCCTATTCCACCAATCTACACCTAACGTATTATCCATAAACCATTCCCCTTGGAATGTATTCAACCGGATACGAATACGTTGTGCTAAATCTTCAGCACCAATACTGGTTACAGAGCTTTCACCACTTGTGAGAGTGATGTCACCATTGTCATCTAATTTAATATCCATTCATTGATTCTCCTTAGACGACAGCAACAGTATTACCAGCCCAAGTAAAGGATGGTGTTGTCACAGCGACACTTGTAGTGGCATTGATCGTTACTATTGGTGCAGTAATTGCAGCAGACACTAAAGAAGTGACAGTCGATATTGGGGCAGACACAGCAGCGGATGTTGAGGCTGTAACGTTCACAATAGGGGCAATAGCTTCAATCTTTATAGGGGACGTAATCTTCACCTCCCCTGTAGGTTTCATTCGTATTTCACATTCAGTAGCTGTTCCAATGTTATGGACAATAACAGCATCTTGTGTTGAATGGGGAAGGGTGCGATTGCTTTGTTTGTTGATTGATAAACCAAATGGAGAGATACCGGGAATAGCTACAGCATCTCTCATGTTGAATGTACGATAGTCGCTTGGTGGTTGTGCTGTCCCGTCACCAGCCTTGAATACATCAATACAGCTTTGTGAGAATACTAGCAAAACAAAGTCACCCGCCTCAATAGGGAAGGTGAATGCTGATTGCCTTGAAGCAGGATACATAACAGGGACGTTTGGAATTGTAGCCCACTCCATGTCTTCAAAGTTTGGAAATACCATGTTTATAAGTGGCTTAACATCTACACGACATTCTTCACCACTTCGTACTTGAATAACCTGTGCTGGAATTGATGTATACATATTCCGCATCTGGTACTCAAGAAATGCTGTCATGGCACTTTCAATAGTCATATCACTTGCCATTTCTCACCCCTTCATTTCATTTGCTTCAACGCTATCACCGTACAGTTCCATATACCATTCACTTCCTCTACTATCCCCTCGGAACGTAACAGTCCGCACTCTATAATAGTTGTCGAATGTCTTATTATCTGTCACTACTTTGAATAGACTGTTAGGCTTCACTTCTGGATTAAGTAACGCTTTAGCTCGTACTCCCCACCTGACGACTGTGAATTTCTTCGAGAGTGCTTGTGTACCGTCCTTCTTTGGCTTGAGTTTCTTTTGCTCAATAAACAGTTCATCTTCTTTGTCAAGAGCTTGACCAACAGATTTACTAATCTCCTCACTGTCCATAAAAGGAATGTCAATCAGCCCACTATCCTTACTCAATATGATTGCCTTCTCGTAAGAGTCAGATGTGCTATATCTATCTTTAATAGACAAGGTGGTATTTTGAATGTTCCATTCAATAGCATAAGTTTTGGCAAGATCATCCAGCACCTGTTTACCAGTTCCCATTGCAGTGTATCCATATGTACACTTAATTTTAGTCCAATCGCCCACGGACTTATCTGACAAAGAAAGCTGTAACTCAGAGGCAACCCTCTCAACAACACTCTTCAGAGATATATCTTCAGGGAATGTTACACCTACCCGTTTAATCCCGGTATTAACAAATCCCGGAACAAGTTCAAAAATAGTAACCGTATCCCCACCCTGCTTAGTTGTCTTGATGTTAATTACATCTGCCGTAACGATTGTCTTAATGTTACCAACGTATCCAGCATCAAGTGTAAGTGTCCCGAAGCGGGTATTAATAAGGGAAAGTGTTTCTTCTTTTAGGTTGTAGACTGAAACACTCCCTTTGTTTGTGTTTGTTCTATTGTCTACATATAAACTGATATCAAACTGTATGCGGAGGTCTTTAATGAAAGTCAGGACACCATTCTCAGGGTTTTTGAATGTAAGCAGGTAGTCCCTACCCCATTGAGTATTTTCTACTTGCATATTCACCCTCTTTATTTAACTAATGTAGACCAAGATGTAATTACTAGGAAGGTTCCTCAACGTATCTTCAGTTGCAATTACAAGATCATTTTTAGGGATTAGCCTAAAATAACCTGTAATCCCCGCTTCAAACATTTCCGAAGATGATATGGCATTATCATGTATCAACTTCCTCCCTTCAAGCAGCGTACTACCATCTCTTGTTGTTAGGGTTATGTGATAGTGTAGGGTTCTGGTATTATAGATAAATCTGATGGTAACATCATTATTATCCAAGGTAGTTGAGTAAGAGAAGTCTGTCCCCTCATATGTAGGTATAATCGCAAATGTTGTCATAGTGTCGCCGGATTATTAAAGAGTGAGCGTGCAGAAGTTTTATCAACAAGGTTGAAACGAATGGCGCACATTGGTGGAGACTTTTGCCCAGAGGCTAGCATATTATTCCAAAGCTCAAGACACCTAGCCTTTTCCATCTCTAGTTCGAGTTGACTCTCGACTTTTGTATAAGCATCATCTCTTTTAGCTGCTGCTTTTTCAGCAGAATCGGAGCCTTTAGCTGGTTTCTTATTCCCTTTTCCATCTTCTCCACTAGCTTGATTAGCAACCTTTTCTTCTGTTATTTGTTGTGCGTTAGCAAATTGAGTCTTTACTTTGACAGTGGTTACTTGTTCAATACTGATGTTTGGATAGATTGCATACCCACTATCAGGAGAAGTATCGAAAGACAAGTCAGTGATGACACAATTCTCATACCGGGTAATCTCGCTGTCGTTTCCAGTTAATGTGTAAGCAAGGACAGTGATAAGTTCTTTTTCTCGCTGAATGCGAATCAACCTGTCTCTGACAGTGAACATCGCAGACTTAACAGAGCTATTATCTTTGTTTGATGTGTAGTCTTGTGGTACTTGCTCATCTGAGAATACTGTACGACCATTAGTATCAATGTTCCCCATTGAACTAAACCTACTATCACCTATGTTATAGTGAGGTACAGAGGCATTAGCTGCGTCTTTCAAAGGATTCCAGAAGTTGTAATCACTTACAACCCCTTGAATCTTTATCCTTACGTTTTCAGTTACAACGTTGTCACTTATCTTGGTTCCATCTTCAACAGGGTGGGATGTTACACTCCCCTGATAAGACTCGGAGAACGAAGTGATAGTATCAAACATGATAATATCATTGTTCTTTTGTGTTTTTAGCACATAAATCATATAATCGTTCTCCTACCCTTGTGCTTACTTGTAAATACCAAGCCCGCCCATTACACGTTGCCATTCGCTCACCACTTCCCCACCGACAGCTTTACCAAACTTTTCAGGGTCATTTTGTGCGCCTGCCACCTTACTTGCGTCAATGTGAATAATAAGTGGACTATCGGGAAGCATATTAGGTGCATATCGGTTTTGCTGCACGTTGGGGGGTGTTGGGTAGGGTGATGCTGCATCACCACCGAACGTAATACCCCCTCTCTTGATGTCACCCACCTTGTCAACTATCCACCTTGTCAACGGGTCTTGGTTTTTATACCACATATCGAAAGCATTATCTTTAATGAACTTAGACGGGTCTAGCTGAAATCCTTCCCACATCCCCTTCATCTGCTTCCACCAGATTTGTACACGCAATTGAAACTGGTCAAGCTTAGCCATAGCTATTTCTAGCATAAGCTGCAACCCATAAACCCAATTCCTCTCACCCTTCATGTAATCATCTATAGATGCAAATACATATACAAAACCAGCAAGTGTTGCATATAATGCACCGGCAGATAGTGCAGCCCCTGCAAGCAAAGGCCCAAGGATACGCATCACTGTTATGATAGATTGAACACCTGCTGCAATAGCTGTAAGGTTTGCTGCCACTAACCCAAGGCCAAGAACAATCAACACTTCCTTCATGTCCCATAGGGCGCTAACTGCTTTCTTTACTGCTTGAATAACGTACACCAATCCTTTGAATAAGGGTGTCATTACGGTGACAATCTTGTTCAGTATACCAAACATCTCAGTCAACAATTCATCCAAGCCACTTTCCATCATTACTTTGGAAAACTCTCGCATTTTGTTGTTGAAACGTTCTTGTGCAGCAGCAGACATTTTAAGTTGTTTTTGGAACTCAGGTGAAGATAGGGCAAAATTACCCATCGCTTCCATTGCTTTAACAACAACGTCAGTACCAACCTTCCCGTTTTCCATCATCTTGAACAGACCCTGTACGTCTGTTCCAGCAGCTTGTGCAAAGTATTGCATCACACCGGCAGCGTGTTCACCCAACTGACCCTTCAGTTCTTCACTACTAACCTTTTGCTTGTTGAACATTTGTTCAATAGCTTTGTTGGCAAGGTTAATCTTTTCAGCACTCATCCCCAACAAGCGGAAATAGCTTTGAGCGCCCTTAAAGCTTTTTTGAAGAACTTGAGTTCCGAAATGGTCTTTACCAGACATGAACATTTTGGAATAGCTTTGACCCATGTCAAGGATGGAGATACCAAGCTCATCTGCTGTTTCTTTTACAAATTTCAAATTGCTGTTAAATGTTGCTGTATCCCCGGAGATAGCTTTAAGCATATTCTCCATAGCCATCATTTCACGACCAGTGGCAATCAGTTCTTTGATTGCATATCCACCAGCAACAGCATTGAACAACCCCATACCAGTAGGGAGCATGGGACGTAACATAGCGGCCATTGGGGACTTAGCAATACCAGATGCCCTTCCCCAATACCCTACATACTGATTAGATTCATAGCCATTGCCACTTCCACCTCTCCTACCAGCCCCCTGCCTAGCCCCACCATATCCAGCACCAGTGTTGCTAATAGCACTAGACGGAACCTGTCTGAATCTACCAATCCCCGCCGTAGCAGCCTTCAGTCTTTCAAAGTTAGCAGCAAGCAACATAATCGCTTGTGCATACTCAGCCACTTCATTCTTTCTACCAGTGATAGCTTGATGAAGTTTGAATATGGAAGCAGAGAACCTATCAGCCCACATCTCAGACTTCTGAGCTTGCCCACTAACAGCAACTTGCATGTTGTTGAGGTGTACAACACTTTTCTCAATCCCTTCCATCCACTTCGTAACACCCTTGGTGTCCGTAATCTTCTGGAATGCCTTGAATTGTGCAGTCAACCCCGTCAGTTGATTCTTCAACTTCCCTGTTTGTATTGCTGCCTCTTTCAGTTGTACTTTTAAATCAGCAATCTCGGCACGAAACGCTGTCAACCCTTCCTTGTCTACTTTAAAACCTACAGTAGCAAATAGCTTTGCCAGTTCCATGCCTTATTCTCCCGTTATTTTTGTTCTTTTTGGCTTCTTCGCCTGCTATCATCTCTCAATGCAGCATTAACATCCATCATTTCCAGCATGTCATAGAAGTCGGGAACGCTGTACACTGTCTGTAATTCGTGATACGTACAGTATCCTTCTTCAGCAGACAAGAGATTGAGAATGCGAACATCAACTGTAAACCTTTCTTCAATCTCTTTGTACAGACGTTTAGTACCTGAATCAATATCAGATTCGCTAGAGTTTAAGCCCCGATGCCTAAACCTAGCTTTGAAAAAACATCAGAGAAATTAACTTTCAACACTTCCTTAATCAAGTCAAACAGCACACCATAACGCTGTGCAAACTCCTGATCGAAGTTGATAGCCATTGTCCCCTTAGTAACGTTACTCACCAATTCTTTAATCAGTGCAACAACGTCCACTTTATCCATTTGTCCAATCAACACATTAATTGCTTCACCAAGGACAGCATCTTCGCTACCATCGCCTTGTGCAGCCTTCTGCAATTCCATGAATGCAGGGCCAAGCAACTTCACCAGCTTCACCTCAATTACCAACCCTTTCGTCGCAACAAAAGGTGTAATCTTATAGTCAACGCCACCCAGATGAACATCTACTTGTTCAAGAGCCATTCTCATTTACCTCGTTAAATTGTTAGTACAACAAATCTGTCAGAGCAGTGAATTGTAGTGCATTAACTACAAAACTCCATTCTGTTTCTGTTGTGTCATTATCCCTGACCAAATCTGGTGCAGACATAATATACCCTGTTGATGATATATTTGGTTTTTGCATGTCGGTGGCATTTGCACCACTAACTTCAACTCGAAAGAATGAGTTGGCGTTTACTTCGGACGAAGCGTATAGGTCTTGCAAGATAGCATTTGAAATGCTTGTTTGCAGAAGTTTGACAGTTAGGCGAAAGGGGCGAGTGAATTGTTTCACTCTTGCAGAATACACAGGGTCGATTCCATCAATGTTCTTGAAAGAGTCTGTCCCACGATTCACTCTAATGGATGTAACGCCTGTTAAGACGTAGCCAGCAATTCTCACTTCATTCTGTGACGGGTCATAAACTACTGAAGTCATTTTATCACCCTGATTGCAGCATCCACATAATTACGACTGATATTAAAAGCTGATTGCATTGCTGAAGCAATTGCAAGAGCCTCTGTAATACCAGATAAATCTTCGGCATTCCCGCCGATTAAACATTCCACATCATTACACATGAATGTCCATTGTCTTGTAGCAAGTGATTGTCCAAACTCAAGTTCAGGCAGTGTTTCAATCCATACATCCTTAGCAAAGAACATTGTCGTTCCACTATTGTCTTTGACAATTAAGGGAAGATATTGCATTGCACTGATGTTTGTACTAAATAATAGCTTTTGAACACCAGAAAGGAAATCATTACTTTCACTGGATTGTTCGAGAAACACATCCACTTTCCATGTGCTGTATCGTTGTTGTGTTATGGATACAGTTCCATCCATCGCCCTTTTGCTTGTATAAAGCGGGTCAACACGATTGATACGCACAACATTATCGGCACTGAAACCAGATATATTGATTCCAGCAAATGTTATTCCAACATCGCTAGGGGAATATGTGTACACTCTTGTTCTCCTGATTAAAGAGAGGGCATCCTTGCCCTGTATTATTATTCCCTAGAAGCTATCAAGCCTGCCATTCAGTAGGAACAGTCCCACCAAGCAGTTGAATAGCAGCAACATCTTCGGCAGAGATGAGAGAGTTACCAGCGATAATATCTTCCATCTGGGTGCAATGGAAAACCCAATCACGGTTGTTCAAGCTGTTACCGTATTGGCTGTTAGGAACAACGCCGATGTATGCTTCTTGAGCAAAGGCAACAGAACGACCAGAGCCATCCTTAACAGTGAGGCTGAACAAGCCATCGCTGTTCTTGCTTGCGCGGTCATTAGCGTACAGCAGGGTGAGGATGTCATTGGAAGCACTACCTTGACCCAAGGAAACAGTAACCTTACCGGAGGTGTTAGCCTTGTAGACACGAGTAGCAATGTTATCAACACCAGTAACGTGTTCATAGGTTTCACTGTCACGTTCAACATTAATGTGACTATCTTCAGCATAACCGGCAATGACATGAATCAGGCCGGTAGATTCTTGAGAGATAACCACATTAACATCAGACGGAGAATACGTAGAAGTACGAGTAGAAGCCATTTATTATATTCTCCTATTAAGCCGTAATCGTGCCGGTGATGCCATCAATATACATGATAGCTCCAGCAAAGCGGGCAGTGAACGTAGCATCCGGCAATACACGAGTAGCACGTACAGCGGCAGAGATGTTCAATACGTTCGGAACAGAAACAATCGGGGCAGGAGAATCAGCCAGTAAACCGACTTGAATACCTTCAGCAATTGCCCTGCGAACTTCAGCTTCAATAACAGCAGTACCTTTGCTGGTGTAGCTAATCTTCTTGCTGTTAATCTGCTGGAACCAAATACCCTCTTGGATACGGGCTTTCAACCAATAGCTTCCTTCGATATTGTCAATCCACTCACCGACGCTAACCTTTCCGCCAACCACAACATCGCGTCCACCAATTTGAGACTCATAGGTGGAACCGTTCTTGCCCTTGATGTAATTAGCTTCAGGCGATGACAGAGTGTCAGCCGTAATACCAGAGAGCGTCTTATAGCACCAGTGAGTAGAACCGGGCTGTTGTGGGCCAAAATAACCAACCCAAGCACATTCAATGAAATTGGTATCAGCAGAGGCATTCCAGATGTAGAACGTATTATCGTAGTTCAGAGCCTTCACTTGGCTGAAAATGTCAGACGTAGAAGAAGTCTTCACAGCACTAGCTTGGCTAGAGAACACATACATCTTTTCCAGCACTTCAACAGCAGCAGCAATGTCAAGAACGTCAGCATCAACGTGAGATTCAGTAGACAGCATGAACCATGTGTCATTGACATTCTGAACAGCAGTGATAGTGTCGGCCCATTCTTCAACAGCAGCATCATTAGCAGCCGACAGGTTGGCGCTAAGTCCCTTCAATTCATAGCCAGTGCCAGACACGGACGGGGCGATAGTGAGGGTGGTGGTTCCGCCAGTAGTGATAGTGGTGATACCGGCAGAGACAATAGCAGCCTTCAGGCCAGTAACAATCTCAGCAGCCGTAGCAGAGCTATCAGCCGTGAAGCTAATGGCTTCCCCTTCCAGTGTGAAAGAGTAGACAGCATCATTAACAACGGTGGGTGTGAGCGTAACCAAAGGAACATGGCGACGACCAACTACAATCTTATCCAACCCTTGATCTTGAGCGAAATACTTCTGAGCAGCCTTATACACATTGCTAGTAGAGGTGAAATCTGCACCAACTTCAGCAACACTGTTGTATTCTTTAGCACGTTCAGCGAAGGCTGTATGGGCGGCAATAAAGCAAGGGACTGCAAAAGATGCCCGTTGCACTGTAGCAGTTTCACGACTAATCGTGACGCTAATCAAATCATTAAGAACAGTCATGTTCTATCTATCTCCTAATAAGTAAATGTTACAGGCAACGTACCGTCTACATTGTTGGCTTCAGTTAGTGTTCCATTAATCTCACCATCATCAATGGATTGGAACGTTATTGTGGAATGTTTATCGTAAGCCAGCGATACATCCACTGTAGAAACAGAATAGAAATCAGTTTCTCTTTTTTGTTGTGAACGTTTATTTCCACTAACACGTAGAACGCTCATTCCATTATCAGCAAACAGTTGTCGATAATAAATGCTTCGCATCTTCTGACAGAAATCTTCTGCATAATTAGCTGCATTCGTATCACTGCCACCAGATTGTTTATCCTTCCCAACAAACACAAACCGAACTAATGCTTCATATGATTGACACATTGTTGTTGTTCGATTTGTATTGTGGATGATTGCACTTTCAGTAGACATTCCAACAGGTGTTTCACTGACAACAAATATATGGCAATATGGGGAAGCTGGCTCTACACCATTCTGCATATCCAGATAAGCTGTAATACCAGATAGTGTTGCTGTAAATGCTGTATAGATGCTATCTTCAATGGAAGTGAATGTGCTGTTTGTCACCTTAGACATTATGCTTTCTCCTTACGAACAGCTAATGCCATGTAGTGATCTAGGACACCAAGATTATACAAGTTCACTTCCCTAACTTCGTACACATCTCCATTCCATGTCACTTCATCACCCTTCAGCAATGCACTCCCTTCCTGACTTGTACGCAAGGATTGAGAAATACCATTGGTGAGGATTACAATGCTGGACTTACTTCTGTCCCCTTCCGGCAACAGCTTAGTCATCTTCCCTTGAACATTATGTTGGATATTACATGCCACTGTAAATGTTGTAGCAGTTCCATCAAGACATCTACCATTAACGTAGCTTCCAGCCCGTCTGGTAAATGTGTAATTGCTTTTCCCTACGCATAAAAACAACGGAGTTGTCATTTAATATCCACCTCCTTCTTTCGTTTGCCGTAGGCATCTCGATTAACTATCCTTGCGGTAATGCTGTCGTACATTAAATCTGTTTCATGCAGTACGCGAGTTTCTGGTGCTTTCATTGCCAGTGTACGTTCAGTGTTTAATGGGAAGTTGTTGTTATCAATCTTGTCCTTCACTGACTGAACCAAGTCTTTACCAATACTAAGCATCTCTTTCTCGACTTTACCTATAAAAGAAAGCCTGAAAATCTTAGGTGCTACGCTTTTGATATAACCCTTAGCTTCCTCGATAGATTGAGTGAAGAATGGACGAGGGGGTGTTACCACACCGTTAGTAACATGTCCACTCTCGTTCATCCAAGCCACATCGGCAACAGTGAGGTTTTGATGCCTACTACTTTCAGGGTAGCGAATATCTTCAAGAAACCCATATTCAATTTCTTTCTGGTTAAGGTCTTGCAGACGCTTCCATAAAGCATCAAGCTCTTTGAAATCCGTCTTCACTTCATAACCAAGTTTTGTACTCTTGGACATATCCTTCTCCTAATCAGAAGCCAGAATATGAACCCGTTTCAACCCAAGTTTCTTTTTCAAGATATGATGGACTTCCGTCATCATTCGTAACGCCACGATAAACCTTTGGTGAAAGTGTATCAGTGTCATTCATATTATTTTGCATGTCACTACGACTAATCCCACCAGCATACGGTGTGAACTCAATATCGTAGATAGCTGGATTGTTGATTGCCAGCTTCAGTGCTTGCATGTAGTTGTTGAATGTGTCAGCCCCATACACTTCACACTGATAAGCACGTTCACGACGCATCTTAGCGAGGGAGAATAGGATGATGGGCATCAGTTCTCGTGCTGTGCGCTTTTCGTTATCGTTGTTCTTTGTCAAGTAATATTGATATGTTGCATCACTTAGGAACTCTAATGATGTGTCGGTGTCGCCGCAAGAAATTCTGAGACGATCTGTTGCACTCCCTGCTGGATTATTAGTGAAGGACACTTAGCTTTCTCCAAAGTCATTTTTCTTATGGTCTCGACAAAATGGTCAAAACGTTCTTGTTGCTGAGATATTTCATCCCTTAGCGATTTACCATAACGGTTACACAAACATTCCATAAAGATTTGTCTAGCCATGATAGCTTCTTCTTTCGTGTAGAAATATCCGAAGTGCAACGGCTTGTCTTGTATCCGTATTTTCAGTTTGTATTTACGCACAGTTAAGTGTTCATAATAAACAACACCTAGACTTTCCTGAGAACCTTTTGGTCTTCTGTTAAGTGCGTTAATCATTGTATTAACGTACCTGCAATTATCAGGGGAGTAGTTACCATTCACATCTATTCTATCAATCTCAAGTCCTTTCTTCCAGCCATCCTTGATCGACCATTCATAAAAGGATTTAAAATCCTCCATCCAGACCTGACAGACACTTATACCTCTTCCTCCATAGTCAGGGAAAGAATCAGATACAGGGTTAGTACATCGGTTCTTCATACTTGTCCATATTTTGTATAGTGGATGCTTTCTCAGGCCGTGTGTAACATTCTGTTTAGCTTCTTTAACCAGACACCCACACGATTTGGTACGACCAATCCTCACCATCCAGTCTTGAGCGGAACAGAAGTTACCACATTCACAAATACAGACACACCGCTTGAGATTTCCTTTATGGCGTTGATCTAGTTCCGCCACAACGGTCAACCTGTTATACTTGTTTCCCACTATGCTCATAAATCACCTCCAAAAATTGGAGATTAACATACAAGTATTTCATTGTCAACTATTGTTCAAATACACTTGTTGAAATATACTTGAACAATAGCCCCCGAAGGGGCTAAAGCTATTCAACTGATTAGGTCGAACTGTACAGACGAACCACAGCTTGCGGCTTGCGAGCCACTGCCAACAGGTTCATTTCCGAACGAATGATGATGGAGCCATCAATCTGGTCACGATGGGTGAACAGATAAGATTCCTGACCAATCGTGTTCACAGTGGCCATCGTGTTTGCCGGGGCTGCATAAACACCAAAAACATCCATAGTGCCAGCAGGAACCAAACGCGCCTCATTAGCAGTCATAAAGACAGTGCCACCGAAATCAGAACCACGATATTCGAT
>Ga0255086_1000495_pt1 | contig 12893 bp, 10 predicted proteins | sample Colum_Cont_RepC__FD_188438 | JGI IMG/M metagenome (GOLD analysis project Ga0255086, IMG submission 188438) | Freshwater microbial communities from Columbia River, Oregon, United States - Colum_Cont_RepC_8d | ecosystem: Environmental > Aquatic > Freshwater > River | place: USA: Oregon | collected... | reverse complement strand
CCCGATCCCCTCCGGTGGGCTGCCGCTGCCGCTGCCGATTCCCATTCCGGTTGGAGGAGCATTGACTTTCGTGGCAACCTCGATGCAAGAGCGCGAAGTCACGCCGGAATACCAGCAATGGCTGGATGCTGGCACTGGCGGCATGGGCGATCTGGTGCTCATCAAGGAATAGGCTGGACTCGTTTAAAAAAGGGAGCGATGGCTCCCTTTTTTTTGAGTCCCATTCGCCATGCGGATCGCCCTGGTTTCCACTTTTGCGGCTGCCCTGCCGGTGCTGTCCAGCTGGGTAGAGGTGCATCGCGCGCTGGGTGTCGAGCGCTTCTACCTGTTCATCGACAACCCCAGGGAGTCCGCCGCTTGCGAGGCGCTGGCACTGGAGGGCGTGCGCTGGATTCATCGTGACGAAGCCCTTGAGACCGAGTGGCAGCGCTCACCCAGCTGGGACTACCAGAAGGCGTTCCGCCATCAGGTGTACTCGCGCCAGTGCCTCAACACTGATTACGCCATCCGCCTCGCCCGCGAGGAGGGCATGGACTGGCTGCTGCATATCGACCTCGATGAAAAAATCCACCTGCCCGCACCGTGGCAGAGCCTCAACAGTTATTTCGAGAGCAAGGCTGTTTTCGATGTGGTGCGCTTCACCAACCATGAGGGCGTGCCGGAGCAGTGGCACGTCGGCAACTATCTGGAAGAAGTGACCCTGTTCAAGCGTAGCTTCACCCTGTTGAACGCTGAGCAGCAGCGCATCGTCAGAAGCCTGTTTGGCGAGCGCTATTTTCTGGCGTACCACAACGGCAAGGCCGCGATGCGGCTGGCTGGCAGCGCGACACTCTCCTCCGGCGTGCACGAGTTCCAGCCCGCAAACCTGGTGCATCTGGAACATGCGGTGTGTGTGCTGCACTACACCAACTGCGGGTTCAACTGGTTTCACAGCAAGTTCGCCACGCTGGGTGACTACGACGATTACTGGCTCGATCTGGCCGAGATCGGCAAGCTGTTCCCGATCATGGAAGCCGGTCGACAGGCCGTGGTGCGTGGCACCATCCATCAGGCCACGCAGCTCTATGGCGAGCAACTGATGCAACAAGGTGGCTTGCCCCACAACCAGCAGGCCCTGCTGCAAGCCGGCATCCTGATGCGCATTGGCCATGCGCCGCCACAACTCATCTAAAACCCAAGAGCCTGACAGGAAGGAACCTGCAATGACTGCTCCCACAACCCGCATCTGGCTGACGCTGCTGCTGCAAGGTGGCCAGCGGGAATGTCTTTCGGTGGATGCCAACAGCCCACTGCTCGACAAACTGCGCGACACGCTCACTGGCATGCTGCCGGCCCCCTGGATTTTCGAGATTCCGATCAAGGAAGGCACTGGCCTGCTCACGGTGCACTCCTCGCAGATCGTCGGCGCGATCACCGAACCCCCGGTGCCATTGACCTTGCCGGCTTTTCCCTCGGCCATCGCCGCTGCACCGTCAGGCACTGCGGTGCCAAGCCCCCTGAAGATCAGCGTGGCGGGCACCGGCTTTGCTGAAGGACTCACCCCCTCGCGTGCCATTCGCGTCGAGAATGTATTGAGCACCGAGCAGCACAGCGCGCTGGTGCAGTTCGCCAGTCGCAATCGGCAGGTCTTCGTCGGCAGCACGACCACCACGGGCCACGCCGACTATCGCGACTCGCTGGTGTGCTTCCAGTTCCCGCCGTTTGACGATTTGCTGCGCCACCGGGTGCGCTTGCTGCTGCCGAAAGTCGCAGTGCAGCTCGGCCTCGAACTGCCAGAAGGCGATATCGAGATCCAGCTCACCGCTCACAACGATGGCCATTTTTACAAGGTGCACAACGACAACGGCTCGGAAGCGCAGAAATACCGCACGATCAGCTTCGTCTACTACTTTAATCGCGCGCCCAAGAGCTTCACCGGCGGCGCGCTGCGCCTCTACGACCGGCAAATCACCCAGGGCCTACTCACCGTTGCCGCCACGTTCAAGGACATCGAACCCCTCGACAACTCGCTGGTGTTCTTCGACTCGCGGGATCTGCACGAGGTGCTGCCTGTGGTCTGCCCCAGCCGCACCTTTGCCGACAGCCGCTTCACCATCAACGGCTGGGCAACCCGCAAACCAGCGGCCTAGACGATCATCCGCAGCTTGTCCTGCGGCTTGCGTAGCACGGCCAGCCAATAGCCGTTGTGCCAGTCGCTGTGCTGGCGGGCGATAACCGGGTGGCTGTCATCCATCGTGGTGCGCACCTCGATGGCGTGCAGCACTTCAAGGCCAAGGTCACGCACGGCATCGAGTGTGCCGGCGCGCACCGCAGGCCAGTTCCAGTCATCGACGATCAGTACGAACTCCTCGTCGAGCGCGGGCTGGGCACGATGCACCCCGTCGTACTGATCCTGGTACTCGTGCGGGCCATCGAAAAGATAAACGTTGAAGCGGCCAATGCTATTGAAATCGACGGCGCGAAAGTCCGCCGTCAGGATATTGAGCTCGACATCTGCCACCTCGCAGGCCGCCACATGGCCCAGGAACTGTTGCAGTGGCCCGCCAAACATCGACCAGTTGTCGATCGCGAAAGCCCGCAAGCGGTTGCCGTGAATAGCGGCGCAGAGTGTCGAGCCCATCCAGCTGCCTACTTCCAGATAGCGCGCGTGTGGCAACTGCGAGATCAGAAAGTTGATGAAGCGGCGGTAGCGCCGACCAGACATCCCCTCCATCGTCTCCACGGCTTCTGTCAGTCGTGTGGCATCACCAGCAACCTGCTCAAAGGCTTGGGTCAGGGCGCGCACCAAGGGGCTGTCCGATTGTTGTCGGCCGACACTGACATGGGCCGTGGGCAAGGTGGCAGAGGCCGTCATCTGTTCATTCCATCCGCAGTCATCGCCCAAAATAGGCGTCCCCCATTCTGCCTGCACGCTGACCATGATCGACATCGGTGCCAATCTGGCCCACGAAAGTTTTGCGCCCGACTACGCCGCTGTGCTTGAACGCGCCTGGGCAGCAGGTGTTTCGCACATCGTGCTCACCGGCTCCTGCCGCGCATCCAACCGGGCCGTCGCAGCACTGGCGGCCGACGACCCTGTGCGTCTCTCAGCCACCGCCGGCGTGCACCCGCACCATGCGGCGGAATGGACTGCCGAAGATGCCGCACTGATCCGCGAAATAGCCGCCTTGCCGCAGGTGGTGAGCCTGGGCGAATGCGGGCTCGATTACTACCGCGACCTCTCACCGCGCGCCGTGCAGCGCGAGGTGTTCATCGCCCAGCTCGAATTGGCGGTGGCCTTGAAAAAACCCGTGTTCCTGCACCAGCGCGGCGCGCATGAAGATTTTCTGGCGATCCTTGCCGAGTACCGATCCGCACTGGTCGACGCCTGCGTGCATTGCTTTACAGATAGCCGCGAGGCGATGGAAAGCTACGTCGCGCTCGACTGCCATATCGGCATCACTGGCTGGGTCTGCGATGCCAGGCGCGGTGCGCCCCTGCGAGCGGTGGTGCCGCACATCCCCGCCGCCCGCCTGATGATCGAAACCGACGCCCCGTATCTATTGCCGCACAACGTGCCGCGCGGGCAGCGGCCCTCGTCGATCCACAGTGACAAACCGGGCATTGATGGCCGGCGGAACGAACCCGCCTACCTGCCCTGGGTGGCTGCTTCGCTCGCCGAGCTGCGCGGCGAATCCCCAACGGCCATTGCCTTGCAGACCAGCATCAATGCGCAGCGGTTTTTCCGGTTGCCGGTCACCGCGCCATAATTTGCGCATGCCCAAGATCACCGTCGGCCCCGCCATTGCCGCCCCTGTCCGCTTGCAAGTGAAACTGTTGCTGGAGGGTGGCGACAGCGAGACCCTGCTGCTGGCCGCAGATGACCCGCTGCAGCAGACGCTGCGCGCTGCGCTTGCAGGCGAAATGGCGACGGGCACGCTGCTGGATTTGCCACTGCGCCCCGACGTGACACTGACCATCGCCGCCACGCGGCTGATCGGTCTGCTCACCGAGCCGGAAGCTGCGGCAATGCCAGCCCCGCAAGCCGCTATCGCTGTCCCCCAGCCAGAAGGCCCGGTAGGCGTGCCGGCACCGGGGCAGCCCAATGGCGTACGCCCGGTGTTTTGCGCACAGGTGCCCAGCGTGCTGAGCCCGGACGAACACGCCAATCTGCTCGATTTCGTGCGCCGCAGCGAGGCGGGATTTGTCGGCACCACCACCTCGACCCAGCGCGGCAGCTATCGCGAATCTTCCGTGCTGTATCACTTTGCACCCTTCGACGAGCTGCTGCGCAACAAGGTGCGGCAATTACTGCCCGCCGTTTGTGCCGCGCTCAAAATCGACCTGCCCACCGGCAATATCGAGGCACAGCTGACCAGCCACAACGACCGCAACTACTACAAGGTTCACAACGACAGCGGCTCGGCAGATACCGCGCATCGCGTGCTGACTTTCGTCTATTACTTCCATCGCCAGCCCAAGGCCTTCAGCGGTGGCGAGTTGCGCGTCTACGACCACAAGGTGCACAACGGCTATCACTACGCCGCTGACACCTACCGCACGATCGAACCGACCGACAACAGCATCGTCTTCTTCGCCTCGGAGGAAATGCACGAGGTGCTCAACGTCAGCTGCCCCAGTCAGCAGTTTCTGGACAGCCGATTCACGATCAATGGCTGGGTGGGGCGATAACCGGTTTCGGCACCCACGAAAAAGCCCCGCAATCCGGGGCTTTTTTGCTGAACGGCGTCCCTCAATCCGTCACTGCACCCTTGCTGGCACTGCTGACGAGCTTGGCGAACTTGCCCAGCACGCCGCGCGGGTAGCGCGGTGCCGGCTGCACCCATTGGGCCTTGCGGGCTGCCAGCGTGGCGTCATCGACATTGAGTTGCAGCAGCAGCTGGCGCGCATCGATGGTGATGCTGTCGCCCTCTTGCACCAGACCAATGGTGCCGCCGACGAAGGCCTCTGGCGAGACATGGCCTACCACCATCCCCCAGGTGCCGCCGCTGAAACGGCCATCGGTGATCAGGCCCACGGTCTCGCCAAAACCCTTGCCGATCAGCATCGCGGTGGGGGCGAGCATCTCGCGCATGCCGGGGCCGCCCTTGGGGCCTTCGTAGCGGATCACCAGCACATCGCCGTGGCGGATCGCGTCGGCCATGATCGCGGCCATGCACTCGTCCTCGCTGTTGAACACACGGGCGGGGCCGGTGATGACAGGATTCTTGAGGCCGGTGATTTTGGCCACCGCACCTTCGGGCGAGAGGTTGCCCTTGAGCACGGCGAGATGACCCTGCGCATACATGGGCTTGTCGAAGGGGCGGATCACGTCCTGATCGGCGCGCGGTGCATCCGGCACGCTGGCCAGCGCCTCGGCCATCGTCTCGCCGGTGATGGTGAGCGCATCGCCGTGGATCAGGCCCTTGACCAGCAGCATCTTCAGCACCTGCGGCACGCCGCCGGCCTTGTGGAAGTCCACCGCCACGTACTTGCCGCTGGGCTTCAAGTCGCACAGCACTGGGGTACGCAGACGGATGGTCTCGATGTCGTCGAGCACGAAAGGCACCTGTGCGGCATGCGCGATGGCGAGGAAGTGCAGCACAGCATTCGTCGAGCCACCAGTGGCCATCACCAGCGCAATGGCGTTCTCGATGGCCTTGCGGGTGACCACATCGCGCGGCTTGATGTTCTTCTGGATCGCCTGTACCAGCACGCGGGCACTGTCGGCGGATGAGTCTGCTTTTTCGGCATCGGGCGAGGCCATCTGCGAAGACCCCAGCAGCGACATGCCGAGCGCCTCGAAGGACGAGGACATGGTGTTGGCGGTGTACATGCCGCCGCAAGCGCCGACGCTGGGGCAGGCGTTTTTCTCGATGCCGAGAAAGTCTTCCTCGCTCATCTTGCCGGCTTGGAACGAACCCACGGCCTCGAAAGATGACACCACGGTGAGCGGCACGCCCTTCCAGCTGCCGGGCTTGATGGTGCCGGCGTAAACGAACACGCCCGGCAGGTTCATGCGCAGCATGCCGATCATCGCGCCCGGCATGTTCTTGTCGCAGCCACCCACCACCAGCACGCCGTCCATGCACTGGCTCGACACGGCGGTCTCGATGGCATCGGCAATGACCTCGCGCGAGACCAGCGAGAACTTCATGCCCTCGGTGCCCATCGAGATGCCGTCGGTGACGGTGGGGAAGCCGAAGGTCTGAGGCATCGCGCCCGCTTTTTTCAGCGCCGCACAGGCGGCATCGGCCAAGGGCTGGATGCCGGCATTGCAGGGGTTCATCGTCGAGTGGCCGTTGGCAACGCCGACGATGGGCTTGGTGAAGTCGTTGTCGCCGAAACCGACCGCACGCAGCATGGCGCGGTTGGGGCTGCGGGCAATGCCGGCGGTGATGGTCTTGGAGTTCTTGTTCAGCGGCTCGGACATGGCGTAGTGCTTTGACGATTTGCGGGGCAAGGATTGTAAAGGGACGGCCAGAAACTAGACGTGGCCCGATTCCTGCTGCACCTTGCGCCACCACCTGATTCGGGAGTTTTCTGGATGCATCGCAACGCCACCCTTGCCACCCTGCTGCTGACCCTGCCCTGCGCGGTGCTGGCCAAAAAACTGCCGGATCACTCGCCGGTCGTGCAGGTCATTCCACACATCGCACCGGCCGATGTGATCAGCCGCGAGGGTCGGCATGCGCAGGCCACCGGCGTGCCAATGGCGCTGTATGGGCTCAAGGTGGCGGTAGCCCCCGGCACGCCAGAGGCCATGGCGCGCCAGTTTCTGAAACAAAGTGCCGGCCAGTTGCAGTTGCTGGATGCCGCTCTGGGCGATCTACGCTTTGTTTCCAGCCGCAGCAGTCGGGCCGGGCACAACGTGCGCTTCGAGCAGAGTTATCTCGGCGTGCCGGTGTATGCCTCGCGCATCGTCGTACACATCAGCCCCAAAAACGTGGTGACCCAGGTGCAGAGTGGCTATCAGCCGCGCCTGTCCCTGCCCAGCGTGCTGCCGCTGGTGAATGCCGAGGCCGCACGCGGCCTGCTCATCCGTCAACTCAAGGCGCTAGCGCCGTTCCGCTTCGACGAAACTCTGCTCAATGTCTATCAAGGAGCGGCGCGCACACATCTGGTGTGGCGGGTGCGGCTGGTCGCGGCCCAACCCATTGGCGACTGGGAGGCGCTCGTCGATGCCAGCAGCGGCGAGATGCTGGCGATCTGGGATCGCTCGGCCTACGCACGCGGCAGCACCTTCGACCCCGACCCGCTCGCCACCTCGCGCAGCCAGTACGGCACGCCCATTGACGATCGGGGTGATGCGGACTATCCGGAGATCAATGCGCAGATCCGCGTCGGCGATCTCGGAAACATCACCTTCGAGAACGGCGAGTATTTTTTGAAGGATGAATGGGCAGAAGTCATTGACCACGAAACCCCCAACGAGGGTCTGTTCAAGCAGGCCAGCCCGGATTTTTTCTTCACCCGCGAGCAGCAGGGTTTCGAGGCCAGCCTCACTTTTCTGCACACGCGCAACTCCATGCGCTACATCAACGAGACCCTGGGCGTGAACCTGCGGCCCTACCAGTACAGCGGCGGCGTGCAGTTTGACCCGCAGGGGCTGGATGGCGAGGACAACTCCCACTACACCCCCAGCACCGGCCAGATCGCCTTCGGCGAGGGCTGTGTGGATGACAACGAAGACGCCGATGTGGTGCTGCACGAGCTGGCGCACGGCCTGCACGACTGGCTGACCGATGGCGGACTGTCGAACATGGTCGATGGTCTGAGCGAGGGCTTCGGCGATTACTGGGCGCAGTCCTACAGCCGCTCGCTGAACCAGTGGACGAGCACCGACCCGGAGTATCACTGGGTGTATTCCTGGGATGGCCACAGTGAGGAGTGCTGGCCGGGCCGCGTGACCAATTACGCCACGCCCTACCCGCTGGGTGTGAAGCCCTTTCCGCTCATCCATGAAAGCGGGCAGATGATCTCGACCTGCCTGATGAAGGTCTACGACGCCATCGGTCGCGCCAAAACCGACACCATCGCGCTCGAAGGCATTGGCATGGGCAATGAGCTGTCGAGCCAGAACGACGCCGCGAACGGCATCCTGCAAGCGGCGGTGGATCTCGAATATAGCGCCGAGGACATTGCGGCGGTCGAAGACACCCTGAGCAACTGCGGCTACGTGGTGGGCCTGCCTGTCACCACCAACATGGGCGAGGCCGAGGCCAATCCGCCGCCAGCAGGCGAGCCACCGCCCAGCACCCCGCCAACGGCCGCACCGCAGGTGCTCAACAAGGGCCGCTATGGTGGCGGCCTGCCACTGACCCTGCTGGCTGGGCTGGGACTGGGCATCTGGATGCGCCGCCGCCCTTGAGCAGTGGCCGGGAAGGGGGTTTGTAGACAGTTGTATGCATAACTATCTACACTCGTGCACCCCCTTTTCCATTGAGGTCTTCCCATGCCCGCCTACAAAGCCCCGCTGCGTGACAAGCGCTTTTTGATGAACGAGGTGTTCGACTTCCCCGCCCACTATGCCGCGCTCTCCAACGGCAAGGACGCGGATAAGGACACCGTCGATGCCATCCTGGATGCCTGCGCACAGTTCTGCGAGCAGACCCTCTCGCCGCTGAACCTGCCCGGTGATGAAGAAGGCTGCCATCTGAAAGACGGCAAAGTCACCACGCCCAAGGGCTTCAAGGCCGCCTATGAAGAGTTCGTCGCCGGTGGCTGGCAGGGCTTGAGTCACCCCGCCGAATACGGCGGCCAGGGCCTGCCGATGTCGCTGGGTCTCGTCAAGAGCGAGATGATGGGCACTGCCAACTGGTCGTTCACCATGTATCCCGGCCTGTCGCTGGGGGCGATGAACACCATCCTTCAGCATGCCAGCGAGGAGCTGAAAAACATCTACATGCCGCCGCTGACACAGGGCCAGTGGACCGGCACGATGTGCTTGACCGAGCCGCAGTGCGGCACCGACCTGGGCCAGGTGAAAACCAAGGCCGAGCCGAATGCCGATGGCAGCTATGCCATCACCGGCACCAAGATCTTCATCAGCTCCGGCGACCATGACCTGACCGAGAACATCGTACACATCGTGCTCGCGCGCCTGCCCGATGCGCCGCCTGGCACGCGCGGTATTTCGCTGTTCATCATCCCCAAGATGAAGGTGAATGCCGATGGCTCGCTGGGTGGCAGCAACCACGTGGTGTGCAGCTCGCTCGAACACAAGATGGGTATCAAGGCTTCGGCCACGGCCGTGATCAATTTTGAGCAGAGCACGGGCTATCTCATCGCCACGCCCAACAAGGGGCTGGAGGCGATGTTCACCTTCATGAACACCGCCCGCCTAGGCACCGCCGTGCAGGGCGTGGCGCACGCAGAACTGAGCTTTCAAGGCGCACTGGCCTATGCCAAGGAGCGTCGCTCGATGCGCGCGCTGAGTGGCAAGAAGGAGCCTGAGAAAGTGGCGGACGCGATCATCCACCACGCTGATGTGCGCCGCATGTTGCTCACCCAAAAGGCCTTCGCCGAAGGCGGCCGCGCGATGCTCTACTTCGCCGCGCAGTACGCCGATCACATGGTCAACGGCATCATTGAAAACGATGACGCCAAATACAAGAAGTGGGATGACAAGCTTGGCTTCTTCACGCCCATCCTCAAGGGGTTTCTCACCGAGATGGGCCTTGAATCGGCCAACCACGGCGTGCAGGTGTTCGGCGGCCACGGCTACATCAAGGAGCACGGCATGGAGCAGATCGCGCGTGATGCGCGTATCGCCACTCTGTATGAGGGCACTACCGGCATCCAGGCGCTCGACCTGCTCGGCCGCAAGGTGCTGCTCACCACGCGCGGCAAGTGCGTTCGCGAGTTCACGGCCGACATTGCCAACTTTGCCGTCAACCACCTGCGCGATGCGCGCCTGCGCCCCTACGCCACCACGCTCGCCCGCTACGCTGCCGAGTGGAACGTGCTGACGATGCGCATCATGCTCGCAGCCCGCAAGGATCGTGATGTGGTGAGTGCGGCCAGCCATCACTTTTTGATGTATTCCGGCTACGTGATGATGGCTTACTTCTGGGCGTTGCAAGCCTCGGTCGCCAGCGAGAAGCTCAAGACCGGTGGTGCTGAGAGCAAGGAGTTCTACAAGGCCAAGCTCGCCACCGCGCGCTTTTACTTCGACCACCTGCTGCCGCGCGCCAAGGCACATGCCAGTTCGATGGTGAAGCCCAGCAAATCGCTCACCAAGCTGCCGGTGGAGCACTTCGCTTTCAACTGAGCCGCAGGACTGACAGCTGGTGAGACGCGGGGGCTTTGTGCCGCCGCATCTGCCTTACTGACCGTACCCCGGCACTGGCATTCATGGGCGCTACCATGGGTCACATTTGTCGGAGTGTCCCATGAACCGCGCCCAAACTACCGCCGCCCTGCTCGCCGCCACCGTTCTGCTGCCCGCGCAGGCGGCAACCGTTATTGACTGCGGGCAATTGCTCGATGTGCAGGCTGGCACCCTGCTGAGCCAAGTACGAGTGGTGGTGGAGGGCCGCAAGTTCACGACCGTTGCCGCTGATGCCGTGGTGCCGGCGAATGCCCAGAGAGTCGACCTCTCACAAGCCACCTGCTTGCCGGGCCTGATCGACATGCATGTGCACCTGACCAGCGAAACTTCAAAACAAGCTGATGCTTTTCGTGATGCGCTCTCACTCAACCCGGTGGACGCCGCTTTCCGTTCCGTTACCTACGCCGAGCGCACGCTGATGGCAGGCTTCACCACCGTGCGTGACCTGGGCGCGTCCGATGGCTTGAACGTGGCACTTAAGCGCGCGATTGCGGCGGGCCATATCGCAGGACCACGCCTGTTTACCGCCGGCAAGTCCATTGGCACCACCGGTGGCCATGCCGACCCCAGCAACAATCTGTCGCAAAAAATCGCCAGAGGCGTGGGCACGCCGGGGCCGATGGAGGGTGTGATCAACGGGATGGATGAGGCGGCCGAAGCCGTGCGCGCTCGCTACAAGGAAGGAGCTGATCTGATCAAGATCACCGCCACCGGCGGCGTGCTGAGCCAGGCTGCGAGCGGGCAGAATGCGCAGTTCACCGAGTCCGAGATTCGCGCCGTCACCACTACGGCCAAGGACTATGGCTTTCGTGTCGCTGCCCATGCGCATGGGCTCGAAGGTATCAAGCGCGCGCTGCGCGGCGGCGTGGATTCGATCGAGCACGGCACTTACATGGACGACGAGGCGATCGCCTTGTTCAAGAAAACCGGCGCTTGGTATGTACCCACCATCAGCGCCGGGCGCTTTGTGGGTGAGAAATCGAAGGAGCCGGACTACTACTCGCCGCTGGTGCGCCCCAAGGCCGCAGCCATCGGCCCCTTGATCCAGAGCACCTTCGGCCGCGCCTACAAGGCCGGTGTGAAAATCGCCTTTGGCACCGATGCCGGAGTGTTCCCGCATGGCGACAACGCCAAGGAGTTTGCCTACATGGTGGAGGCGGGTATGCCGCCACTCGCGGCCATTCGCAGCGCCACGCTGTCGGCGGCGGTGCTGCTGGATCAATCAGCCACGCTCGGTCGCGTCGAACCCGGCTACACGGCTGACCTCATCGCCGTGCAGGGCAATCCGCTGGCGGACATTTCGCAGCTGCAGAACATGGTCTTCGTGATGAAGGATGGAGTGGTCTACCGCAAGCCTTGACCCGCCCTTGCGTGCGCCGCCACTTACGCAAAGCGGTGGGCACGATCGCAGCCGTTGAGCAATGTCCTTGCGCACACACGGCGCGACAAGCTGTGCTTTTATTGGCATGCTTGCCCAGTGCAAGAAGCCACCCCCCAACCCCGTCGAATCACTGTTCTTGACTGGCTGATGCTGCTGCTGGCGTTGGTCTCGATCGGACTCTTGAGCTGGGAGACTTGGGGCTCGGTGAGCCCTGTGCAGCGACAGTGGATCTTTCGCGCTGACTACACCATCTGCGCAACGTTTGCGGTGGAGTTTGTCTGGCGTTGGCGGCAGGCGGGCTTTGCAAGAGGTTTTGTCATACGGCACTGGTACGAAGTGCTGGGCATGATTCCTGTTGCGGAGCCTGCGCTTCGTGGCTTTCGGCTGTTTCGCGTGGCACGCATTCTCATTTTGCTATCGCGGTTTGGCATGGCTGCCGACCGGGCGCTGGGCAGGGGCTTTACCTATGCACTGGTCAACCGTGTCAGTGGCCATATCGCAGAGGCAGTGAGCCGCCCCATCACGCTGGCCGTGCTCGATGAGGTGGTCGAGGTGCTGCAACAAGGCCATTACACCCGCAATGTGGCGCGCGCACTGGCAGAAAACCGCAGCGAACTCAGAGCCATGGCGCTGGAACGGATCACGGCCGACCCGGAGCTGCGGCGATTCCAGCGCCTTCCCTTTTTCAACGATCTGGTTGCAGCCACGGTGGAGGCCGTGCTGCGGGTGGGTGGCGAGCTGCTCGATGACCCACGCACCGACGAGTTCGTGGCCGATGTGCTGCGCGAAAACATCACGCAGATTCGTGAGGCGGTGCGCCGCAACCCGAAGGCAGCGGCGCACCCCGGCAATTAACCCAGAACGATGCGCGGCCTCTCGCCGAGGCCATCGAGAATCAGCTTGTTGAGCCGCTTCACAAAGCTGGCGGGGTCGTCGAGCTGGCCACCCTCGGCCAGCACCGCCTGGTCGTGCAGCAGGCCCGCGAGGTCAGCAAAGGCGGTGTCGTCTGCGGTGTCCTTGAGGCGCTGCACCAAGGGATGCTCAGCATTGATCTCGAACACCGGCTGGCCACCGCCAAACGGCGAGGCCTGACCAGCCGCTTTCATCATCCGCTCCATGCGCAGGCTCATCCCGTATTCGCTGGCGACGAGGCAGGCCGGTGATTCGGTGAGGCGCACCGAGAGCTTGGCTTCGCTGATC
>Ga0255086_1000493_pt1 | contig 12962 bp, 9 predicted proteins | sample Colum_Cont_RepC__FD_188438 | JGI IMG/M metagenome (GOLD analysis project Ga0255086, IMG submission 188438) | Freshwater microbial communities from Columbia River, Oregon, United States - Colum_Cont_RepC_8d | ecosystem: Environmental > Aquatic > Freshwater > River | place: USA: Oregon | collected... | reverse complement strand
TTGCACTGGGGCTTCGCTGAAGAAATCGAAGTCATCGGCGGCCACAGGCTGCCCAGCCCGCCGAGCAGCCTGTGGCCGCCGATGACTTCGATTTCTTCAGCGAAGCCCCAGTGCAAAGTGCAGAAGTGGTCGAGCTGCCACCTGAAAAATCAAAGTGGATCACCCTCGGCGCGCCCATCGCCCTCATCGCCTTCTTCTTCCTCATCATCCTGTTCAACTGGTGGACGGTGCCGTTCACCAGTCACAGCGTCGACATCAACCTGCGTGACTTCCCACCGGCGGCCAAGCGCGGCATCGCCTTCGCGGTGGTCATCTTCGGCATCGCCTTTTGCTTCGGCGCTTCAGAGATCTGGTACCAGCTGCGTCTGCATGGCAGTGCCGAGGCCTATTTCGCGCAGATGTCGCTCGGCAAGCTCATTGCCTTTACCCACGCGCACCTGTTCGGCTTCACTACCTGCTTCTTCATCATCGGTATCCCGTTCTCGATGCAGTTCAACCAGATCAGCCTCTACCAGTGGATTTTCCCCGCTGGTTTGGCCGCCTCGCTCACGGATGTGATGAGCTGGTGGGGCATCAAATACCTCACGCCCAACTTTGAGTGGGTGAGCATGTTCTGTGGCATCGTGTTCAGCATCAGCTATCTGTGGATGCTCATCGGTCTGCTGCGGGTGCTCTTGTTCCCCGACGTCATCTGGGCCAGCGACAAAGATCGCAGCGAACGCCTAGCCGCAAGGCATGATGCACAGGTGCAGCGACGGCATCACGAGGGCGACTATTAAACGCAGCGGGTAGGTGACGTACGAGGTGCTTCCTGACGGGGGCGTCGTCACACAGGCAGATCATTCTTTAAACATATCTAGGAGTTCTCGACATGTATCGCACAGCGACGCTCGTTATTGCAGGGTCCACGATTTGGCTTGGCGCCTGCACCAGCTCGGCGCCGGTTGCGCCTGTACGTGATTCGGAAGAGGGAGGTATCCAGAGCCGTGCAATCCGCACGGCGCCGATGGCGCGCCAGGAGCACAACGAATCACGCCCACTCTCGGCGCTCAATACGCCGGAAGCTATTGCTGCTCGCGAGGCTGCGGCACGTCGGGCGCGTGCCACAACCACGCCACCGGTTGCTGATAAAAGTTCTACTCCGGGGTTATCGGCATTCTTGGCCGCCGCCGCAAACCGCACCCCGCAGACGCCTGCGCCAAGCGAGGCGGGGATTGTGCAGACTGGTTCGAAGGTGCGTGCTCGCAACGGAGCCGTTCTACATGCTCGACCGAGTGTCGGCAGCAGCAGTGCAGCCATCAACTCGGGCGCAGAACTGGAGCTGGGGCAGCAAGTGAATAATGCTGGTGGCCGCTGGTGGTATGTCGTTGCCGGCAGTGACAGCGGCTGGCTGTCGCAAGCGGATATCGCCCCTTAATTTGAGATGCATCAGGAGAAACCCATGAACTACTTTGTGACCGGCGCCACCGGGTTTATTGGCAAGTTCCTGCTGGAAAAGCTGCTCGCCCGTGATGACGCCAAGGTGCATGTGCTGGTGCGCAAGTCTTCAGCGGGAAAGTTCGAGGCGCTGCAAGCCCGCTACGGCGTGCACGGCAGCAAGCTGATGGCAGTCTGGGGCGACATCACCACGCCGGGCTTGGTGTCTCCCGCTGACTTCAAGAAACTGCAAGGCAAGATCGACCACGTGTTTCACCTCGCCGCCGTCTACGACATGACGATGAGCGATGAAGAGGGTGACCGGATCAACAACGAGGGCACCCGCAATGTCGTGGCCTTTGTGAATGACCTGGGTGGCGATGTGCGCCTGCACCATGTGTCGAGTGTCGCGGTGGCGGGCAGTGACTACGTCGGCACTTTCCGCGAGAACATGTTCGATGAGGGGCAGTCGGTCGACCATCCGTACTACCGCACCAAGTTCCAGAGCGAGGCCATCGTCCGCAACGAGGCAAAGGTGCCGTTCCGTATCTACCGTCCGGGCGTGGTGGTGGGCCATAGCGAAACCGGCGAGATGGACAAGATCGACGGGCCCTACTACTTCGCGAAAGCGATCCAGAAAATCAGCCACCGCGTGCCCAAATGGCTGCCGATCCTCGGCATCGAAGGCGGCAAGGTGGCGGTGGCACCGGTCGACTACATCGCGGCGGCCATGGATGCGCTGGCGCACAGCCCTAAGCTCGATGGCAAGTGCTTTCACCTGATGCAGTCCACCAGCCCGAGCGTGGGCGACCTGTTGCAGGCGTTTCTCGAAGCCGCGCATGGGCCGGAGTTCGCCAGCAAGCTACCCATCCCGACCCTGCCCAAGGGCGTGAAGCAACTGGTGTCGCGCGTCAGCAAGGCCATCTCGCACAGGAACCAGCAGAAGTTTGCCGATGCGATTGGCGTGCCGCCGTCGGTACTGGGTTATGCCTTCAACCAGGCGGTGTTCGACGACCGCGAGACCCGCGCCGCACTCAAGGGCACTGGCGTGTCCTGCCCGGATATCCGCGACTACTGCGGCAAGCTCTGGGCGTACTGGGAGCTTCACCTTGATCTCAAGGTAAAGATCCCGCCCAAGCTGACCCAGCGCATGGCGGGCAAGGTGGTGCTGATCACCGGCGGCTCATCCGGCATCGGCTTTGCGGCGGCCAAGAAGCTGGCTGCCGCCGGGGCCAAGGTGATTCTCGTCGCCCGCACCCAGGCCACGCTCGACGAGAGCAAGGCCATTCTGGAGAAGGCCGGTGGCGAGGCGCATGTGTATTCCTGTGACCTCTCCGACATGGCCGACATCGACCGCATGGCTGCTGAGGTATTGCGCGATTTCGGCCACGTCGATGTGCTCATCAACAACGCCGGCCGCTCGATCCGCCGCGCGGTGATGGAGTCGCTGGACCGCTTCCACGACTTCGAGCGCACCATGCAGCTCAATTACTTTGGCGCGGTGCGGCTCATCAATGCCTTGTTGCCGGCGATGATGCATCGCAAGGGCGGACACATCATCAACATCAGCAGCATCGGTGTGCTGGCCAATGCCGCGCGCTTCTCTGCCTATGTGGCGAGCAAGGCCGCACTCGATGCCTTCACCCGCTGCCTGTCGGCCGAGGTCAAGGCGCGCAATATCCACACCACCGCCATCTACATGCCGCTGGTGCGCACGCCGATGATCGCGCCCACCAAGATGTATGACTACATCCCCACCTGGTCGCCGGAGGACGCCGCCGACACGGTGGTGAAAGCAATTCTGGAGCGCCCCAAGAGCATCGCCACGACGGTTGGTACAGCGGCTGCTGTGAGCTACGCCATCTGGCCCAAGGCCAACGACTGGGTGCTGTCGAAAGGCTTCCAGCTGTTCCCATCCTCGGCGGCAGCCAAGGGCAAGAAAGACGGCCAGAAGCCCTCGCTGGAACAGATGGTATTTGCCAACGTGTTCAAGGGTGAGCATTGGTGATTCGCAGGCATCGCGCGCCCTACAATCGCGCGATGCCCGCCCCCGCTCTCTCCGCCAACCGTCGTCGCCTGCGCTGGGCCTTGCTGATTGCGCTGGGCCTGCATGCGCTGCTTGGCTGGCGTTACGCCCCGCAATTGTTTGATCGTTTCGAGACGATCCGACGCGATGGGGCTACCCAATCGGAAGAGGTTGCGCTGGATATTGCGCCCTTGCCCCCGCCGCCGAAAGGCCGCGGATTTGCTCTGGCCACACAGTTGGCAGCGGGCTCTCCGGAGCAGCTGCAGCCAGCGCTGCCGAAAGATTTCTTCGCCAAGCCGGCGCCACTGGCCGGCGGCAGGCTGCAGTTGAGCGACGACCTGACGTTGGCACGCCAGCGCACTGCGGCGTTGGTGGCCAACATTGTCCCAGCCGCCGCACGTCTCGCCAGCATCAATGCCATCAGTGATCATCCTCGTGCGCCGCCGGTGAAAGAGTCATCGCCATCATCCTCGCAACAGGTGCCCTACCTGCTGGCGCCGGCTACTACAGATGCCGATGTCGATGTTGCCCTGCTGGAAGCAGCACGCGCCGCTGAGCGCAATGTGCGCGCTGCCAACAGTGCCGTGACCAAACCAGCACCGGACTATCGCGCGCTGTTACCGCAGGGGCCACTGGTGACAGAGACCCAGAGGGCACAGCCAAGCAGCATGACCGGCTATACGCTCGATGCGCCGACGCTACCGGGCAGTGTCCGATCTGCGCCCGATGAGGGTAAGGACGCACCAGCGGCACGCCAGCAGTTCTTTTCTCAGCTCACAGCGCAGCTGAAAGTGGCCAACCAGCGAGCATTGGCACAGGCGGTCAAAGTGGGGCCCCGGGTGATGGTGAGAATGCGATTTCTGTTGAACCGTCAGGGACAGGTGATCGAAATTAGCCCCGCTGAATCGATGGATGCCAGCTTGGCGCAACGCGCTGCGGCGGTGGTTCGTGCGGCTACATTGCCACCGGTGCCTGCGGAAATGACGCAGGTGCCGGTAGAGCTGTCCTTTCCTATCGAGGTCTACCGTTAAATCCATGTCGCGTTATCTCGAGACAATGAAAACCATCCCACGACTTCTGCTCCTGCCGCTGTTGCTATCCGCCTGCGTCGGCATGCCTCCCCCAGAGGTGCCAATCGAAGAGGCGCAGCGCCGGCTGCTCAAGGAGTCGCCAGTGCTAGTGGTCGATGGCTGTCTGTATCGACGCAATCTCGCCTACGTCAATCAGTACGTCATCGACGAGTCCAGGTCACTGGCACTGGACGGTGCCAAGGAGATGATCGAGGGCTTCAAAGCCTACGGTGTCACTATCAAGCAGCAGGTGGTGCCCGTGATGTGTGCCAGTGAGATGTCGCCACGCGGAGACGAAAAGGGCGGCAACATCACCCCCAGTGCATCGAGACCGGAAGAGGGCAAAAATCTTCTGTTCCCCGAGCCTCTGAATGCCAGCGTTGCCAAGGATGAAAACTTGCTGGCCGCTTACACACAGCTGTTCGCTGCGTGTGATGACGCGCGTTATCGCAAGGAGTCGCGCTATGACTGTCCTCTGCTCAAGCCGGAGCAAGCAGCGTTGCTGAAGGCCCGGTTGAAGGCCAGTTATGTCGTTGCGCTGTCGCTGGGTGGAGAGCGTGCATCGACCGGCAGCCGGACAGCTGGCGTGGCGTTTGGACTGCTCCTAGGGTTCATCAATATCGCTGGTGACGAGGGCACTGCACGCCTGCGGTTGGTCAACCTGGACACTGGCAACCTCGTCTACAGCTCTTTCCCCGCCGAGTTCCGAGGTCGTTCACCGGCTGATGCCGTATTTGAAGGCGGTGGTAGCGAGCTCAAGATCACCGACGATTGGGTGCAGCGGATGATCAAACCACTATTCCAGAAACAGCGTTAGCTAACACGACGCCGTGCCACGCCGCTGGCCAGTGTCGTCAGCAGCGCTTCGGTATCGGCCCAGTGGATGCAGGCGTCGGTGATGCTCTGGCCGTAGGTGAGTGGCACGCCGGGTTTGATGTCCTGCCGGCCCTCGACCAGATGGCTTTCGATCATCACGCCGGTCACGCGCCGCTCGCCGGCGGCGATGCGGGTGCTGATGTCAGCGCCGACTTCCATCTGCTTGCCGTGCTGTTTCTGGCTGTTGGCGTGGCTGAAGTCGATCATCACCTGTTCGCGCAGTTTCGTCTTGGCCAGCTCCGCGCAGGCGGCATCGACGCTGGCTGCATCGAAGTTGGTGCCCTTGCTGCCGCCGCGCAGAATCACATGGCAGTCCGGGTTGCCACGGGTCTCGAAGATGGCGATCTGGCCACCGTGCGTCAGCGAGAGGAAGCGATGCGAATGCTTGGCCGACTGACAGGCGTCCACCGCGATCTTCACCGAGCCGTCGGTGCCGTTCTTGAAGCCGACCGGGCAGGAAAGCCCACTGGTCATCTCGCGGTGCAACTGCGACTCGGTGGTGCGCGCACCGATCGCCCCCCAGCTGACGAGATCCGCCATGTATTGCGGGGTCAGGATATCGAGAAACTCCACGCCAGCCGGCATGCCGCGCGTGTTCAGGGTTAGCAGCAACTCGCGCGCGACCCGCAGGCCGCGGTCAATCTGGTAGCTGTCGTTGAGATCAGGATCGTTGATCAGGCCTTTCCAGCCCACCGTCGTGCGCGGTTTTTCGAAATACACCCGCATCACGATCAGCAGCTCCTTGTCGAGCTTCGCCCGCAGCTGGGCCAGGCGGTCGGCGTATTCGAGCGCGGCCTTGGGGTCGTGGATCGAGCAGGGGCCGACGATCACCAGCAGGCGGTCGTCACGGCCATTCAGCACGTTCTGGATCGCCTCGCGAGTGCGGGCAACGGTGGCGGCTGCGGCTTCGAGCAGCGGCAGCTCTGCCTGCACCTGCGCCGGAGTGGCAACCGGGCTGACCGAGGCAATGCGCAGGTTTTCAGTGACGAGTTTCATGGCCGGACAAGACTTAATGGGATGCCGCAAGGGAGAAGCTGCCGGTGATCATAGCGAAGCTGTTGCGGTGCGGCCTATGGCGAAATGTTGTGGGGCTGATAGCCTTTGGTTATTCCATCTGGGAGCGGACGATGACGCTGCGCACCTTTATTGGCAGCTTGCTGCTGCTCACCACCTCGCTCGTCCAAGCCGAGGGTTATCAGAGCTTCAATCAATCGACGCTGGCGCGTGCCGCCGTGCTACCTGTGCTGGGACAGGGTGCCGTGCTGTCCGCCAATGCGGTGGAAAGCAGCGTGACGCTGGACTGGAGCAACGAGTTTTTCATGCGCGGCAACGCGCGCGAAGACCTGACTCTGGATGGCGAAACCCAGCGTCTGGCACTGCGCTACCAGCGCGGCGTGGGGCATGGCTTCGAGTGGTCGCTGGAGCTGCCGCTGCTGTTCAGCGGCGGTGGCGTGCTGGATGGCCCGATTGAAAACTGGCACTCCACCTTCGGCCTGCCCAACAGCAATCGCAGTGATGCGCCGCGTGATCGCTATCGTGTCCGCTACGTGCGTGATGGCGTGACGCTGATCGATCTCGACCATGGCGGCAGCGGGGTGGGCGATGTGCGAGTGGGTGCTGGCCTGCAACTCGCCAAAGGTTGGACGCTGCGGGCGCTGGCGCAATTGCCCAGTGGCAGCAAGCGCCAGCTCAGTGGCGGCCATGCGGGTGCTGCGCTTTGGACGGACCTGGCCCTGCCGCTGAGCGAATCCGGTCGCTTCCAGCTCACGCTTTCTGCGGGTGCCAGTGTGGCCGACAAGGCCGGGCCGCTCTCCGCTCAGCAGCGACCTTTGGTGGGCGTGGTGGGTGCGGTGCTCAATGTGCCGCTGTTCGGTGCGCTCGATGGCGTGGTGCAGGTCAACGGACACAGCAAGCTCTACAAGGGCTCCACACTGGCACCACTGGCCGAAGTCGGGCTGCCGCTGCTGGTCGGCCTGCGCTGGCCCTGGGGCGATCTGGTGTTCGACCTCGCCATCAGCGAGGACCCCAGCGTCGAAGCCTCGCCAGACTTCGGCCTGCTGTTCGGTGTGACGATGAAAACCAATTAGTCCGGCGTGAACGGCACCACCGACAGAAAGCTGCCGTGATACGGATAGTTGCCGTAGTGCAGGATCGGGCTCTCGACATCCATCCAGATCTCGCCGCCACAGCCCTCAGTCCAGCGGTGGCAAAAGGCGTAGTCCTCCGAGAGATAACGCCGTGACACCGGGTGGTGCAGCGTGTCGAAAAACCCCCAGAAATTGTTGCGGGTATAGGGGTTGTCGTAGCCCGCGATGTCGTTCTGGTATTTCAGCTCCGGGTAGCGGGCCGCGAGCTGCGCAAACACGGCGTGCTGGATCATCATGATGCCGGTGCCGCACTTGCCCACGCGCACGAAACCTTGCGTCACAGGCACTTGCCCGTTGCGGCTGACCTGATCCTCGTCGACTAGGTTCAGCGCGAAATCGAGACCTGCCTGCGCCAGTGCTTCCGGTGGCTTGCCCTCTTGCACCGCCTCATGCACCCGCTGCCAGTTGATGCCCTTCTTGGGGCAGGCCACGCCAGTGACGGGCTTGTCGAAGGCCAGCATGCGCAGAATCGCGCGCGGCTCAAAACCCATGTCGGCGTCGATGAACAGCAGATGAGTCAGCTCCGGCCTGCCTAGAAACTCGGCGACCAGCGTGTTGCGGCCGCGCGGGATGAGGCTTTCCTGCGAGAGGATCTTGAGCGTCATGGCGATGCCAGCCTGCCGCGCGGCTTCCGAGAGCTTCAGTAGCGACTCCATGAAGACCGTTGTGACCTGTCCGCCGTAGGCGGGCAGGGCGATCATCAATGCGGGCTTGCTCATGGTTTCTTGGGGGATGCTGGGGCTGGGCTGCGCGGTTTGGCGTAGCGGTCGCGCAGCAGGGTCTGGCGACTCTGCATGGGCAGTGCCCGGCCTGAGGCAAACACCTGGGTGGCGCTGGTGGTGACTTCCAGCGGGTCACCATTCCACACCACGAAACTCGCCTGCTTGCCGGCTTCGATCGTGCCTTGATGGCCATCAAGGCCATAAATCGCTGCCGGGTTGAGGGTGATGGCGGCCAGTGCGGCACTCCAGGGCAGCCCCTGTGCCACCGCATTGCCAGCCAGCTGGCGAATGTTGCGGCTGTTGTGGCTGCCGTTGCCGGATCCCTCGCTGGAGAAAGCGACGCGCACCCCAGCACGGAACAGGATGGTGGCCGCATCGGCGCGCGCAGCGAGCGACTCGAAGCGTGAAGGCAGGTTGAGCGTCGGGTCGAGAATCACAGGCACCTGCTGCGCGGCCAGTTCGGCTGCCACCAGGTGCGCCTCCGCACCGCCGTGGATGATCAGCTTGATCGAATAGTCATTGGCGAGTTGCAGCAAGGCGCGGATGTCGGCTGCACGATCGACATTGGCCACCAGCGGCAGCTTGCCTGCCAGCACGGGCTTGAGTGCTTCTGCATCGAGTGCGCCCAGTTGCGCGGGCCGTTGTACGGGGCTGCTGCTGCCGAGTTGCTGCGCTTCTTCCAGCGCTTCGCGCAGGGCCAGCATCAGCGCGGGCCTGCCGCCCTTGATGCGTGCTGCGCCGGCTTCGCCCAACGTCACGAACATCGCCGCCTGCGGACGGGCCACGAAGTGATCCAGCGTGCCCAGGCTGATGATCGCACCGCGCCCTTCAAACAGCGGGCCTTCAGGGCCCGAAGCGGGTGCAGCCATCGCATGCGTGATGCCCTCGATGCGATTGACCGGGATCAGCACCGAGCGCGGGTTGAGGCCATCCGCCACGTCCAGCGCAGCCGAATAGCGCGGGTTGTTGCTGCCGGTGTCGACGGTTTCTTCCACGCCATCGATCTCGTCCAGCCCCAGATGCGTATAGGCATCGAACAAGCCCGGCGTGATGGTGGCGCCCTTGAGATCAATCACTTTCGCATCGTCTGGAATCGCCAGATTGGGGCCGACGGCTTCGATGCGCTCGTTACGAAGGATCAGCGTTGCATCCTCCAGCGTTCCTGCGTTGCTGAGAGTGTGGATGCGGGCATGGGTGAGTGCGATCGGCGCGGCAGAGGCCGGAACTAGCAGAAGGCTGGCGGCCAAGCCAGTGAGCAGCAGGCGGATCATGGCGCGGTCTCCAAGGTGGCGGCGGCTTCGGGCAGGTTGAGCCCCAGCAGGAAGTCGCTCTGGGGTGGCTGCTTCACTGCGCGGTCGTACTGCATCACGCCGTCGATGAAGACCATGTCGGCCAGCGCGTAGCTGGAAAACGGCGTGCCGTTCCACAGCACCACATCGGCGTTCTTGCCCGGCTCCAGCGTGCCGGTCTTGTCGCCGATACCAATCGCCTTCGCTGGGTTGGCGGTGAGCCAGACGATGGCCTCGGCATCGCTGATCTTCAGGCCCATCTGCTGCCCGGCCGCCATGGCCTTGGCGGCTTCCTGGTTGAGTCGCTGGATGCCGTAAGGATCATCCGAATGCACGATGGCACAGCCTTTGGCACCGGCCTTGCTGCGCGCGGCATCGACCAGGGCGATGTTCTCGCGGATGCCGTCGAAAGCCTCCAGCTTGAAGCCCCACCAGTCCGCCCAGAGTGCGCCGCAGGCACCGGCTTCAGCCAGCTGATCCGCGATCTTGTAGGCCTCCACTGCATGATGAAAAGCGCTGATCTTGAAGCCAAACTCTTTTGCCACATCGAGCATCACCACCATCTCGTCGGCGCGGTAGCAGTGGTTCTGCACCAGGATTTCGCCCTTGAGCACGCCCACCAGCGTTTCCATGCCCAGATCACGGTCGTCGACCGGGCCGGCGGCCATTTTCTTCTGATAGGCCTTGGCCTTGGCAAAGGCCGCGCGATAGCCCGCGACATTGCCCATGCGGGTCATCGGTGCCACTTTCTTGTCGCGGCCGTAGACGCGCTTGGGGTTTTCGCCGCAGGCCATTTTCAGTGACTGTGGCGCGCCCGGAAACTTCATGTCCTGATAGCTGACGGCCGGCACGTTCTTGAGCACGGCCGCGCGGCCGCCAATGAGATTGCCGGAGCCCGGCAGGATCAGCAGGCTGGTGACGCCACCGGCGCGGGCGGTCTCGAAGCCCGGATCCTGCGGCCAGATCGCGTGTTCGGCCCAGACCTCCGGCGTGGTGGCGGCCACCATCTCGTTGCCATCGGCATGGGCCCAGACTTCGGGGCTGGGGTAGACGCCCAGATGGGAGTGGGCGTCGATCAGGCCCGGCGTCACGTAGCGGCCTTTGGCGTCGATCACGCGGGCATTGGGCACGGTGCCCAAGTCTTTGCGAACGGCTGAAATCTTGCCGTCCTGAATCAGCACATCGGCATCGTCGAGCTGCACACCGGTGCCGGTCAGCACCGTGGCGTGCCGGATCAACACCGGCCCCGACGTCGGCGCGACGTAGGTGCTGGGGTAGGGCTGCGGGGTTGCCGCTGCCTGCTTTGATTTGCAGCCTGCCACTGCGATTGCAGCCAGCAGGCTGCCCAGAACGAGGGTGATGCGTGGCGACATGGCGCCTCCTTGAACGAATGGTCGCGACTATGCCCGATTCAAAAGCCGTGCCGCATTGCCTGGCGCGCCGATGCTGATGAAGGCCTCGATGGCCTGCTGCCGCCAGCGTTGTGACTCCATGGGGTCAGGGCTGGACTGCGATTGGGCGAGCAGCAGCCAGGGGCGGAAACCCTCGGCGCCGGAATCCTCGATCAGTTGCTCCAGCCTTGCGCGGCCTTCTTCAACCCTTGCGCAGGGCACTTCGCCCGCCGGCAGGCGCAGCAGGAACAGCCAGGCATAGATTTCCCAGACCTTGGAATGGGAGCGCTGCGCGCTGTGGATGGCGGCTTCAGCCGCGCGGTGGGCTTCGGCAAACTGCCCCGCACCCAGGTGGGCGCGCGCCAGCGTGGCCAAGTGGTTGGACTCGAACTGCGCCGCCAGCCCGCCGGGGGCGGTGAGCGGTGTGAGGCTGTCCAGCAGGGTGATGGCCTCGCCAAATTGCTCGGCCAAGCACAGCGCCAAGGCCAGTGCGCGACCGGCAATGACCAGAAAGTAAGGGCCGCCCTCCTGCGCCAGCGCCATGGCCTGCCGGCCATGGTGCAGGGCCTCGCTGTAGTCGCCTGTGAACCAGGCGATGTCGACCATGAAGGCGTGCATCCAGCTGGCGTTGCGGCCTTCACGGCTGGCGTAGTCGAGCACCGTCTGCAATTGCTGCTGGGCCTTGGGCAGCTCCCCCAGCCAGATCAGCATCAGCGAGTGGAAGCCGCGCGAGACAAAGTTATCCTCGCCGATGGCCTCGTGCCGCCACTGACCATCGTCGGCGGTATCGACCAGTGCAATGCCCTCACGCGGTCGGCCAGCAGAAAAATGGCTGAGCAGGATCGCCATGCGAAAGCGCTGCACCAGCGCGGCCTGACGGTGTTCCATGCAGTAGCGCACGGCGTCACGGTGCAGTCGCAGCGCGCCTTCGGCATCACTGCGGTGCAGCAGCTCGTTGCCGTAGCTGATCATCAACTCGGCCGCACCCGCCACATCGCCGGATGTTGCCGCCATCGCACGGCCTTCGTCATAGGCCTGCTCTACATCGGCGAGCGGTACCGGCGTGAACTGCGCCATGCGGATCAAGCCGGCGCGGGCAGCGATGCGCAGGGGTGTCGACTGGGCATCCGTTGGTGCGCGGTCGAGATTGGCCAGTGCCAGCTGAAATTGCTCGATGGTGATGCGCATGTCGCGGGTGCCGGCCCAGCGTGCAGCCGCGAGGTTCCACTGTCCTGCCTTGGCCCATTCGCCCGCCTGCTGCCAGTGGTGGGCGATGCGCACCGCACCGGCGCCGCTGCTGGGTTGAAGCGCTTCAAGAGCCGCAGCCAGACGGGCATGGCTTTGTGCGCGTTGCGACTCCAGCTGCAGGCCATCGGCCACCTCGCGCATCAGCGGGTGGCGAAAGTCATAGGCATGGCCAGCACTGAGAGTGGCGGTGCCCAGCAAAAAGCCAGCCGCATCGAGCTGCTCCAGATGCCGCACGCACTCCTGAGGGTCGGCTTCAGCCACCGTTGCCAGCGTGGTGGCGGCAAACGATTCGCCGATCACAGCGGCGGTTTGCAGCAGCGATTTGCTGCGCGCCGGCAGGCGGTCGATACGAGCTGCCAGCAAGGCGTGCACGGTGTCCGGGATCGGCCATTGCACGATGGGGCTGAGCAGCCGGTAGTGTCCGGGCGTGCCCAGCAGATGGCCGTCATCCACCAGCGCCTGCACGGCTTCTTCGACAAAAAACGGATTGCCACCGGCGCGGTCGCCGATCTGCTGCGCCAGCGCAGAGAGGCTGGCATCGCTGCCCAGCCGTGTGCAGGCCAGCTGCGTGAGTTGCTCGGCATCGAGCGCGGTGACGGCGATGTGTGCATCCAGCAGCGGGCGCAGCCAGTCAGCTGCGTAGTAAGGCCGGTAGTTGACGATCAACAGCGCGCGGTGGCCACGCACGCTGGCGGCGAGGCTTTGCAGAAACTCCTCGCTGGTGGCATCGAGAAAATGCAGGTCTTCGATCAGCAGGACCAAAGGCTTTTCGAGCTG